>Ga0116231_10009182_pt1 | contig 16850 bp, 15 predicted proteins | sample S1TSphgellanicum_2_FD_89695 | JGI IMG/M metagenome (GOLD analysis project Ga0116231, IMG submission 89695) | Host-associated microbial communities from peat moss isolated from Minnesota, USA - S1T2_Fd - Sphagnum magellanicum MG | ecosystem: Host-associated > Plants > Peat moss > Unclassified...
CCCCCTTATAGTATACTTTGTGACTCTCCACGGAGCCCACATCCAAATGGCTATTTTTCCCGGGACTCCCGAGTGGGAGTCCCGAAATCGCGCCAAATGGGACTCTCGGGACTTTGGAGCCCCCATAACTTTTCGATCAGACCTTCGATTGCAATGCAGTTTGAAGCAAAGTTGTAGCTCTCGTCGAGAGCTTTCCAACGCCGTGTTGCACTCCCGAATCGGACATCAGGAAGAGGTCGCTTCTCGACTTTTTGTGGTCGGGAGTCAAACTGGTAGTTCAACTCCCGGCCCTTCTTTTGGCCATAACTTGTGTTTCAGATGTCTAAATGAGCAATGCGAACTCATTTTAGACATCTACGCTCCAAGAACTTTCCAATGATATAAAAAACGCCACAAGACATTGAGGTTTGACCCCTGCAATTGCTCTCTGAAGTTTCGGGAGTCCACCGGGACTCCATCTCCCAAGGTGGGAGTTGCCTTGGGAGTGTGAGTGTTCACTCCCTCACATTCCCTCACACTTTCTAACAATCCCGGGAGTATGTGATGTGACTCCCGGGCTTCTTTTTGCCTTAACTCTCGGGCTTCCTCTTGGCCCGCACTCTTTCAATGCCTTTGCCTTGACTCCCGGGCTTCCTTCCTCTTGGCCCGCAACCTTGCAACCCCCTTAGCCTTGGTCACGAACCCAAAGCTAGGGTTGCGACAACTAGTGATTGGTTCACATTTATTCATCAACCTAGAAATGTTGCTACCTAGCACAATTTAGCATCATCCTATAATCAAAATTACTAGCATCAGATCTATGGGCCCATATTTGGTTGGGTTTTAGTTACATTAATTTTAGTTTTAGCTATGGATCTTTAGTAACACTATGAAAGTACTAGTTACCTTAGAATGTCATATGCATTTGATGTATGCAAGGCACAATGAAAGATGTTAAGCCATAAAAATTTAAATTGTAGGATGTTCAACCCTAGAAAGATAAGATGCAAGATGTTTAATCATAAAATGACATGCTTTTGTTTTGACTTGCATAACTAGAAGTCATTTGAAACACTATTTTTGCATGTAAGAAGCATGACTTAACATTCATTATTGTCTATTGTTAATACCAGTCCATTGCTTTCCTTGAAATTTTTCCAATTTGGATCAACATCTATAGTTGGACATAGGAGTGATGCAATATAAACATAAATCATTTTATCCCAAGTTCCATAGTTGATCTTACAACTACCATAGGAGTGGCATAATCTAAATCTAGTTGCATTATTTCGATTTTCATAGTCAATCACACAACTTGTGAATAATTTTGATTATAATGCATACTCCTTTTTTATTCTACCATGCAATTTATCACTTTTGCTTCATAACAATGGGTGGCATGAATTTTGTCTTTCTAATCTAACAACATAGGAACAAGAGGTTGATCCACATACTTACATTAGCAAAAACATTATTCTATGACTTTGAGTCCATCATTAAATTCCGTAAGGATTCTTTTAAAGCACATCCACACATCAGTTGTTATTGACCCATTGTAAAGTTTAAGTAGTTAAGTAGCAATAGAAAGAATAGGAAAACATGGGGCATTAAATTGCCCCACATCTCCAACTTGCCTCCTTAACAAAATTGCAACCATTTCCTAATAGACAAAATATTGAACTCCCTCCATAGACCTTACCCTAAATCCTAACCTACACACAATTGTATGTCATGTTTACATGTGCTCCTGACTTTTGAAGTTAGAGAATGACAACAAAAATAAACCATTGTGGCTATGGTTTGAGATGTGCAAAGAACATGGAAATGGAGACAAAAGACCTAGAATATGGGCCAATTCCACATGGGCCAACACAAGGTGTTACATTTGTTGTCATTGTGAATGCGGAGGTCATGTACTCTAGTAATTGTGTAAAGCCGCACAAGTAAAAGTGTTTAAAACAACAACTATTCATTCTAATGCCTAGTAATCACGTGTTTATTGTAGCGAAACATTGTGTAAATCTTGAAGATGGTAGCATTGAACACTATTGAATTCTACAAAAGAGAATTCCTATCAGACACCAAAATGAGACCAAAAAGACTCTCCTTGATATTCAATTTGCCATCATAAGGAACCAAGATGACTATAATTGTGAACAACTTCCTCTTCTTCAAGCTTGTTGTGCTCCACCTACACCTACATAGTAGTAACAACAGCTCCATTACACTTGTCCTTGCAAACCTTCTTTGTTTTGTGTTCTCTTCCTCATTCTTCATTCCAACACAAACACTACTACTATAATAAGACAAAAGCGACAATAAAACTAAGTGTGTGTTTTCACTTGAGTTGCTCATGGAAAATAAAAAATTCTTTGACCTTTTATTCATATTTGGAAGCTCATGCTTGCACGATTTCACAATGCTAATCATGTTCATCAATTAACATAGATCCATCATCTCTCACTGAATAATAAACCTCATTCATTTCTAGCTACATGAAATTGCAATATCAAAAATAAGCCTTCTAGAGCCAAATCTACTTATTCTCGGCTACATCATATTATAATATTTTTTAAAAAAATCCAAAGCATGATTGGAATGAAACAATGTATATGAAACACAACCGACTACCTTGTGCAACAAAGGTAAGGCCCTTATGCTTACCTTTTCGGTTTTGGTCACACATTTGTTGGTTTTGTCATTGAATCCTCCTTTCAATGCATGGGTGTGCCCCTAAACCACCAATTATATGAATGGGTGGACCCTAAAGTTCCGCATGCATGTCCATTAACTTGGGGCAATAAATACTTGTTTCTACCACTATTCCAACTCCAACTGGGTACAAGTTCCCTTTTTTTTTAAATTGTATTTTCACATTTTTTTTTCATATCTTTTGTAGAAATCCAACATACATCATCTTCAAATCATAGTTTCATTCGAAATGTTACAATTTGTCCTAATGATAGCAAGCTTTGAGTCAATCCATGAACATAAAATACATTGTGTACATCCAATTTATGTCCTAATTCTAGAAAGAGGGAAATTGACCCATCCCTTTTGTTTGTTGACTCTTGCCATGACCTAGGTAAATGTCTTCAAGAGAAGGTTCAAGATTGTGAAACCACTCCTTGTGAAGAGTCATGTGTTTTGTACAACTAGAATCTAACAAACATATATGGGAATCTTTTGCTTTCCCTTGTATTGCTGAAAACATTTGAAATTTTGGGAATATTTCGTTATCTTTGACATTGTGGCATTATTTACTTGATTTAAATTTTTTTACAATCTCCTTTGCTTTCTTTTTGCAATCTTTTATGCATTGTCTAGGTATACCACAATGAAAGCAATCCCTTTTACATTTTGGTTGAAATTGTGTTGATAATGTCCCATCAAGATTAGTAGATTGGGCTTGATTGTATTTTCCTTTTACTTATTCCATTTTTGTTTATGGTATTTTTCAAGGTGTGTTCACACTTGCTGTTAGGGACTCTAGTGTTGAGTCCCCTAACACCAAGCTAATTGTTTAGGACTTAAACCTAGTATCATGAAAATTTTATGTTAAGCTAACATTCACTTAACATTAAGCCATCACCCAATTAACATTGGGTGCCACCTAGGATGCCACCTAGATTTTCATTTAACATTGATTTAACATCAACTGTGAATGCACCATTACTTTGATTTCTTAAATAGAAAGTTACAAAATCGTTATCTCCTTGGTTAAACCATTCATTCATAATTTTTTCTCATTGGAGTTTGCCAAACAATATTGACAATATCAATCCCAATTGGATTCCAATTGTGGAAATGAAGGTCTTGTAGGAAGAAGGCAAACCATGAAGGATTTGATTAATTGCATCATCATCCTCTACTTTTATTCCAACCTCTATCATCTTGTTCATAAAGGCTTGGAATTTTTCTAAGTAAGTCATGACATCTTCACCTTCTTGCATGGTGAGAGTCATAAATTTCATCTTTGCCATGAGAATGCTGGACCTATTAATATGTCCATATACTATAATCAATTTATCTCATATCTCCTTAGAAGTCTTAAGGAGCCTCACTACCTCAATTTGACTATCACCCAAATTCAAAATAATATATGATTTGGCAATTGAGTTTTTTTACAGTCATATTTGATGACATGTAGCATATGCTGGTCTCAGGTCAATTTCAATCCCATTGACAACATTCAATAAGCCATTCCTTGCTAGAATAAGCTCTAATTTTATTTCTCAATTCCATTCATCTTTTCAATTGTTATTAGCATACCGTCATTATTTGGATTGACTATAGAGGCTTGGCTTGCACGTCTTGCAACACTGGAGCCACCAACTTCAACAAGAGTATCCATCTTTTATTTATCATGAGATCACACCCTTCAAAAAGACAGAGAGCATAAACTCTATGTTTTCATTATTCTATGCACTTCAACTAGTGTTGTAACCAAGCTTTGATACCATGTAAAGTTTTATGCATTAGAGACGTTTAAGAACAACAATGAAGTAGGAGTTTCTTTGTAAGAAGAATCTCTTCTTTTATCTTGCATGAGACAAATATATTTTCATTTGGTAGAACCCTTTGGTGACACACCTCTTCAAGTCCTTAGTATGAGACATGCCCCTTCAGTCTTAAATCAGACTACATGAATGAACCTATGTTCATCCACAAATCATCTTCAAGAATTTCTCACAATAACTTTTGAGGTTCTCAAGCATTTCTTTGAGGCAACAAGAGGACATCCTAGTTGCTATCTTCTTCCAAACAATTTTGAATGAAGAGTTCTTGAGGCAGAAAACACTTGATTGCACTTCTTGTGTAAATTACATCTGACATCAGCCATGTTGAAAGAAGAATTTGTGCTCAGTGAAAAGTCTTCAGCCATAAACTCCTCTCCATTACTGCGGAGCTGTATGATGAATGCTTTCTTCTCCCCATTTAATCCAGCAGATTGCTTACCAACTTACCAAAGGCTAATTTGCCTCTGAAGCTCTTGCCATCTCAACTGTCAGAATTGAAGTCACTTCAGCATACCATGTTTGCAGCAACAGCATGATCAATAAGAAAACATCCTAAAACAATACTAGTTTCAGCTGGCCAATTAAGCAGATTGCTAATTAAGCTTGCTGAATTAAGCATAGCCACCTTTTCTTGTTGTTGCATCACATGGATCTGTCCACAATCTTTCACAACCCAATGTTCCAGCTTATCAGGACACAGTGCATAACTTGGAAGTTTTCAAAGCTTTCGAGTATTGAAGCTCACTGTTCAGCTTTTGCACAGAATCTGTGATTGTAATGGGCTCACAATTTGTAGATAGCTTGACAAAGGAGGAATCAAATGCACGTGTGTACTAAATAGATCTGTGAAGACTCATTCAAGGATACATAATTTGAGATCAAAGAGTTATATCAATCACAAGCTCTGCTTAGATTCCTCAACTTGGATTCTGGAATCCATCAACCATCATGTTTTTTAGTGTGGCTGCTTGCAAACCACAAACTAACTTAGAATAAGGACGTCACATTTCACAAATGCTCATGTACAAATGGCGCATTCTAGATCATTTTATTACAAGATTTACTAGATCATGTGTCTACTTTACAAACCAGGTGCCTAGACAGACATTTGCACATTGCTCATGGGTGGCTTTGCAGATGATAAAAACACAGAATCTGTAATTATTGTTTTTTTTTTCCCCTTATTTCTGCCTGCAAATTTTGGGAAGAAAAAGTCAGACAAGATTATCAGATCTGAATCTGCAGATCGATGTGGTCTGGATATCATCACTTTTAAGAGGAAAAAAACAAAACTTGTAGCTGGGAAGAAGTCGACCCGAGGTATTATCCTTGGAATTTAGTTAATGATCACTCCACAAAGTTTAGAGGACATGGAGTTAAGGCTCTAGAGTTCTGTTCACTGCTAAGCTTCTCGGTCTTGATCTTGGTGAGGACAGATCCCTTCTTCGGAGTTGCAGATGCAGCATCGATCCTCCTCAAACCGCGACTGCTTCGTCCTCAGCCGGCTTGGGATGATGATGGAAGGTGACTTTCTCCTTGAGCTTAGCGAAAAATCCCTCCTTCTTATGCGGAGGCTCTTCCGCTGCAGCAGCAAAAATTACCAAGGATCGCAACACGTGAGATCGATTGACCATTGGGATTTTTCACAAGTTTGCAGCGACCTCAAGACCAAAAAAACAGTCAGAGCTCTAGCAAGGAAGATGGATCTGTAGGAGGCTTCTTACTTGTGTCTGCCGGCGGGGTTGCGGTTTCTGTAGTAGAATCATCAGTCGCAGACGCATCTTCGAAGGCGGGTTCTGCATCGTCCCCAGGTGCTGCAGTCGGATTCTCACCATCACCAGCATCATCAGTCTGCGTAGCTGGAGGCGGCAGAGGCTCGTCATCGCTGTGCACTTTGTGCTCGGGTTTCACGTCCACTTCATCGCCGGCCGATTCATCAGTCCCGACCTCTGGCTGCCCGTCGTTAATTTCCAAATTCTCTAGCTGCTGATCAAGCTCAGGCACATTCTGCTTCTCATCCGCCATTTTGCCTTCACACACTACAACGGAGAGGAGCAAAAAAAAACAGAAAACACACTCCCCCAAAAACAACACCACAACTACTGGACGCAAGCGAAGCTCTACAATCTTCTCCTCAGTTTCGCACTAATGGGGGAGCTCGCGATCGGCAACGACAAAAAAGGGAGAAAAGAAAATCACGGCGATCAAGACACGAGAACTGGAATTGCTGAAGAAACAAGAGGCAACGGAGCGCTATAAGAGAGCGAAGAAGATGACGCCAAATCAACAAAAGGACCCACGTCAACCAGCCACGTCCCACTGCTGACCATACGATCCAAAGATCGGAGACACCAGAACCGTCGATGTAAAGCATCTGCCAGCGCGGGCTTTATCTCCATCTCTGTACAACAGAAGTGACGGTGGGTACACATGGATCCAGTGACGTGGACCAATGGCAGGCGATGGCGCATATCCGAGGACTGTCCGTTGGACGGTGGGGGGAAGGGGCGGGGTGGGACCACTGGTTACCAGTTTGAACAAGTCGCCGGTCCGTAGCCGGGATATACGTCCGTTGGTAAATTGGCAACTCATTGGTCGCCGACCGTTGTATATAGGGCAGCTACCGACGTATATAGGGATGTGTACGACAGATGCATGTGGGACTAGCCTGCTAGTAGAGTGATACGTTGGGCCAGATACGATGGATGAAATCTTCTTTCATCTGCAAATGCAGCAGATTTCCATCTTTCAAAATGAAAAACGTTACTATTCCTTTTGCTGACTGGGTCCTAGTATATGTGCTGGATGTGGGGGGGGGGGCGGTTATTAGAAATTGGGCACCAATGGACTGAAGGTTCTCATGGCGGTTATCTCACTATATATATACATGTCCCCCACGGTTCTCAAACATCAAAAGAACCAGTTTCTGGTTCATAACCGAGGTTCTCAAACATCAAAAGAACCAGTTTCTGGTTCATAACCGAGGTTCTCAAAACATCTAAGAACCGGCCAGATAGCCTGCTATGAAACCGTGGGTTTCCTTGCCAGCTGTTTAGTGAAAACCGTCGGTTCTTTCAAGGGCTCCGAAATAACAGGAACCGGGGGGTTCTTTGATTGGGAAAGGAACCAAAATTTCACCAGGACTGACGGTTCTTTGATTTGGGGATTTTTTTTTCCACACGTCCAGAACCGGAGGTTACTAGGGTTTAGGGCTTAGTCAAGTAAGTCCAAAATGATGATAATAATAATAATAATAATAATAATTTTAAGAAATTTAAAAATCGCAAAAAAGGTCAAGTAACTTCCCAACACTGATCGGAACAACACGTGCTGCTGACTTGTCCTAATCAATGTGCTGGTGCTGACTCATTCTAACAACTGTGCATTTCACGTATGCAATGAACAGTTGGATTTTTGAAAGGATCTTTGAGAACAAAATATCAATGCCAAAAAAATAATTTAATTAATTAATTAATTAAAACTCCTCCCAAGATGAACAGTTTTTTTTTTTTTTTTTCATTTTTTAAACTGAAAACTTGGGAAATTCTTGGAAAATATAAAAATATAAATTGCTAGTTAAATTTTTGACTAATTTTGCTAAATTTTTTGGATAATTTTGCCAATTTATTTATACCACAAAATTAGAAAAAAAAAGACCTTACTCCCAATGCAGAGAATCTTTGTTTCCCTTAAGATAATGTGGCAAAAAAAGAAAAAAAATAGAAGGCAAACCTAGTGGAAATAATTCAAGTAAATTGTTTCAGTTGAGATTAATTGTGTTTGTTTTCATCCAATTTCCATTTTGCTTCTCTCTTGTGTTCAACTTGAAGGGAGCGATACAAACTTGTCTTTCCCTTGAAAAGATTTAGTTGGATGAACAAATTTTTATGAATGAAATTTCTTCACTTACATTGATCAATGGGCGTATTAATTGCACCCCCTTTGGATGGTATGGTTCATATGCATTAACTTTTGGATCTTATGAAAATAGATGGGTACCTACCCAATCTAATGTCCTCACATATGAAATTCCAAGTTTTTTTAATTGTTGCAAAAAAATTAATTAATTTTTAATTAATGTAATAATCTTTGTTACAAGATAACAAATCTCACCAAGCATATTTTAATCCCTTTATTTTTAGGTCCCTACTGTTTGGACATTCTAAGCATCTATCTATATTGGGTTGTGCGTTCCTTCACATTACCGATGATGATCAATGTATGAAAAATGTTTTAAATTGATAGGAGGAATGGTGGGCTATTGTGATGGGTGTTTGAAGAATGGAGTTATACTTTTATTGTTTATGTCGTTATTCACATTATAAATAGATTGTTCTATGTTGAGTTCAAGTATTATATTAATCACATAAGTTATTGTGAAAACCCCACAAGATGAAGCCTATGTCACTTGCATGACATTTGCATACATGTATATAGTAAATGTTCAACATTAATTGTGTTAGTTGGTAATTGTATAATGTCATGTTGTAATCTTTTAATCCTTGGTGTGTTTGAATTGTATATTGTGTAATGCATGCTAGGAATGAAAGCATGCATTTTGACTACTATTTAATGATTTTTGTTTATGAAACATGTTAAAGATAATTATTTAAGCATCTATGTAAGGTTCCTATGATTATGTATGTGTTATTGGTAACTAATGATTGTAGTTTTTGAACATATAACATTTGCATCATGGCTATAAAATGTTGGTCTTTCAACCATCCATTTGGATTGAGAAATATGTTTTAATAGTTTTTAATTAATTGCAGTTCTTTGTGTTAATAATTGATATCATTATCATCAATGATGCCATCATTTGAATCATAATCTATCGTAAATAAATGATTATTCCTTTTTTTTTAAAGATTTCAATGGCCAATGTTTGTGTTTTTTTTTGGTTATATTATGTTTTGAAATAGGTGTCATCATTTGTAATGGTTTCTTTTTTTAAATGAATTTTGCATATGTCTTGGATACTAATATCAAACAAGATTATGAAACCTTCTATGGAACTTAAATGTGATAACATTATGTATATGTTGTGTATATTAAGCGGCACACTATTAGGTGGTTGACAAAGGTTTATGATTAAGTGGTCAAATGTTTTTCTTTGCATTTTCAAATCTATGAGATGAAAAGTCGAGACAAGTGAGCATTGACATTTATTGATTGTGAATGTTTTGAAAGTGTTCGGATTTTGTATGTGGCACAATGATATTGAAAACTTTTTTAAATGAGTACTATTGGTATAACGTTTTTAGGAAGGCTCTCAAGTATTATGTCTTGTAAACTTACATGTTTTTAAATTATGAATTTGTTAAAATTGACCAAGATGTTGAAGGAAAGATGCATTGCAACCTCTTTCTACGCCTAAACATTTGACACTTGTGAGGGATATTTTTTTGAAATAGTCAATGCTTCTTTTGACAATTCTTGGTTTAATTTTTTAATTTCAATGATTTTCATTCTTTGGTAAGTTTTGAAGAAAGATGTTGGATTATTTTTTCTTATGAACTTTGTTTACCTTATAATGTATTTGATATCATTATATATTGGATTTTTTTGTATATGTTAGTTGTGATAATAATGTAACATTTTGTTTTGATGTTTTTGAATGGATTTATAGGTCCAATTGTGTTACAAGGAGCCAATGTTACCATAATCAATATTTATTTAACATGTTTCCAAATCTCAAAAACTAAATTATATATTGTAATTTGTACATCCACCTCTTTGATATATCAATCTAGTATTTAAATAAGTTTGAAAGTAATCCAATAGATGTATAATACATCTTAACACAATCTAAAGTTCAGAATCAATGATTTTATGTTTAGAAAACATAACAAAATAGTTTACAAAAAATTTGAACGATGTTTAAACACAATGTTTTTACATTGTCACAATAAATCATTCAAGAACACACCAACAACTCCTTATAACATGATTAGACCCATCTATCATGTAATTTATATTGATGATGTTTAGTAATTTGTCACAAGGAACTATGAAGGTTGATGTTATCCATGGATCATAAAATAAGTTAGCATCTAAATTACAAAGGAAAAATGTTTTCAATAAGTCAAATTTAGAATTTAGAATCTTTTTATTCGAAGGTTTTTTTCGATAATTGCATATTGAATGTCTTTGTTTTGTTTCATTTTCTCTATTAAGGTAACATTATTTAATGTAATTTTTTCAAAGGTTTTTACTTATAACTCTTTTTTATTTTGTGAATGCAAAAATTGGATAGATGTTTGCTATATATAATGGCATGTCAATGATTGGTGAAAACTATAAAGCATCTCCCATGAACACTATGTTGAAAATTCCTGCAAAAATATGGTAAAAGGTTAGATTTTAATTTTTGTAGATTTAAATGGATCAAAAAAAATGCAACATACCATTTATATTTTGTCAATAATCATGATGAATTGAACATTGTGCCATATGTTTATGACTAAGTTCGATTTGTTTATAATGGTGCATCTATCAATCAATAATCCCAATAAAGAATGGATTGTTGTTCCATTCATTAATAAAATGGCATTTAAAATGTGTATTATAACACAAAGTTTAAATTGTTGACTTCTCATTTCAAAAATAATCTTGGACAACTTTGATTATTTGTGTTATATTAGTACAACACCTCCTACATATTGCAACAATTGATTATTTGTTGTATTTTCAATGAATTTGTGAATGAAACATGTAAATTATTTTAACATATTTTTAAATTATGCATTTGTGCAAGATGTATATTTTTTTAATTGGAAATTGTTGGATACAAATTACCTAGTGTCATTTCCCAAGATTCAATAAGATTTTGTTTTATATCAAAAATTATACATCATGTCATAAATCAAATGCAAATTTTTCAAATATAGTCTTTTAATTCACTATTTTATGATGGTACATATTGCGTAACTTTTTGAAATTGGTACTTTTGGTATTTTATATTCATAAAGGCTATGGGTGTTGGATTGTGGGTATTTGTTGTGAAATCTATGACAACAAATGTTGTTGGTTTTATTTTATCTTACTAGAGAATTCATATGAACATAGAGAATCAAAAGTATTAGGTTTTTATTGGTGGCTGACCTTAAAATTATGTATGATATATTGTAGATTTGACAAGGTTTTGTCAATTGATAATAAATGTTTCATAATTGTTGTCAATGCCCATTATTGTTTTTGTTATGGACATTCTAATTGTGTTATTATTCATACGCCCATCTTGATACTAATGGAATAATAGGGTAATACAAGCCACCAACACCTCTTGAGTCTAATGTGACTAGTCATGACTTGATATGTGACAACACATGATTGGTCAAAAAGTTTTGAAACAATGTTGAGCAATTGTGCTTAAATAATTTTTTTACACTATGTCATATTGTTATTCAAACACAATAGGCATTGGTTATAGGCTTTAAGGGTAGATGCAAACTACGATGGTTCACTTTTGTGACGAAACAATGTTTTTTCCCTATGTGTTATTTATTCAAATGCTTGTGATGATCAATATATCCTTAGATATACTAATTGGGACTTGGATCTAAACTAACAACTTCATTATGAAAAGGACTATGTGATTATTTATTGATTTAAAAAAAATTGTTGGTAGTAATGGACTTTTGAAATTAAAAAATATGGATTGGTCATCTAACTAGAACATCACAAAATGAAAAAAAAAATATTGATTCACATTCCAAATTTGTTATTGGGATTCAATATATAATGTAATATAAGATGATGAACTCATATGAAGAATTTTTTCTTTGAAAACTTTAACTGTTTAATAATTAGGGACTTTTGAATGTTTAACATAATATTTGAAATGAGATTTGGGATTCATTTTGAATAAAATTTTCATATATTTCAAATCAAATCAAAATTTGAAGTATCACATATCATTATTTCATGTATGACTTTATGTTCATTACAATTGCAATGATGGGCAAATTCAAAGTTAGATTTTTTTAATGAAAATGTGAGTTCTTCTAAACATGACATTTTTTCCCTTATTTGTGGTGGGAAGCTAGAGAGTTTTCAAATGAAAAGTAATTAGTTCAATTATACACATAATGAAAGGTGAACCCTTTCCATTCACCCAAAAAAAATGGTATTTTGTGAAATGGACAAAATTGCAACTTGTTATTTGCATTTCTTACAACACATGGAATCATCATCTAGGATATAAATAAAGCAATAATGTATTCTAAAGATTCATATTGTTGTCATTTATCAATCCCAATGATTTTTTTATATCTTTGGGTGGAAGCACATTAGGTTGAATAAAAAATGATATCATAGAATCTATTTTAACAATTTTCAAATTTTCAATTATAGTTCATTCCAATTTATGTGTGTAAATGATGAAATGTGATTAATATCGACAATGACTTTAGGAATTAAAACACAAGGTAAAAAAATCATGGAATTTCTTTTGAAGTATAATTCATAAGGGGCTTTTATAGGTATTACAAAATTGTCAACATAATTGTTGAAATGCACCAACTGGATTCATCAAATGCATCACAAGATGCATTTATAGCCAAAAAAAAGTTGTGTGTATATAATCAATATATGAATGCAACATAAGATTATGCACATAATTTCAGATGGTATATACACACAACATAAGATCAAATTGTGTGTATATACCATTTAACTTTAATTCCATGAATATCTATTTACACAATTTTCTTGTGCTAGGCTTGGAATACAAGATTCCCCTATTTATTTTGAATTTATTAATTCTTTCAAATCTTCAACAAACATTTTACAATCCAAACACAAATGAAACACTATTTAAACATTTTTTGGGGGTCATTCAATTAGTTTTGCTTACAATTACACTAAACATAAATATTAAACAAAATTGATGACAAATGAAATTTTTTAACATGATTGAAATTCGATGGCATTATGCATGAAATTAAACTCACAATATGCACATGACATTAGATCATAAGAATGATAATGACAAATTGCATAAATTAAAAATGGATGAAAATTTTATAGCATGAAATTGATGATATGGATAGTATCGTGATAATATAGAAAGAAAATAAGTGACATGGATTCAATTGATGAATCAAATGGATTTCATGAATGAAACAATATAATTTTTATGAATTTGCTGACATGAATGATTAAATCAAATACATGGACATGAATTGGATCATATGTTGAAACCTCATTACATGGATGACAATGATAACATACATGATATTAAATAGATGATAGAAATTGAAACATGTGGATGAAATTAATCATGCAAATGGTATTGAAAATTGATCATGCAAATGATATTGATTATGTGGATGATGTTCATTTTCACCCATGCCCAAGTCACCAACTAAATCTATGAGATCAAATTCATCCATGTTGTTAATTTCATTGATACAAGATCATTCACATTCATTAGGTTCATTTCATCAATGGCTAAAACCATTCTAAGGTGGAACAAAAAGGGTAAATAGGAAGTCTTTAATAATACATCATTGTAATGTATTTTGAAAGGGCCAAAGATGCAAAAAAAATAGATGCCTATGTTTAGGGAAAAATAATCATTATTTCCAAAAAGAAACTAGTTAATAATCCTCCTAAATATCCTAGCTAGGATATAAGATTTTTGAATAAACCTAAACATATTCCACAAAAATCATGTTGAAAATGACCACAGATTTCCTTAATTTTGGTGCCTTAAAAAGTTCTTAACATTTCCATACCATATTTAAAATGGTTTGGAGATTCCTATTTTGAATTACTTATGGCATTTGAGAAAAAAATGCCTTGTTACATGCATTTATGGACTCTATGTAATCACCCCAACTAATTATAGGTTGGTCCAACTATGTTTCATCCATATGAACACATTTCTTCCAAATTAGTGATTCCATCCATTTAAAAGACAATTTACAAACATAATTTCATCCATGTGATGTAATCTTCATCCATACATTAAGTGTGTGTAAGTGTTCAATTTGATCCACACGAACAATTTCCCCCATAATCAAATTATTTCCATATGTTATGCAAATAACATTATTTCATGTGACTTATTGCACATGTAGTGAATTTCACCCATGAATATAAATTTATCCATCTAAGATATAATTCAATTGTATTGATAGAGTCATCCAATTAGGTTCATCAATGTGATGAGTTTCATCCACAACCAATTACACGATCTATATGATCAATTTCACCCATGAACATTGTTTCATCAATTTGACAATTTCATTCTTGAAATCATTTTTTCTCTCATCCCTTTTGTCATGAAACCTTTTTTTTTTATATAATGTTTTTCAAATCCTTTCCTTGAATTAACCCCTTCCTTTCCCTTTCGTTGTTCTTCCCCCATATTTTGGCCATCTTAAATAGTTAATAGTTTTTTAATTCAAAATTTATATATACTGTTGAAACACAACAAATGTCCATATATATATATATTTATTTATTTATTTATTTTTTCTTTTATAATATAAACACACCTAAGTTGCATAAATAGGGTTGAACATTACTTCAAAAGAAAACCAACCACATTTAGTATATTCCACAAATTCATTTACCTAATGTCCAACTCAAAAGTCAAAGCTATAAGGTATTAGGAACCAATACAACACAATTGTATATATGCATACATACATATGTCGATATGTATAAGAATATGTAAAAAAATTGATGATTACTCCCTAACATTAAAATCACAAACTTTATTTCAAATAAATATTCTAGGTGAAAAGGGGTGAAAAAGGCAAAACCTTTTATTTTAATTTTAAAAAATTTGTGGAAATTTTTTGCAATTTGATGAATTGTTTTTAGAAGTGAAAAAACACACATGAATTTTTTCAAATTTCTAAGGGGTTTTTCACCACTTTTCGAAATAAAAGTAATTAAATCAACCACATTTAGACTAATCACTTCCTAAGTTGCCACATACAACACTTTTGTAAAATTGCTACAACCCACCTAGGGTAATCGCCATTTAATGTTAATTAATGTTGGGAATCCTCACTAGTGGACCCATTTGAAGAATTTGGGAAAAAACTTTGATTTTAAGTAAAACTCACCAACAAATTGAATTAAAGATCCCTTCCCCTTGGGAAACCAACATGGGAATCAAAATCTATGTGAATATAGGTGCCAATGTTCATAAGTTGCCTGAGCGTATCACATCCTTTGTTGTTTAAAAAAAAAACAAAAGGTAAAAGTTTTATGCTCCAATTGGTCTAACAAGGAACAATGCTTTATTTTATTTTAAGAAGGATGTTATTTTTCCATTTCTTCCATGTGATAGAATTATATGTTTAGTCATTTGCTTGAAGAACCATTTTCACCTTATGCAACATACCAAATTGATATTGGGCACTGATATCGAAACTAGGTTGGTGTATTTTAGAAAATGTTTTAAGTTTGGTTTAACTCCTACAAAAAAATCAACATCTAGTTTGTAATGTTATGAAGTTCACTATGTTTCAAATGAACAAACAAGTTGTTAGGCTATTGAGCCAAAAAAAATCATTAACATCCATACATGTATAGTTGATTTGAAGATTGACATCAAGATCAAAATAACTTGCCTTGAGGTTATTAATGTGACTTTGGGAGCAACAATAGAAACTCCTCCCTTATATCCAACTCATAGTGCAAAAGGTTTATTTGGATTATCTTTTTTCATATGATATATATTTAAAATTGATTTATAGTATATTACAAAACATCTACTAATTTTTCAAAACTTTGAATTGTTGAATAAAACATGTCAAAATTATACAAAAATCAATTACAAGCATTTACACATCAAAATACCATATATGAAACATTATTTATGAAAACAACAATTTCATCCATTGATAGAATTTAAGTTTTCATTATAGGTATGATTATAACTAACCATTCCAAATGACAAACTATACTATCATTGAAAAGGACACATGAAAAAGGAAAAGAATGAATGAATTTTTTTTTAAAATGCCCAAAGTTGAAAACAAAGACAAAATAATTTGGAAAAGGTAAAAAAAAATACCAAAAAAATATATATTTAATTAATTCTAAAAGAAGAAAAGTTTATTTAGATACACAAAAAATATTTGAAAACTCTTTAGTACAATAAACAAACATTCCCAACTAGAAATCAAAACACAAAATAACATGTTTTGTCAAAAAACATTTAGGATTTTTGAAAATGATGTCAAATTTATTCCAAAAGAATTATCAAGTGACACCACATGTGTACATCAAGAATAAAAAAACCCTTATTAACAAAAGATGGTATTTCAAGCACTAAACATCAATTTTCCATGTGAAAAAAAAATAGAAAAAAAAATGATGGAACAA
>Ga0116231_10009183_pt1 | contig 16846 bp, 12 predicted proteins | sample S1TSphgellanicum_2_FD_89695 | JGI IMG/M metagenome (GOLD analysis project Ga0116231, IMG submission 89695) | Host-associated microbial communities from peat moss isolated from Minnesota, USA - S1T2_Fd - Sphagnum magellanicum MG | ecosystem: Host-associated > Plants > Peat moss > Unclassified...
ACTCATGTAAGTTCCAAACCTTTGGAAATGATCCACTCAGATGTGTGGACCACAAAGACAGAATCCATTGGAGGATGCAAGTACTACGTGAGTTTCATTGATGACCACACAAGGAAGGTGTGGATCTACTTCATGAAACACAAAGGTGAAGTGTTTCAACATTTTTTGAATTTCAAAGCAATGGTGGAGAAGGAGAAGGGTGTGAGCATCAAATGCCTAAGGTTCGATGGAGGGGGAGAGTATTTTTCAAATGAATTCAATTAGTACTTGAAGGAGCATGGGATTCAAAGGAAATACTCATGTAGTTATTCCCCATAACAAAATGGAGTTGCTGAAAGGAAAAACAAGCACATTGCAGAAATAGCACATGCCATGTTGAATGAGAAGAATTTGCCAAATTATTTTTGGGCTGAAGCAATAGCAACTATAGTCTACATCATGAATCGAACACCCACAACAATAGTTCATGGCATGCACCTGAAGAAAAATTCACAGGCAAAAAACATGATGTTTCACACCTCAGAGTATTTGGTTGCATTGCATACGTGCATGTTCCTAACGAAAAGAGATCAAAACTAGACCCAAAAGTTGAGAAATGTATTTTCATTGGATATTCCTCAAAACAAAAAGGATATAGATGTTTCAATCCTTCCACTCGGAAGTTGCATTGAGTATAGATGTTGTGTTTGATGAAATGGTTAACTGGTACTCACCATTGAAGATAGCAGAAGATGGAGAGGCTAGAAATGGTGGTGTTTCATCAAATTTGGAACAAGAATCACAATTAATTAGTGGACCACAAGAGTCTTCAATTAGTGGGTCCAATAGCATTCCATGGAAAGGAATATTAAGATCTTCAAACATTATACATGGTAGTTCTCAAACATCATCTAGAAATTCTCATGTAGATGGTGAATCAAATGAGTTAAAGAAGAGTGAGGGTGAAGAATCAAGAATCATTTCAGTTACTACTCCTGAAGCTCGGATGGCTAAAAAAACTTTGAAAACACCTGATAACAACAGTGGAGTACGAAGATCCACACGAGTCAAGTACCTTGTACAAAGACTCACATATGATGGTTTTGTAGTTCATCATTATGCATACATGGTGAAAATTATACAAGAGGTTGAACCCACTTGTTTTGAACTAGCGATTGGAAACCCTAAGTGGGACAATGCCATGGATGAAAAGATGGTGGCTTTGGATGCGAATGCTACTTGGGAATTGGTAACTTTACCAGAGGACAAGAAAGCAATTGGGTGCAAATGGGTGTATAAAGTCAAACACAATGCAGATGGATCTGTGAGTAGATACAAAGCAAGATTGGTTGCCAAAGGTTATGCCCAAACGTATGGCATAAACTATAAGGAGACCTATAGTCCAGTTGCTAAAATGACAACTGTAAGAGCAATCATTGCTATGGCAACAACAAAAGGATGGTCTTTACATCAAATGGATGTAAAGAATGCATTTCTTCATGGAGATTTATAAGAAAAAATGTACATGGAATAAACACCAGGTTATGTGGACCAAACACATCCTAATTTGGTTTGTAGATTGAAGAAAACTTTGTATGGCTTGAAGCAAGCACCTAGAGTTTGGTCAGATAAGATAGGTGAGTATCTTGTCACAAGTGGATTTCAAACATCCAATGCAGATTTCTCACTATATGTGAAAAAGACAAATCATGGGATTGTAGTCATAGTCATCTATGTTGATGACTTGATTATCACAGGAGATAGTGTTGAAGACATCTCTGATTTGAAGAAGCTTTTGAAGCAAAAGTTTGAGATGAAAGATTTGGGAGAGTTGCGTTACTTCCTCGGCATTGAGGTAATCCAGTCCCCTAAAGGGATGTGGTTACTACAAAGGCAATATGCCTTGAACAAATTGTCCGAATATGGGATGACAGGTTGTAAACCCATTTCAATTCCATTGGAGCAAAATGTGAAATTAAGTGCAAATGAAGGAAACCTTGTGGAGGATACCACTATGTACAGACACATAGTGGGGAGTTTGATTTACATGACCATCATAAGGCCAGATTTGAGTTATGCAGTTGGAGTGGTAAGTCAATTCATGCAAACACCACGAAAGCCACATTTGGATGCAATAAGGTGCATACTGAGGTAGATAAAACATACCTTGAAGTGTGGAATTTTTTATGAAGCCAAGAGTTAGTTACAAGTACATGGATACATGGATGTTGATTGGGCTGGTAATGTTTCAGATAAAAGATCGACTAGTGGTTTCATGTTTTCTTTTGGAAGTGGTGCTGTTAGTTGGAGCAGTAAGAAACAACCAACAATTGCACTATTAAGCACGGAGGCAGAATACAGAGGTGCAACAATTGTTGCATGTGAAGTAGTTTGGTTACAAAAACTACTCTTAGATTTGGGACAGTCAATGGATCCTCCTGTTGTCATTTATTGTGATAACATTAGTAGCATATTACTTGCTAACAACCCAGTCTATCATGCTAGGACAAAGCACATTGAGGTGCACCTTTATAAGATAAAAAATTCTAGCAAAAGAAATTGACCTCATTCATGTCAGTACCAAAGATCAAGTTGATGACATTTTCACAAAAGCTTTAAGTATAGACAAGCTAAAGAGGTTTAAAAAAATGCTTGGTGTACTAGAAGTGGATTTGAGCTTGAGGGGGAGTGTTGAGAATTCAAGCTCAACTAGTTAGGTTTCATTAGTTATTGGAGTAGGAAAGTAACTAGGTTACTTTCACAAGGTTGAATTATTTTCGTTACTTATTTTAGTTTGGTTATTTGTGGTTTGGTCTTTTAGTTAAATACCTTGGTGTTGATGGTTTGACTCTCTTTTCTTCATTGCACAAGTTTGTGTATTTCATGTGACAAGAACCTTGGAGAGTTCTTGATGTTGTGTTTTGTGTTGTGAACATTATGTTGTAGTCTCCTTTCAATAAATGTTTATGTTTGCACTTGAGTAGATCTCCTATTTGTTAACATAGTCCACATCTAGGATCTTCTTAGTAGTCATATCCATTGCAAAATGTCCACGTACAAAGCCTTCATGGAGTTTTTGGAGTATTTTTTGAGCTTCATCTATGGTTACACATTGTTGCAATCTATTGTCCTAGCCCATTTAGTACAATATCCAACCCTACACCATGAAATGTTTTTTTGTTTGGTTAAACTCTACTTTTGGGTTGATGTTAAAATATAAGTAATTTAACCCATCTATAAATAGTCTTTTACATCTTCCAACCAAACATGATGTAAATCGAACATAATTGCATCTATAGTTTGATCAAGGACACATGTTGGTTCTATAGTGTCAAGTAGCCTAGATTAACACATCTGTTACCACATGGGTATGCCCTAACTTATGCATTAATATAAATTCATATTCCAAGAACATGGATAACCATCTAACAATACAACCTAGGACCTATGGTCCGAGGTTTAGCAAATACACTAGAGCCATATGGTCAACATAAAACACAAACTTATTACCTAATTTAAGTAATGTCTAAACTTGTGGAGTGCAAATACCATGGCTAAAGCTTTACATTCTATGGTTTTACATAGTTTTGTTTCACATTTTTCAATAGTCTAGAGGCATAAACTATAGGTTGATCGTATTTTCCTATTAAGTTTTGTGTTAGCATCAGTTATAGCTAGTAATGATGCATTTGGATGGACACAACTATGTCCCAATTAGGAAATATGAGAATAAATGCTTTTATGTACTTTTGATTTATCAACTACCAAGTTGCTTAACATTTTGGGATCCACATAAACTAATATATTTTCCTCATGAGTTTGGTAATGGGAGCCATGATAAATACAAAATTCTTGGTAAAACATCTATAAAATTAAACCATTATGTTAAATACATGAATTTATTGTGGATTATTTGGAACAAACATCTAAATATGGCTTGGATTTTCTTAAGATTTGGTAATTTACCTTCCTTGGAAACTATAATCCTAGTATCATCCCTAAAAATACCATAAATGCACATTTATTTAAATTTAAACTAATTCCAAATTCTTTGAACTTTTGAAAACATAGTTTAGGTTTAGTTAGAAAAGTGTCCATGTCACTGTACATAGTAAAATCATCCAAAGATATCTTTATGAATTTGTTTAGAGATTTTCTAAAAAATCTATTCATTACCCCCTCATAAGTGAAACATCCATTTTAAACCCCAAATGGCATAACTAGTAAGGTAAGGGCTCCCCAATCTATTAAAAAGGTTATCTTATATGTGTCCTTTGGTGTTATGGATATTTGGTGATATCCAAAATATCCATTTTGGAAAGAGTTTGCATCATGTCTTGCAATTGTGTTAATTAGTACCTCAACTATAAAAACAATGCATATGAATCTTTTTTGGTGGTTACATTTAGTTTTTTGAAGTCTACCACAAAAATCGTAAACTTGCCCTTTTTTTTTGGTACTACCATGATTAGTGACAACCACTTGTGGCTTTTTCTATGGGCTGTAAAATCTTGCTACTAATAGTTTGTTTATGTTTTATTTATCAATTGTAGCGTAGTCTGGATTAATTTTATACCTAGCTTAATGTGCAAGTGGAATAGATGTGTCCAGTTCATTACAATCTTGTGCCAACTTTGGTGGTATGCCTTTCAAGTCCTTATATGTCCAAGCAAATGCGTCCTTGTATTCCATCAATAGTTCCTTCAATAAATTCATGTTCTCTTGGGCTAATTGTGCATTAACTTTTATCATTTGTGGATTGTCCTTTGTACCCAATTTAATTTTCATGTGTTGTTTTTCTTTAGTTAAAGTCTACTTTATAATCTACAATTTTTGCATTTTGATTTTTGTTCATGGTGTTCATCTATTTGTACATGACATGGTTTGTGGTGGTAATAAGTTTCAAGATACACCTTGTTTTCAAGAGCTATTTTAGGTTATTTGTTGGCCATTAACTTCGGAACAATTCTATGGTTGGCTACAGTGTCTAATAAGGCACAAAAAGTTGATTTTTACATTCCTTTTTCATTCCAAATTGTATTAATTGTAAGTTATTGCCTCTAAGGGTAAACATATGGTATCGATAGAAAACAATTTAGGAACTCACTATCAAACATTAGATCTTCTTCTTCATTTGTGATGCCATCATAATAGTCAAAGCACAATAAGATGTGGTCTTTTCACATTGCTACCCAAATGTTTAATCATTGCTATTGTTTTGACAATACCATTCCCTTATATTGTAATCATGTTATTTCCCCAATCATGTGTTACTTTGGCATCCTTGAACCATGGTTTCCCAATAACATGGAGTAGCTAAAATCTAGAATGTTATTTAGTAAGATTATAAATGTAACTATGTATGTTATTCTATGTACATACATCTTTAGATGCTTTATCAATCCTATGGGTTTTGTTGTAGTTTGATCTTCCATTTGCAAATTGTAAGGTGCAAGTTTAGGTTTAGGTACCTTAGTTTTGAGTTGTTTAGTAACATGATGTTCATTCCTAACCCACCATCTAAGAATACATCCTCAATGATCTTTTTTCCCAATTTGCATTTGGATAACAACCATATGGTTATCATAAGTAAATGATATTGTGCCAATATCGGGTACTATAGGACTAGCTATTTTGTTTGGAATTTTTTAATTAGAGATTTGTGTTTGATCTAATTTTAGTTTCTACCATAGGTATTTCTTCAATTTAAGTGCAATCTTGAACAATTATCCAAGATTCAGTGTATAATTGGTTTCCCACATCTATTTATTGATATCATCAAATATGTCTACTACAAATATGAACTTGTTTAGAAACGTAGAAGGTACTTCTTGCAACTTGGATGGTTTTGCAAGATCTATTGAGCTTGGCATCCTTGTCCAACTAGTAATCCATTTTCCAACTATAGTGAAAGGTGCCTCCAATGCTGGAGTAGTTGCTTACATCTATTGTATGGTTTCTACCATGGACTTTTTCAACTTTTTGTTTGCTTCCCATTTCGTTATGGTTTTATTCTTCCTTGGTTCTTGATCCTTAAACATTTGTTTTTCAATGGCCTTTGAATAGTTGTCACATCAACATCAACCATGTTAATTGAAGTAGTCACAACTCTTACCACTAGTAGAAAAACCCCATTTTTCAACTTGTTTTAGGCAACTAAAAGTGTCTTTTGTGACTATTTTTGATAAAAAATAGTCACAAAAGACACTTTTAGTTGCCTAAGACAAGTCGAAAAAGGGGTTTTTTTTTCCTACTTTAACTATAAATTTGATTTCCATAATTTTTTTTCCTTTACCTTTGAACATAATTCACATTTCATCAAACTTAGGACATTTGGTCAATTTGTGGCCTACTATCCCACAAATATGGCAAGGATAGTTTAATGGTCTTGGAGGTTTAGTAGCTTGTGCATTAACTTTAACAATGGTTACAATGGGTTCCTCCTTTTTATTGCTTTTGCACATCTCCACATTATGGTTTGTATGATGGTAATTTGTATAATACATGTTAGGCTTTGCAACTACCTAGTTCCTTATAGCCACCACCCATGTTCTTGATGTTTGAAGTATCGATAATGAACTCTATGTTTTAAATACAAAAAATATTTTCTTCACATAAAAGTGTAGATTCTTAATGTTGTTGAAGAATGTCCCTTTTCATCCTCCTTGTAACAATATGTAGATAAGATTATAATCTAAATCTAAACATTATTGTCAATAAATTATTGTCAAGAACGCCTCCTCCTAGATCTAGTGGTACTAGTGTGGTAGTAGCTATTGTATGTGACGGTATTCCAATGGTTAACCATACATGTACATCTACATGAAGTTTTACCACCATAGATTTCATTACTACAAAGCTAATTAATATTAATGTGGTGATGTGTGAATAAGTACCTTGCGTAATCATAATGGGTTTATATACACCATGTGTCATGAAGGAAAATTCTCTACTGGTACAATTAAAATTATGTGGTTTCCTATTAATATTGGATATCCTTTTTCATTAACATGTACATACTAATTATTCTGATTTGCAATTTTTGTGGTTGTCCCATGTACCACGTTTTTTATTGCTGCACAAAATTGAGGTATTATTTCAACTACTCCAACATGGATAGATACATTCCAATACGGTTTTGCAACATTGTCTTCAACTTGTTTGTTTCATATTCCTAGCACAAATATAATATTGTATATAATAATTATGGTTCTTGCACAATTCAGTCCAAGATGAGATGTAATCATCTTAATTTTTTCTAGAGCATAATGCAATTGTTTAATTAATCAAGGCACACTAACTTCAAAGGGGGTCTTTCACACATTTTACTTCTTTATAAGGTTAAACAGTTTCTTTGGAATTTTGTGGTTATATCAAGTCTATAATATTTCAAGGCACAACCATTGGGTTTTATCTATCTTCCATATATAAATCAGTTTGTTTTGGTTTGGAAATGATGGATCATTACATCCTTTAGGTTTTCTTCCATGAAACAAAACTACAATGATTAAATGTGGTTCAAGTTCTTGATTTGCATTTCAAACAACTTTGTTCCATACCCTTCCTCTTGGTAAAAGTATGTTTTGTCAACTTTGCTTAACTTTAAATTCATTGTTTCATAATACATTAGCACCAGTTGTTGTTATTATTCTTACATTGGGTAGGGTTGCTAGTGGAGTTCATTATTAGTTTTCATTTCCATTCGTAATTGGTACACAATGTTAGTTGAAAAAACATGTTCTTCTAGATATTCTATCTAAAATACAATTTATGGGTGCAGTCATAATCAAATGAAATAAAAAACATGTCAGGCGACTACCAAAACTTCATAAAAATTATAATTTTATTAGATATATTTTGTGGTGCCACTTTAATGTCATGTTAATCATCAAATGTAGTGTTAAATGACTAATGTGAATGTTGAAGAATTCAAAATAAAAATTCAATTTTTTAATTTTTTTGGGGGTTTTGGTTGTAATAGAGGACCTTTGAACTTAAGTAATAGTTGCATAAAAAATATTCAATTTTGCAAATTACTAAACTAACGAATCTCTTTATAAAAATAATTTTGATGAGAAAAAAATTGAGATGATGTTAATTGATTATCCACACTCATAATTTGAAAGTTGTGAAATTTGAAAATTTGAAAAATTAAAAATCTATTGAACAAAAATTTTAAACTTCAAAAGTCTTTTACCACATGTAAATGGGGTGTAATGTACATGACATTGAAAATAAATTTGTAGTTTATGAAACAAAAGATTTAAAATTAAATAATTAACATATTTTCATATAATTTGAAATTAAGATTAAAAGTTTAAATGAAACACATAATTTGGTAGAATTTATACACTTTTAAATTTTTAAAAATTATTTATGAAAATTTAATTAAAAAATGGTGATGTATTGAAAAAATTATGTGTATTTTTAATAACATATTGCAAAAGATTTCATCTCAAAAGTCCTTTTTATGTGAAAGTGACAATGACCACAAAAAGGATTGCAATCCTTGAGTCCTTCATTACTATTGGCTCACTTGATTATGATCACACCTTTCTGTGTATTATCGTATTATTTGTTTCACTTCTTCATTGTCCTAGCCTTCTTCCCACTCATTAGGACATTGTTATGTTGAGGTGAAAAAAATTGCCAAACATAACCTTTGTTTGTTGACCTTATTTCCAACCCTTTTTATACTTCCTCATGGACATGTAATACCTTCTCAAATCTATACAAATTACCATGTCTTTGAGATGACAAACTCATCTCTTGTATTCATTGTTACAAATTTGTAAAGTAAACCCTGATTGCATTATCTCCCAATCAATGACAATCTTTTTCGAATATTAATTTGGTTGCTTCAGTATTCTACTAATAAATGTTTCACAAGGTTCCATGACTATTGCAAACAACTTTTTGTACATTATAGGTCACTCCTCTATCCTAGGTATTATTGGCATAATATATTGTACTATTTTTGGAACCTTGTGAAATTTCATTACATCATCCAACAACTATAGTTCGTCATCTATTACATCTTATACTTCATTTTACTAAATTGCAGCTTGATATAGTTGTCTTTATAGACTTTGGGTCACCATGAGATTCATGCTCATCCCCATTCCACTACTTTTTTTGGTCAATAAATTGTTGTGAATTCAAATTCTTATGATAATTTTTTTATTCAAAATTTTAATCTTAAATTAACCAATTCTGAATATGTAGAACTAGAAAAATAAATTCAACACAATAACCCTTTTATACTTTTAACAAAAATAACCAAAACCAAAAACAATATGTAGAACTTGATATTCTACCCCAAATTCATCTTAGGGATGATTGCAAAATGTAAATGTGACTGTCCTTCTTCTATTATTTTAAATTTTATTTCTATACTTTAACATATTTTCATTGAAACTATCTATTTATGTAACAACAATAAAACTATATAAAAACAATTACATATTTATATTACAATCATTTTTGTAGTGAATGAACACACAATTCAAAGCAATTTAGAATTGAATTAAAAAAAAAAAAAAACCAAGTTTCATCATCGATTTTTTTCCATCAAAATATTTGCTCTAGAATGAGCTCTTAAAAAAACTACAAGGTCAAATGATTCAAAATTAAAATTCCTCCAACGTGAATTCCTAGTTTCTTATCATAAAACACCCTCAAACTACCTTCCATTTTGTCCTAATCAGCCCAACCCCATTTGCCCTATTAGTGACAACACAATTATGCCCTTAACATTACCCCCTTGTATGTTGGATTTTATCCTTAAAAAAATTAGGACTAAACTTTTTTGAAAAGCCATTGCATCATGTTTACAAATTTGAAGTAATTCCCACTTTTTTTTGTTTCAATCAACAATTTGGACCCTACCTTAATGACTATAATTGAAAAACCAAAAAGAAAAGTTTTTACAATGGTGCAACTTGACATTTAATGATAAGGGGTTAGAAATATCAAAAGCACATGTTAGACACATTTCAAAAACAAAAATTTCATATCTATGTAGCTTTTGTAAATGTTTATAATTTTCCATATCACATATAGCTGGGGAACACAAGCCCATGTGGTGCAAGTCAATAATAAAAAGGAAAATTTTAAAATATTAATTATTTAAAATGAAATTAAACTAGGTACACCTTTTTTGGATTTTGGTGAGGTGTTTCTTAGTGGTACCACCCAAGAATAGGTTTTCCCACAATTAGAATAAATTTTTGCAAGAATAAAACACCATTAGCAACAACATCATTTTTTTTTGCAATAAAAAGAAGCAACTAGCAATATTAAAAATTAAATTTGAAAATAAAATAATTAAAAAAAACTTACCTTTTCTTTTTCAAATATCTCCTCTTCATTGAAACTTCATCATATCAAAAGAAATAAGTGCCTTTTAATTCATTGTTGGTAATATGTTACAAAACTTTATCTCACAAGTCTTTGTTGATCTCATTATACCTTTAAAAAAAACATGTAAACAACAATTGAAAACTACAAACCAAAACATGAAATTGAAAACACAAACAAAAGCAGATCCAACATTAAAAGCAACAAAACAAGAATAAAAAAAGGGAAGAACTAACTTCTTGTATGAGATTGGGTCTTAATGACCCCATCACCTCCATCCCGTACTCTTCCATTTGTGTAATCCCCCCCCCCCCTATTCCAATCTTATTTGACAAGAATATTTCTTTCAAGGAAGAAAAATCAAATGTCAAGTTATCAACAATCAACTAAAGCTGGTTACGACCAATAGGTTCCATTTAGGTTTGGGATATGGGAAAAAAAACGCGAGGGCCTGGTTTATCATCATGCTAAATAGTAGGTCATTGGCAAGCAAGTTCTTTGAAAGTGGGAACAACATCATTAACAAGGTAGACAATTATGGGTCTCATAAACATTGCTCTCATAATCAAACCATCTAATCTTTTGTGGATTCTTTACCTCTTGGAGCTTGTCGAGTACATTTAAAAAAACTGTACCTTAGTTCTTGACTAAGAAAAATTATCGCAAGGGCAACTTTTATTGCAAAGAGCACCAAACTTTGGAAGTCAAAACCCTAGGCTACCTAATGTTCTTACAAACCCTCAAGCCACTAGGCTACCTAGACTTTGTACCTTTGGCCTTTATCATAGGCTACCCAAGGTTTTTATTTTAACATTCCTACACTATCCAAGCATTCTACTTTAGGTTAGGCAAGTTGGCATGTTTCATAAGTTCCCTACACTTTATTTACACCTTCCTCACGTTGCCTTTATCATGGCTTATGTAAGCTTTTTCACATTAGCCTATGATGGGCCTTCAACATAAGTTGGCCTTTCGGTATTCCATACCTGATAGGAATTCTGATGGGGTTAGGTCCATGAAAGAACAAAGCAAATTTCCACCAAGGTTGTTACACAATCCACTTTGGGCCACCCCCAGGTCCACAGCCAAGGCCCTAACGTGCCGGGCTGGGTTTGCCTAATCGGCCACTCATTGGACAAACCGCTTTTTAAACTTGCAGATTCTGCATGTTAAAATAAGCCACTCATGGGGCAACCCACATATGAAACACGAGATGCTGCATGTTAAATTAGTCGGAGTAAAATGTGTAAGAGGGACTGATTGCTTTTGAAGTCTAGGGGAAGATTTCAATGGAATAAAGTTTGCTTGGCTGTGTGGCCAAGTTCACTTGCCCTGTTTCAAGTCAATTTTGCCAAATTGTGAAGCCCACCTTAGTACCCATTTGGGTATTTTGTCAAGAGGCCTTTACCCATTTGCCAACTCCACTTTGCCAAATTGCCAAGTCCACATTACCACGTCTGCTTTCCCAAGTCCCCAACTCCACAATGTCATTTGGCTATTTTGCCAAATTGCCAAGTCCACTCACTTCACCCTGTGAACTGCCCAAATGAGTATCAAGCTGCCCAACAATTTCTGGGCTGTCTGACTGATTTTTCTTTTCCATCCTGCCAAAACCTCTGCTCCCAAAAATCAGACTGACCCTGACCCTCGCCCCCTCCACGCCCTTTCCTTCCTACTTCGTCTCTCTTCTTATTTTAATTACATTGATTTGATGGCTCTTTTGAAGCTTGAGAGGAGCCCCTTTCAAAAATTCAATCAACCCTCTTAATTATTTTTTTGAACATATTGAGAGCAAATTGAAAGTTTTCAAGTTCAAATTTCATGTTTTCTTTGTATCCATTATGAATCATCCTTACAGAAGGGAAGTCCATGCATAAATTTTTTGGATGAAATAAATTTCATTATTTTATTTCATCCATGAAGTGTAGTTCATTCACTATTTTATGCTTTGCATTAAAAGTCATCCAATTTTCGTGGATCAACATCCATAAGATATCATTTGTAAATGTTCAATGAATGAATGGATGAAATTTTGTTGATGAAATATTATAAACAAAATTTCATGGTATAAAGTTCATCCATGAAACTAGGGTTGCTAGAAGAAACATCCCTTGGCTAGGGACATATGCAGGCTCCATGGTTTTCCATAACAAGCCCAATGTCCCTATACATATTCCTTTGAAAGAAAAATAAGGGTTGTGCTAAATAGGTTTAACACATGCCAATCATGTCCAAAGCCCCCTTTTGCTAATAGCACCTCCAAGTTTCAGCTTATGATCGAAGACCTAACTTGTCAAGAAGAATTCAAAAATCAAAAAATAAATAATTAAGTCTAATAACTTGGGACTAGGAGTTTCAACAACAATTTTTTCGTAAGAAACGGCATGATTATTTAACTTTCTAGAAATTTCAAAAAAGAAGTTCCACTTGAAAAACAACACAAAAATGATACAAAGAATGAAAAAAATCATTGCTTCAAGTGCTACCGCCGTTGTGTCATTATGTCTACTGCATGCCAACTACTATGTGTGATTCCACAATGCTACAACAATATTTCCATTACTATAGAAGGTCATTTACCTTATTACAACGTTGGATCCAACCCAATTGAAGGCAAAACAAGATTATTTCGTACTACATTTCATGAAGGAAAAAAAAAACATTGTACAAAGTTTTTTTTCACATCAACACTCAAGGTCCCCTTTCCACAATCCACACATACATCAAAAGGTTCTCCTACAACCTCTTTTAACAACCCCTCTATCTTCTTATCTAACTTCTCCTCCAAAACCACATTTGATAATGAGATAGGGGGAATCCCCTTTGAGGGACTTCCACCCACCACCCCAAACCATGTCCTTTTGGACTTTCTTGCCTTCATGTCAATCTTTTCCTAAGTTAATTCAAATGAGGTTGCAAAATAATGCCACTTCACCACCTTCTAAAATCACTAAATTTAGTAGTTTCATTACTTAAGGATTTGAACAGTGATAAATGACTATCACCTACCCTTAGTAACAACAAGTTATTGAGATACCGTTTAGATCTACTAGTTCTTGGTTAACTTGCCTTCTAACACCTTCTTGTCCCATTAAAGATAGTAATAGAGGCAAAACCAGTTCTATGCACCTTGGGTGAACCCTCACCTACGTTGATACCAAATTAAAAATTTAAAAACGCAAATGTTTTACTTGCTTCAAACATTATAGATATCCTGTTGTGAGGTTAAATTGTGGTCTCAAAGTTCAAATTTATCTTTTCTAGGATTAAATGTAACCACTTTAACAAGCCTTGCTAAATAAACAGGTGGAGGTATCACACATGTTGGTGGTAACTACCATATACATTGCAACACATTTGCATGTTGTAAAGGACCCATGAACTTTAAATAATCTTGAATATATATATATATGAATGTTTTCTAGATGTGTTTAAAAGTCTCTCATTACTAGATTTTTTTGAAAATTAAAAAGTTGTATTATGAAAATTAAAAGGCCCTTTGTGAAAGTAATGTTATTGAATAAAACTATTGTTTTTTGCTCAAACCAAAATTCAAAATTGAAACATGTAATGAAATTCAACTTAGATTCTATAACATCGATATTAGTTATCATGCACAACTTGCCATTAAAGTGGCACCACATAAACATATGTAAAAATAATTGTAAAAAATTGATGTGTTGACATAAATTTTGGCTCATTTGGACCTAGAAACCAACATTTCCAAATAGTTTTTAGAACTTCGAAGTGGGGGTGGAAGGTAGCTATTTTCCAATCATTTCACAGTACAATCCAATAATTCATGGCAAACCTATTGCCTTCAACTTCCAAAAATTGTTGAGCTCATATTATTGCCTTCTTACTATATAATTACTACTATCTTTTGTTTATAGCTATCATCTAGCCATCTCCATATTGTAGTAAGGTAAAAGCTATAATAATTTATATGAAGCAATACTTACTATTCTCCTTGTACCAAGAAATCAAGGCAAAACAAAACAAAAAGGAAGTGCCTTCCGTACTTCCGTAGAACACATTGTAATTATTTTTCAACATCGAATATAATCTCCTTCACCATTAGTCCTCATCCTAATCTCCAAGAAGTAACAAACACTAATGAAAGAATGAGAAACAATGATGGAATCCCCCATCACACAAGTTCCCCATCACTCATAAGCCACAAAGGCACTTCATCTCTTTTTACAAAATATGTCTTATTCTAATCTCCTTCACAAATCCTTAGTTGCCTTAGAGGTAATTCTATATTGATATTGCCATTAAGTAACATCTTCCTTAATAGTCCTTTTTTTTCCCAAGCAAATGGTAAATAAATTCCCAATGGGTGGTATGGCATGACTTCAAATAATTCCCTACTTTTGGCCATCTAAGACATTTTGTATTATATTTGTTAAACCATTTTGCAACAAATTGTTTTCAACAAGGGAATAATTGAGGAAAAACACACATTAATTTTGCACCTATGTTTTAAAAATCTTTCATTATACCATTCCCTAGCTTTTCAACTCAAATGACTCCAAGATAATTGTATTGTTGTTTTGTTTTTTACATCCCATAAATTATAAGTTACTACATAACAAAAACCCAATTATGACACATTAATTTCAACTTTTGCAATAAAATTGATTATTTGAAAAAAATGTTCCCAGAGTGATTGCCAAATATTAATGATAAAAAATTATGCAATTTTCCAAATGATTTATTGTGATTTCTTGCACCAAACACCAAGTGCTAAATAACCAGGGTAATCTTCAATATAGGAGATGCCACTATACTTTTGCAATGTATTCCAACTATTCGTGTAAGCTATTAAGATTTCACTTCAAATTCCAATTCCCTCTTTCATACCCATAAGACCGCTACCATCATTAAACATTTTTATTCATTTCAATATTCTATAAACATCAATTGTAACGCACTATAATAGCTTATTCACAAGGAAAACATTTTCGGACATACTTTATTGTTCCATACTAAAAATTTCATTACAATGGTCACCAAAACAATTATAACAAAACCAACCATGTCAATGTTACACTTCCACCCTTATATATTATTTTATGATCGGTTATAACAACTTCTATCTATTAGGCCCACTCTACACTAGGAGTCAGGGCCAATGTTCACCCCAAATCCAGCATTCCTATTGGTGCAAAAGTTGAAATCAGCCCCAAGGGCTTTACACTAGGAGTCAAGGCTGAAATAGAAAAAAACTTTTCAATCTGCCCCGAGTACTAATAAATGCTGAACTTTACGGCCTTCTCTTGGCCCCAAGGCTGAAAAAAGGATACCATCAAATTTGGGAGGCCAATTTGCAACCCTTGGGGCGAATTTGCAACCCAAAAATGCTCAAAGTTGGCCCCAAGTGTTTTTGGCCCTGATTCCTAGTGCAAAGTGGGCCTTAGTTTTCTACTGTAACTACCATAATCAATTGTCTCCAATATTTGGCATGATGAATTCGGGTAACTCTATGTTTGATGAAAACAAGCTTCAGTAATCTTCTATTTGGTAATAACACTTTGGTTATCTTTTGTTTTTGGTTATCCAATAGTTTGATAGTCTTTTGCTAAATCTGGCTAACCCCTCCTTTCCTAACATTATCCTTACTTAAATCCATCTCTTGTGAACAATATGAACTCTATCCTCATTGCTTGTTTGGCCTAGAAAATTAAATATGTATATTTATATTTCATGAACTTAATGCATGAATGTGAAGGTGCGGATGTGCTTTAATAGCTAAAAAATCAACAATTTTGAACAATACTTACATTTTGCCCCAATATCGTAGGTGATATGTGCACCCATTGCAATACCCACATTTAGGGTTCATTGTATATTTCCATAAGGGACTAGATGGAAGTTGTAATGAATGATGACAAGTTTTGTTTTGCAATTCTTTGTTTATGTTTCCTATCAATGTCCAATGTTTTAAAAATTATACATTATATAAATATTTTTACAAAATGTAACAAATACATTGCAAAATTAGTTGAATTACACCTTTAAAAAGTTCCAAAAATTTTCCCAATTTTTTATATCGAAAATGATGAAATTTCCCGAGAAAAAAAAAACTACTAACAATATAAGGGTAGGCCACTGCGTTGATCATTAGACTATAAGAGTGGTTATCAAGTAGGTGAGGTTGTTTATGTAGGCCTATGTTAGTGGGTAGTAGGTAAGTAGGTATGTGAGGGGGGTCAAGATAATATTCGATATTCTCATTCTACCCTTGTTGGTTAGCACTTGCATTATTGATTTGGATAAGAGGAAGGTAGGTATGTAAGTGGGTAGGTGTAGATAGTTTAAAACAAGTGTGAAACCAAAAAAAAAAATTTGGTAAGAAGGCAGTAGTAGAATTCTTTATGTGGGTAAGTACGCATAATCTTGTTCTTCACGGTGGTGAGGTTGTTAGTTTGTAAGGGCAAGATGGACATAGATAGGTTGACATGGTTAGAGTTGAAAGAAAAAAGTTCACAAGGGAAGGGAAGGG
>Ga0116231_10009184_pt1 | contig 16844 bp, 11 predicted proteins | sample S1TSphgellanicum_2_FD_89695 | JGI IMG/M metagenome (GOLD analysis project Ga0116231, IMG submission 89695) | Host-associated microbial communities from peat moss isolated from Minnesota, USA - S1T2_Fd - Sphagnum magellanicum MG | ecosystem: Host-associated > Plants > Peat moss > Unclassified...
AAAAAAGATGGTTAGTGGAGAGAAAAAAAAAAAAATGGCAAAACTGAGAACAAGAGCAGCAGTGTTGGAGGTTTAGGTTTTTTTTTTTTTTTTGGAAGTTTTTTAGGGTTTTATACTTCTAACGATTTCAAGTTTTTAGGGTTTCAGTATTTGTAACGTTTCAAAGATTTTAAGGAATTATAAATCTTAGGGTACTAAACTTTTAGGGTTTCCAAAATAATAATCTTTGAAAATTTTAGGCCTTTAAAACTCAGAAGAATTCAAGATCTTTAAGGTTTAGGGCTTCAAATTCTACTACTTTTGAGATTTCTAAAGTCTTAAGAATTTGAAGTTTCAAAATTTTCAAGTTTTATAAGTAGGCAACATGTGATTTTAAGGGTTTCAAAGTTTCAAATTTTATAATGATAATAGATTTTAGGGTTTTCAAAATAAATTAAAAATTTCAATGTTTTAATGTTTTCAAAGACATTGATTTAGGGTTTAAAATTTGAAGAACTCCGCAATGTCGCTCGTTGTCGCATTGTTGCTATGTCTTTTCACTATAACATTGGACATTTTCACGTTGAAAAAGGACATTACCAAGATGCATTACAACAACGCCAGGCTCAATGACGCATTCCCAAGCCCCTTGTTGAACCCACTTGAGGGTCCAACTATGTAAAGTTGCGGAAAGTTGGGACTTGAAGGTCACTGCCAACTTCTAGCACTAAAAAGGGGTAGAGGGGTGTGCTAAAAGTCCCGGGATTAGACTAAGAAGAAGGATTAGATTATCAAGCTCGAATCTGCATCCAAAACCAACCACAAGAGGGTTAGTTAGCATTCGGGAACACCCTTGGGTGTTGGGACAAGCCACGGGCACTTTGACACACAAGACTCATCACGGCTTGGACTCGGGGGAAGCCGCCACCTTCTCCCATATAGTATTCTCTGCGTCTCACCATGGAGGCTACATCCGAATGGCTCTTTTTCCCGGGACTCCCAAGTTGGAGTCCCGAAACTGTCCCAGGTTGGAGTCCCAGGACTTTGGACGTTCATAGCTCCTCGCCCCGGACTCGGATCGAGACAAGGTCTAAACCAAAGTTGTAGCTCTCGTCGAGAGCTTTCCAACGTCGTGTCACACTCCTTGAGGCGACGTTTGGAAAAGCTCGATTCCCGACTTTTAATGGTCAGGAGTCAAACTGACAGTTTAACTCCCGGCGCTTCTTTTGCCCATAACTTGGGCTATAGATGTCCAAATGGCCCATGCGAGGCCATTTTGGGCATCTAAACTTCAAGACCTTTCCATTGATATAAAGAACGCACCAAAGTGAGGAGATTTGACCCCTCAAATCGTCTTCTGAGTTTTTGGGAGTCCCGGAGGACTCCATTTTCCCACTTTTGGGAATGTGAGTTGAATTCTCACACTTGGCCCCAAAGTGGAGTTGCGACACTCAACGTCCTAGACAATGCACCCTTGGTGGTCTACCACGCAACCCTGACCGGGCACTAGCTAGTTATGGGCCTCAAGACCGATAATTCACCTGTTGACGCACGGTTGTCCAAAATGGAGGCGGGCATCAAGAACATTGTGTCTCTCGCAATTGCTAGCAACCTTGCGATCAACCAGTTAATGGAGCACAAGCTAGCTACAACTGTCACAATCAAGGCTCGGTTGCGTTTACAGAGAAACCCAAGTGGACTATGGTGATGGCTAAGAACGTGCGCCAGGTGGTTAGCCAAGCTATGGAAACCCTAGTCGATGCGCCTAAACAAGAAGAACGCAGCTCAACATGTGCCTCACGAACTTCGAGGCCAAGGAAGGTGAGATCGAAAAGGAACTAGTGCAAAAATTCAACACAGAGCTGTTGCAGGGCCAAATGAAGCTACGTGTCAAAGTTGTCATTGCCACGTGGCAATGGCTTGCAATTGCATGGGCCTTCACCTCGACGATAGGCGCGCGCCTCGGCGTGGTGCTCCTCAAATTCGCACCGAACGAAAACCGTTAAGTTGTGTTATGAAGGCACAAGGGCCTAGCGAAGACCAAATTGGGCTTCGACGAAGACCTCACGCCCACATAGCAGGCGCGCAAGCCTGAGCTATGGCCATTATTCAAGGAGGCCAAGGCGACAGGCAAACGCATGTTCTAGCGTGCAGCCAAACTTTTTGTCGACGACATTTAGATTTGCCCGCCCTCCTAGGGGCGTGGGGACCAGAGAGACCTATGCATAGTATTATGGAACATGCATGGGGGTGCAAATACTAAAGCTATTTCAGGGTGCCAACCTCGTCTTATTAATTGAAACTTGGCACTTCCCAAGCCAACATTTTCCACACGTTGAAAGGTGTGATTCTTTTGCGGTAGCGCACACTATGTAGCTGGGAAAAACAAATGTGATAAAACATAATGAGGGGTTGTTGTTTACTTTCGTAGCCACCTTAGCCCAAACATGTCCCAGTGGAAGGAAGGAAGCCATGATTCTTATCTATGGATACAAGTCAGCAGGGGCGTTACCCCTGACTTGTTTGTTTACGTGGTGTACATTGCCCCTATTGGCTCCAAACACAAGAGCAAATCCTTGTTCCAAAACCTAGCAACAAATATTGTTGAAGTTCAAACTCTAGGGGGCATAGTACTATTGGGAAGGGATTTTAATGCACGTACTATAACGTTACTAGATACTATTGACACTACCGACCTTTGTGAATTATTATAGGCGCCTGAGCTTGCTAAGACTAAACAACCAAATGTTGTGGTTAAATGACAAAATCGCAACACTAGCGTTGGCGGCTAGGGCCGTGAGCTCCTGGATTTATGTTGTGATGTTGGGTTGCTCATCTTCAATGGCCAGACACCTAGTGACGAATCAGGGGAGTTCACTTGCTTGGCAAATGGGGGGCGCGACACTTTTGATTATATTGTTGGCTCACCTGTAGTTTGGCAAGTTACTACACACCTTGAGGTGATAATAGATGACACCCACTACTATGCAATGGGGGGAGATTCTGACCACAGGCCGTTTCGCCTACAGTCGAGCATCAATTATAGCTTTGTTGAACCACAACATATAATTGTAACAAAAAAATTCTTACCTAGGTTCAAATATGATGAATCGAAAGTTGAAGAGTATCAACTTGCCCTAACAGCAAGCCTTGGAAACATGTGAGTTACAAACTCGATTGGGCATCTAAGGGCAGATGGGTTAGCTGACCTATTGTAGTAGTGTGTGGGTGTTGTAGCAAAGTCTACTTTTGGCAGCAAGCCTTCGGGAGGGAGCTGCAGAGAAAGATACTACCATTAACCTTGGTTTAATGTTGACTACCATATAGTAGAACATGAGCCGAAGCTTTGGTTGAAAGCTAACCCCGATTCGCATGCCACTAAACATCAAGAAAGTAAACTTAAAATTTTATTAAAAAGGAAAAGAATATTCTAAAAAACTGCAAAAGCTCAACATATGTGTGCGCTTGCCAAGGTGGATGCACTTTCGTTCTAGAAAAAGTACCAGCCAAGGGCACGCATTGTAGACAAGATCAGTGCAGCTACGCTTTTGGAAGGCTTCTGTGGGCTAGTTGACCAGTCTCTACCACCCATATAGCTACGAACTAATCACTCGATTCAAGTGACCAAACCTCCACCTAGCCACACCCTGAACACAGATATCACACTTGTTGCGTTGCTTCAAGTGCTAAAAAAATTACAAAAGAACAAGGCTGCTAGTTTGGATGGTTTGAAAGCTAAGTTCATTTTGAATGTAAGAAAGCTACTACACATGCCACTATTGACAACGTTCAACTGCTTTCTTGTAGAAGGCTTTCTAGAAGGCCTTTCCATTGGGGTGGTCCACGCATTCTTTAAAAGAGGTGATGCCTCCGAATTTGACAACTACATAACAATTAGGCCTATCCTAGCAAAGTCGTTCGCTATGATCCTTGACAAAAAGCTGAGCAAGTGGATTGAACAACATGGGTTGCGTGCCAAGGGTCAAGCTGGGTTTCGCAAAATTACCGCACTACTGACCAACTCTTCATATTATGAACTCTGATAAAACGGAACAAGGCAAAAAAGAAGCCATTCTATTTCTATTTTGTGGACTTCAAAAAGTCATTCGATACTATGCCGCATGAAGTGTTGTGGCAGGTGTTGGTTGGCCTCGGGGTGGAAGGATGCTTCTTACAATGCTTGTAGGCGATATATGCCAAGGAGACCGTATGCATCAACCACCCAAGTGAGGGTGTCACCTCCAGCTTCAGGTGCCAACAAGGTATGAAATAAGGTTATCTTCTTAGCCCCCTATTATTTAGGCTATATTTGGATGCCCTGGAGGGTGCTTGGACGATAGAAAATGCACCGGCCCTAGTAGACGTTTTAACACGTTGGTGCGTTCCATAGCAAGCTATGCTTTTGAGTTTTGGGTGGACTCCAAGAAAATAAAAGCTATTGAAGTAGTGTATTGAAGGTTCCTCAAGTCCATGCTTGGGGTGCGAAAAACAACCATTTTTGCATGGGGACAAACGTTGCTATACTATAACCATGTGAACATGATAACTAAAGATCGCATCTTGGGAAAGGCATGGGAAGCCCAGTTCGCTATGCTTATTACAGGAAGAAATGTTGGGCCAGATCCATGAAAAAATGGCTACTTTAGAATCAACCCCAAGAGGTGGCAGGTTTTTTCCCTTCGGTTCAACCACCGTTGGAAACAGCGCCTCAACTTGCAACGACCTATGTGCTCCAAACAAGGAATGTTCTATTATCGCTAGGAACGGTTCCTGAAACAATGCACATACATTTGACTCGTCCATCAAGGGTAAGAGGTTGGGTAGAGAGCCAAACACCTTGGTGCAACATGCACAACATACGAGTGGGAGCTCAAAAGGCTAGGGCCCCACCCCCTTTAGGTTCTCCCCACACAATGTTGAGTGTAAAAATGGTGAAGGATAATATGCAATTAGCTTTCATTGAAAAGTTCTTTACTAATCGTGAAATTGGGACTAGCATACAGATAAAATACTTGTGCTTCAAGGGTATGTCGTACGAGAACGAAAGCTACTTGTGTGACATCAGCTGTGTTGAACTGCAGAAAGTTTTAGCCCGGTTTCGATGTGGCAACACGCAACTTGAGGTAGTGTTAGGTGCGTGGAAGGGCGTGCCATACATTGAGAGGCTTTGTCGAAGCTTCAATTTGGGGAAGGTAGAAGATGAAGAACATCTACTCTTTACATGTCCAAATACACAGAAAGTTAGGGAATGTTTTTGTTCAACCCTGCCCCTCACCCACACGAGCACTCTTGCTAAGCTCATGCAGACTATGAACACGGTCGCCTTGGCCGAGTTTGTGGCATGCTGCTAGTACCAGAAGACAATTTGTCCTCCATGATCTACCTTTTGTTTAATGGACTCTCTGGTCCCAAACAGATGTAAAATTGTAAATAGTAAACAAGTACTAATATTTATTATAATTATTGAAATTATACTTAGTTGTAGGAAATATTAATTAACTACTATAAGAATGGCCTAGCTTAAGGAAATATAATAATAATAATAATAATGGTTAGTAGGGTAAATTCAAGTTAATAGGAGCCAACAAACATGTAACCAATACCAATGTTTCAAATATATTATGGAAACATGTGGAATATTTTTAATGAATTTAATGAAGATAGATTATTCAAAAGTACTTTTGAAACATTGTAACCAATGTTTTTCAATATTTAATCGAAATTTCTAAATGATTCCAAAATTATTTGAAAATGAAACATTTTTTTAGAGATTCTTTAAATACATCTTTACATAATAATATAATGCAACATCTTTTTGGGTTATAAGATTTTTTTAATTATTTAAAAAAATCTACAATGGAATACTTTAAAGATATTTTGGGAGTATTTTGAAAATAAATGATTATTAAGGGTGCATCAATGGTTCCTATTAATGTGAATATACCTAGTAATTATTATTATTAGTTAATAGTACCCTAAATTAGACTAGCTTATAGCAACTAGCTAATTAGGCAAGGTTAAGGTAGCCTACTAACATTAAGTGTACTAACTTATATATATAAGGATATTATCTTAAACTAGGTCTATGCATATATAGTAACATAGTATTATACTAGTAGGCTATATATATTATTAATATATCTTTAGGATTTTGTTGTATTGGGTGAAAGCATGGTAAAGTATGCCAAAAAAAATAGTCCCACATGTAATCACAATCACATTTATGGTATAAACATGAAAAATCTATTCAAAACTTCTTTAACTTTCATTATGAAACAATGGTGCACTCCATTGAGTTTATGGTAAGTTACACAATGTAAAGTGTGAGGAATTTTAATATACAAAAAATCGATGAAAAGTATGTTTTAAATTGGTTGGGTTTTCAAAAATTTCAAGATATTTTAATATGAAAACTTTGATAGATTATGACCATAATATGAAAAATTCAAAAACACATTAGTACATATTAAATTATTTTATCCATTTGAAAGTATAAAAAACTCAATTACAATTGTGTTTTCATCATACTTGCATATACTTGAAGAAAGGGTAGGAGACATACTTTCTTATACTTGTATTTCTAAAAATGTATTTAAATGCATATTAAAACATGTAATTTTTTGATGTTATGCAATGAAGTCAAAAAACTTCTTATTGATTAAATTTTTTTACACAACAAGGAAGGAACAACTATTGTACTATGAGAATACTCCCCATGGAGCTTCAAAATGATGGCAATGGCAACATTCAAAGCATTAAATAAAAGCCAACAACCCTAAATTGTTGATTTAGAATGCATTATTGAACCACAAGGTTCAAAGTCTTAATGATTACCCAAGTTATAGCCCTTGTAGGTCCATTAGGAAGCCTACCTTGCAAATTCGCAACAATTGTTGATCATAACACAAGATGATGGTAATAACATATATTCCAAAGTCTTTTGGAACAAGATCACTTTTGATGCAAATCAAGTTTTGACCAAGGATTTCAATTTGTGTTTCCACAAACCACTTTCAATACATGCAAGGTCCCATTTCTACCTACCTTTCCTAAACTTCTTAATCCAAGTTTTGCAAAGTTTGTACCTCTTTTAAAAACACTTCCTTCATGCCAACACAAACTTTTCATTTGTAGTCACATACTAACATGCTTTTGTCACCCAATGTTATGTGGAATGGCACAAAGAACACCACATGACTTAGATAACTCCCACATCAATTTCTTGACTAGGTGTATTAATAATAGAAACCAAATTGCTACTAACTTTTGGAATGGAAACCATAAGCTTTGGTATTTCCTTAAATTCCCAAGTCAAACCCTCCAAAGAGCTTCATCTTCTATGACATAAACCTCTTTGGCAATCTCATCGTATTGAAACACAAACTTGCTTGCAAGCCTTAGTTCCCCATCTTCATCCCCATTATTCCCCACAAAATTATATATGTGAAGTGCATTGTCTTCGATAGCTTTTGATGCAACAAAAGAAAGCCAAATGACCAATATGCAAACAAGAAACTGAAACACAAGGTTATGGTTTAAGGTTCCTAAAACACTAAACAAGATTGTAATAGGCCAAGAGCAAGGCATTATGCTTGCAATGTAATGGCAACCTTTTCATGCAAAAACTTTATCCACAATTTGGGTGTGCAAGGTGCAAATGATGGTGAATTTATTAAAAGAATAAACCATAACATTAAGCAAGAACTTGCTAACAATCATGCAAGTGTCGAATGATGTGAAATCAACCAAAAAAACTAAACTAATTGTAAGAAAAAAAAATTTGTTCACACAAAATGATCATTCACACTATTGGATTTACTTTGTTTTGTACCACTTAACACATATTTAATTAATTTAGGACTTAAAAATAATCTAAAAATGCAAACACAACATTTACATCATTAAATTTTTGAGCCTTTCAATTATAAATATGACTTGGTGGCCATTGGCTTGGTGATGCCCATGGAAGAAAATATCAAAATTTAATAATTTGGAATATCAAATTAACGTAACTTACATCAATGATACAAATTAAGCTTTATGACCACCAAGTTGTTGACAATGTCAAAAGGAGATTTGAAGATTAATGAAATGAAATTTACATATTAGATGAAATATATATATCAAATACATTTACATTTCAAATTTAATCTTGAGCTTTGGTGGCCACCAGGTCATCGAACACAAAGGATTCATCAATGGTCTATATACAAATTTGAAAATAATAAACATTGGGCCATCACAAAATATGAAAAATATGCAATTTGAAAACATTCTTTGTTTCAATCCTTAAATAACATTACTCTCAACCTTAAGGATAAATTCAATTCCTCTTTTAGTATTAAAACTTTTGTGATTGTCCATCATCAAATATGCGGTTACATACTCATCAAGTTGAAATAAAATTGTACACAACAACACAACTTGGGTTTTGAAATTGGGCTTTGCAACTATGTCCTAATTAGGAAGGACATATGCAATTAATCACTCATGAGTTGTTAAACCCATGTCATTTCACCCATTTAGTCATAAGGCCCAATCATCTTACTGATTGGGATTTTTTAAAATTTGGTTTCATATTGAAATTCCATGTCATTGATCACCTTGGTATGATGTGTAAAGTGCATATCATCTCAACTTAATCATTTTATTCGATTAAATGTTATAAAAGATGCCTTGATGGATGGATGACATGTGTCAAAATCTATAAGCACATTATGAATCATTATACATGAGCAAAAATCAACCTAGTCACTACCACAAATCATGGTATTTTTTACTAGCAAAATTGGTAAAAAAAGACCCAAAAATGACATTGGTCAACTTGACCAAAGTGCCATTTTGGACAAGTTGATTTCGACAATGTCCATTTTGACTAACTATACCTTGACATTTTGACTAATATAATGATTGACAAAATAACTAACTATTTGACTAGTAAACAATGAACCATTTGGCTAGGTCAATTTTATACCTAAATTAATTTATAAAAAAAAACTTTATTTAAAAAATTAATAGGTAGGTAGGTAAATCATAAATAGCTCTTGGTAGGTTAAAAAAAAACATTAAATAGGTAGGTGCTAGTTTAACTTAACTTAGCCTAACCTAACCTAACATAACTTCACTTAACTACTTTAATCTAACCTACCTACCTTGGCCTTCTAAACATGCACAAGGTTGTAAGTATAAGGAATTGTACCCCAAACCTTTACAGTGATAAACCAAGTCCTCACCAATTGACTACACCATCAAAGGTGTTCAATTTCTATAATTTTTAAAATTCTCATATGTTTGTTTCATATCATTAAACATTATGGCAAAATCTAGGTGACAATTAATTGCTAAATCTAACATCTAAACTTAATGACTTAAAATAATGATTGAATTTAATGGTTAACCTTAATGACTTGAAATAATGGTTAAATTTAATGGCTAAATTTAATAAACCTAGTGGCTAAACTTAGTGACTTAAAATAATGGCTAAACCTAGTAACTAAATTTAGTGATTTTAAATAATAGTTAAACCTAATGGCTAGACTTAATGACTTAAAATAATTATTAAACGTAATGACTTTGGCTAAACTTAATGCCTTCAAATTAATGGTTAAACATAATGGTTACTCCTAATGATTAAACATGATGACTTAAAGTATTGGTTAAACATAATGGTTAGACCTAATGGCTTAAAATAATGGCTATACATAATGACTTAAAATAATGGTTAAACCTATTGACTTAAAATAATGACTAAACATAATGATTAAATTTAGTGACTTAGAAAATTGACTAAACCTAATGGTTAAATTTAATGATTTAAAGTAATTCATGGTTAAACTTAATAGTTAAACTTAATGACCTAAAATAATTAATGGCTAAATCTAATGGTTAAACTTAGTGATTAAAAATAATAGTTAAACCTAATGGCTAAACTTATTGACTTAAAATAATGATTAAACCTAGTGGTTAAACTTAATGATTTAAAATAATGATTAAATTTAATGACTTAAAGTAATGGTTAAACATAATGTTTAAATCTAATGGCCAAATTTAATGACTTAAAAAGAAATGGCTAAACCTAGTTGTTACATTTAGTGACTTAAAGTGATGACTAAACTTTGGTTAAATTTAGTGATGAAATCTAATGGTTAAACATAGTGGCTAAACCTAGGTTATACCTAGTGGCCAAACTTAAACTATATTTCATGGCCAAATTTAATGATTCAATTTAAGCTAAACCTAATGCCAAACCTAATGGTTAAGGATAATGGCTAAACTTAATGGCCAAATTTAAATTAAACATAATGGTAAAAATTTGAAATGTTTTTGGGTAAAACTAATGGTTAAACATAATGGCTAAACCTAATGGTTACACATAATGGTTAAAATTAAGTAGATAAGTCATTAGATAGGTAGGTAATTAATATGTAGGTAGGTGGGTAGGTATGTAGTAGGTATGTGGTAGATAAATGAGAACATATTAATAGATAGGTAGGTAGGTAAATAATTAGCTAAATAAATAAGTGGATGCATAAATAGGAAATATATATATATAGGGTAGTAGACCATGTCATATTTGACTAAAGATCATTGATTATTTTGATTATATATTCAACTTGATTAAATATCAATTGGTCATTTTGATTAAAGATCATTGGCCATTTTGATTAAGGTTATACAACTTGATTATTTGTATTTAATCAAATAAACCATTATAATCAAATTGATTAGTTAACAAATACATGTGTCATTCAAACCCCCTTTAGTCAAATGCACATGTCCATTAGTAAAAAATGACAAGGTTAATCAATTTGAACCTCTTAAAAAACCATGATTTGTAATAATGAATTTAGCCCATGTAGTTAACATAGCCAAAAGTTAACTTAGCCTAACCTAATTAGGCTAAACAACCTAACCTAACTTGTTTAGCCAAAAGTCAACTTAACTTAATCTATCTAGGCTAGCTACCTATGTTAAGCAACCTAGGTTACCTAACCTAAGTTAAATGGCCTAGATTAAAAATAAATGTCAAGCTTTTAGCCCAAAAAACATAGACTAGGCTACCTAACCTAAGCCAAGTGGCCTAGGTATGATAAGTTGTAGGAGTGAGGATTTGAACCCCTCACCTTCATTTTGGGGTTCAATTCCTCATCCATTGCACTACCACACATTTTTATACAAATTATATTTAACATAAACTTATAAAATTCAAAAATTTAAACCTCAGCCACCCTAAGTTGACCTAGGTTGATCTATGTCAACCTACCTACTACCTACCAACCTACTTTAGACCCTATACCTCCCTAAGTTGACTTAAGATGAACTAATTTGTCAACCTATATTATTTAATAACTTATCCTAAGTTATGCTAGGTAATTTTAGGCTAAGGAAAAAACCTAAGATAATTATGTCACATCTAGTCACATCATAATCGCATTTAGTCGCATCATAATTGCATCTAGTTGGACAAATTTGAAGTGGTTATATATTTATAAAATATCTTGTAATGAAACTACCTAAGTTGACTAACAAAAAACCTAAAGTTAGGAACCTAAACAAACCTACATAGGTTAACTTATTAGTAGGGTAACCTAATATAAGTATATTTAAACATATTAGATGTAATAAATTCATTATGTGCAATCAAATAACTTACAAAGTAGCTCATATTACAAAATAAGTTTTTATTAAATAACCTACATACATAGGTTAATTTAATAGGTATGTTAACCTTAGCTAGTGTGTTAAGTAGTTAAAAAGTCAAGAAGTTATGTGTCACCTTTCTCAAAATGACTATTAATATTATAGTCATGATTACAATTAATAATAAAATGTTTAGTACACATACACATTTAGGTGAATTCATGACTTCAAAAACCTCATGGCACATAACAAAATATGGCATGCCATGACAAATATTGGTGCCATAAATTCAAGACACACAAAAACTTATGGTGTCACAAAAATCATGGATTGCCATGAAAATTTGTAACACCTTGTTGCCAAATGGTATGCCATGTCACCATCATATGGAAGATTGAATCATTATTAATTGCAAAGGACAACAATATTTTCAACTAACTAATAAATGATATTAATTCATCAAATCAATGACATGAATCATGATGTGAAGTTAGGGTCACAAATCATGAGGTGTTGTGACTACTAACCTTGTTACCATGTGGCATGCCACGTCAACATCACCAAAAGTTGTTAAAGTGAATGGAATTTTGTTATTACCTAATTTTGGATGATTAAAAATGCATTTTTGAAATTTTGATATTTGTATAAAAACCATCAAGTTGTGATATCAACTATAGTCGCAAAATGATGATGCCATGTGGCACCACAATGTCTTTTATAACTACATAGTCATTAACATGAACTTGTAGTTACGATTGTAGTGAAAAAAGACAATAGTCGTTTTATTAATCACTTGCAAAACCAAAAATGTGTTATTGTGCGTAGTGGCCAACATTGTTTTTCTTCTTTTTAAAATTACAAACGATGTCACGTAGTTTGGGAAGAACAATTTAATCAAACTACAAATGAAAATCATGACTATTAATGAAAACATTATAAAGCTACAACATAGAAACATGGACATTGAAAACAAATTAAACATTTTAAGGTACACACCTAAAGGGGGTTGTGTATTTGTGAACATCCCCATTGTCAATGTTCATATATTGTAGGAACCAAAAATAATGTTGTGAAGTAAAACTTAAACAAGGTTTCAAATATCTCTCCATGTAATGTCATGATGATCTTGAACTATCCTTGCCATTGGCAATCCAATCAAGGTAGGCCATAAACAAAATGACAAGTCCAACCATTGCACTTTATTTTTTGACAACAGTTTTCCCTTGAAGGATTTGAGGAAATTACCACTCCATTTTGGATTTTGAAGCGCCTTGCTAGGTTCATCATCAATGAGTAACATTTGATCTTCCTTCCGTAAGGTAAATCACAATAAGCATAATACACATGTTTTAAATCCTTTAAATAATAAAAGGACCCAAATGTAATTAGGCTAGAGTCTTGGAGCATTGTTCATGGCCCCAACTAAGCACAAACTAATCCAAAAACTTATCAACATTGGAAGAACTTTTAGCACATCCTCAAGCTTCATACAAGACCAAATTCTAATGTAAAAGTGTTCAAATGTCGTGGAAAGGAAATGTTCCATTCTAGCTCTAATTTCCACTTTCGTTGAGTCAATATTTATGCCAAACATTCTAGCATTCCCTTGTAGAACAACACACTGTGGGAAATAACACAACACCCCATTCACACTAAGAATTAACAATTTTGGGTCCAACAACCTCTGAATGTAAATGTGAATGCATTGAATGGCCTTTGATGATTGCATCTTGCCCCAAGGCAACATTAAACTACAACAATAACAAAATGATTTGTTAAAAAAAATGTGAAAACTTCATTCAATGACAAAAATTAGTTGATGAAGACTTCACAAAGTGCTTTATAACTCATAAAGAAATTACCTTATGGACACTAGGCGATGCATGAAAATTGATAATGTAAACAATTGGCCAAAGTGTGAACAATAAAATGGTCATTTGAAGTTCTTCAACATTGGAAAACAAAACATGCGACCGAAAAAACAAAAAGATATGTTAAGTTCAATCATTTGGAAAACCTTTTGTTCAATTATTATTTGTAAAATGACAATGCATGCTAGGTAGTTGTTTAGGATTCAATTGTAATTTAAACATATCATTCTATACAAAAAATTACATAACTTTGAACATTAGATCAAAAGGAGGCCAACAACACCAAGTAAGGAAACATAGTGGATAGTAAGTAGTTTCCATTAGTAGGAGATTTGTCAAATGACTCCAAAAAGATAGCACTACATGAATCATTAAACATAGATTTATATGGCATATCATCTACGAGCAGAATGTTCCTAGCATGCGTGTCAAAAAATTTCGAAAAGAAAACATGAAGTTTTTAATGAAAAGTGGGCTTTTCAAGATTAGCCACAAGAAAATGATCATTTTCCTGGCAAGACTCTTGTTTGAAAACCCTTGAAGGATAAAGAAAAATACATGTGTTCATGCTTGATTTGATCCAAATATTTATTGATGTTGTGATGTTGGGTTGTAAACCATATATATATTGTGAATTAAACAAAACATGTTTTTAGGAAATCTTCTTATCTAGGCCTCAATATAAGGGAACAAGATGGAACCATTCATGTACAAGACACCTTGAACCAATTTGCCACCAAAACCCCATTCAAGTCAAAGGTTACATGCAATTCATTCACCTTTGCTAAAGGTGAACATACATAATACATTTGACTCCAAATGAACAACAAAAGTGAAAGGGATGCCATCTTGCTCTATTTTTAAACAAATGAAAATTGAAAACTTGACACCTTTGCCATCACTACATCTTGGAGGACTAGGAACTCGATCTTGTGGAAAGAATGAAACCAAAAGTGAACAAATCAAAAAATATTACAAGTGAACTAAAAACTTGGGTAAAAGGAGAATGTTGAGAATTGATTATAAATTATTCACTTGAAGGTCCCTTTTTTTAAGGTAATGAATAGACGTAAAAAGTCCAAAAGAAACCAATCCTAGATATTCCTTCCCCACATGAACCACAAAAGCCAAAAAACACTAAAAGTTCATTATTTAAAAATTTTACCACATTCATCGCAATTTAGCAAACCAAAATCACTTCTTTACATCCAAGTTGGAGCATGAAGTGATAACAATCCTATTAATTATTTTTCCAATAAGGTTATGTACATTATTTAATTAACTAATATTATATTTTTAATCATGACAATTTTTTATCATTTGAAATGTAAAGGGGCCAAAGTTTTTGCATGTGCAATATTCCTTAGAGCACCAAGCTCTTGCTCCTCCTTGCGTTCATCTACAACCCTATCATGAATGTCAGTTTATGCAGCTATCAATGTGTGTGCATAGTGATGTGTCGAGGGAAGGCAAGGGGTCACCACTAGCTTGCCTAACAACTTGACAAGCTCTGTCCACTTTTTTCTCCTGATCTATAGATTGTTTACATTGAGTTCTTTTGCTTTTGGAGGTACTATCTTTATTCTTGGATGGCTTGGTAGAGTTTTTAGCTTTTTTCACATACCTTTTCCTGTTTTTATTGATGGGAGGTGATAGAACCTCACCTCCTTCCATATTGCCTGCCCTTGTAATTTCCTCATTTTCATTCTTTTCCAAATCAATGTTCCCACTCGTTTGAACTCTAATAATGATATGTAAAACTTCATGACTTGCTTTAGTTGCCATATCTTTCGTTGGAACTCCGGAAAGCATATGTAGACAAACAAACCTAATGATTTCATAATTATTCCCGTCAAGATCATGACTTTACATTTGTGCTCCTATGTACTGTGGGGATTGAAAATGACAAACTCGGAAGTGAAATGAAAAGTTGATGACAAGCATTGCAAACAAATAGGTTAAATTGTTCAACTTGAATTTACCAAGCCCAAGTATAGGTTACAACTCCCCATTGAAGATGCTCAAACATACCATACCACTTTTTAATATTAGCTCTAGAATTTTTGATAGTGCCTTTGGATATATCCCATTTCAGTATAAGTGGTAATTTCAGGAAAAGAACAAACTACGTTGTCAATAAGTGAGGGCATGTTTTTGTTCCCCAAAAAATTAAGATGTGCAAACTTCTTCATCCTCCCCATGAACATGTACGTATAAAATAATATAAGTTCTTTCATGATGTTTGCCATCGAGCCTAAAGATTCTACTCCTACCACCATGTATTGCCCAAACTCAAATCATAGCTTCATGATGAAAATTGACTTCATGATGGTGAGAAAATAAACTTGATTGATTCATAATCGCAAAGGCAAACCATCGCCTTAAAAGTCACTTGCTTGGCATTGAATAACACATTAAGAAACAACTCTTGTCCGAGCCTTTCCACACAATAGGAATCTCCTTAGTCGTGTGTGTGGTTGAGATGACAACAATAGTACTTGTGGCATCATCTTACAAAGATGAGACCATCTCACTTTTGTCAACAACATCCAAAAGCTCCGCCATGTCATGAAATTTATCCTATTTTTAATGTGTGTCCAAAAGAAATAACTTTGTAGCAATTGCCCTCACCTCCAGAGTTGCACTACTTATCCATTTTTTGAGGGTAGTTGTAAATTTGGCAAGTGGAACATCATCAGAGAGGTTGAGTTTCATTTTTTGTTGTAGAACTTGTCATTGAGTTTTGAGTCCAGAATTAAAAAGAACATCTTGTCGAACTTGTGATTCACCTTCTTCTCATGCCAATCTTCATTAGAGTATGGCTTTTGATCATTCACCATTGTCTTGTGAGATCTGAAAAAAATCATTATTTCATTACAGATCACGACCTTCCTCTTCAAAAGTCTCATGAACTCATATATAGACTTGAAGTCAGGTCTCCCCACTTGGTAGGTCAATCGCGTAATTTGTGATTTTATTGGAAATCAATCCTTTGGCTAGCTTCTCCAATTGCTTCTCCTTGAGGTTTGAGAGGCAGCCAAATACTGATTTTCTAATCATTTAAATTAGAGGTCGAGCCTGTACCTCCCAACTACCATCCAAAATGTTGCATCTCTTTCCCAAGTAATCTAGCTGAAGAGCTGGACAAGTAATTCCAAATTTCTTCCATAGAGTTTCCTCTTAATCAATTTTCACAACACTGTGTATAAATGTAAACTCAGCCTGTCATGATAGTAGCACATATGTTGTGCACTGAAATTAGAGCTGTAACATTTCCTCTTGCAAAGAACCATGGAGTCCCTGTGACTCTTCCATGATACCTCAGGGGGATAATTGACTGGTTATTCTGATGGA
>Ga0116231_10009185_pt1 | contig 16844 bp, 13 predicted proteins | sample S1TSphgellanicum_2_FD_89695 | JGI IMG/M metagenome (GOLD analysis project Ga0116231, IMG submission 89695) | Host-associated microbial communities from peat moss isolated from Minnesota, USA - S1T2_Fd - Sphagnum magellanicum MG | ecosystem: Host-associated > Plants > Peat moss > Unclassified...
GCTCTAAAAATGGCCAAAAAAAAAAACTTTCGCCATTTTATGTTTAAACCCTTTTGGGAAGCTTTGAAAAGAAGGAAACACAAAAAATTGAAAAAAAAAAAAAAAAATTCTGCCAATGACGATCATTTAGTTTCCATTCTACACAATTAGCACATACCAATTATTTATAGGAACATATTCATGCATAACAAGGGGTATGTCACATTGTGGCCTTGCCATTTACATTTTAAAAAGAGTTTCTTAAGGCTAAAGAAGAATTATGGAAACTCAAATATTTCACCATGCAAAAACATAATCTTCAAAAAAATCCTCTAAAAGAAACCAAAATCCTTCAAGATATTATAACTCTGTAACTAATCTCAAGTTTCAACACAAGCCAAAATACCATCTTTCAAAACCCCTCATATAAAAATAGACCTATTATTACCTAGGGGCCAAAATCCCTTAAGCTACTAGGTATTCTCTATACTGAATCTAAACACAAATATCCTTGCCTCCGTAGGCAAGGCCAATAAAATTGAACATATATCTATTAGAAACCTGCTGGGGAAAAGACTCTGGATTTATACAATATTCCTCAGTAGTTAAATAATGTTTTTTTTTAAAATTTAGTTGTGCTTTATGTTGGCCAATGCCTACAGAGCGTGGGCATTATTGAAATAAGAACCCCCTTGGCTCCACCTCGGGAGTTCCTTATTAATGTCCCCCTCCTGGGCTGTTACCCTACACATAATGTATTTTGATACCACTCCAATACTCATTTACACATGACTTTGTATGGTGGCATGATTTTTTTCTTGTTACTATGATAAAAACTTTTACAACATTCCAGCGAATTTGCAAGTCTTGAAAACTCGTACATGTATGAATAAGAAGAATGTTCTACACAGTTTTTGTCTACCTATTGTTGCAAGAGTTGTTGTCCATTTAGGGAAAAACTGGAGCAACAATTTCTTCAATAAGTAATTGTGTGTGTTTTCTAGGATTTCTGGGAGTTTTGGGGATTTTTATAACAACTTTTTTAGCTCTTTCAAGTTTGCCATTGATGACCGAGGAACTTAGGGAGTCAGGTTGCAGGCAATAGACGTAAGAGGTTAGGAAATAACCTTATGAAATATTATGGCTCAATGTTATCTTGGCCAACTCGAACCAGCACCCCATACAAGAAGAAACACTTGTTTCTTTTTGTGCAGGCTTCACTCTCTTCCAAACCCAACAGATCCATCATCTACAATGTGATAATCATACCTGTCCCACACAGTAATTGAGACACTCTCCAATATTGCCAATGAAGGTTGTGCAAAACTGCACATACTTACACGACAAACATTTGTTTACAGCAAAAAAGTATCAGAAGAGTTTACGCAATACATGATCAAAAGTATGTAAGCAATGATTGAATTCGTTATCACATCAGAAGTTCTAAGAGTTAAGAACATAAACAACTACATTCCCTATTCCTAATTCACACGATTTTTCACTGGGGCAATTGGGTACAATTATGAGATGAGAGGGACTTGCCTAGATTCAACAATATTTTTTATCCTCCTCAGTCTCATGAAGGACACAACTGCAAATATTGAAACATCACAAACAGACATGAGTTCAGCTGTTTTTGTCTATGGTAAACAAGGGCAAAGATCTAAAACCAGCCCAAACATTCCTCACACCAAGCCACATTCTTATTTCCACAAACAATTGCAGGTTAAGGACAAGAGGAACAAACCTACTAATTTGTTCAAGTCTATCTAAAATCAAGTGGTTCCCTCAGTGCCAGACTTGCACCAAAGGTGGGATCAACACCACTTCATTAAGCACGATCCAGCACCAGAACAGAGGCACAGGCCAAAACATAATGCAAAAACAAAGAACCAAGTCATGAATACTTCAAACCTAGAAGAAAAAGCTAGACAAGCAACTGAAACCAAAAGTGAAATGTCCTTATTACGAACATTAACAATTTATGGGACAAAGAAAACTAACATACATTAGAATGTCGCATGGCTAAAGTTACCTTCAGTTCATAAAATTAAATGATGATGGGAAGAACATAGAATTTGTGGTGTAATTGCAAACATAATGTGTAAAGCTCATATAGAGGTTCATATTGTGACAGTGTTTTGTATGTTTGATTTAAATTGATATTGTTTTGAGTATACAATTAGTTCAAAAGCAACCAATGTTTCTCCAATAAGACCACTGAACCCTTGTACTGGTAGTCAAGTATATTAAACTTCTCATAAGGTCAACCATCCCTCTACTATTATGGTCACTTGGGCTTAACTTCAAAGTTCTTATGGAACCCAATTGCGAAAAAATCATCTTTTGAGTTTTAGAAATGAACTCCCAAGACAATCACCTTTGAAAGGAAGCAATAATCTTGTGGAGGTGGAATGTAGAATGAAATCCACATAGTAGTTCCTAATTGGCAATCAAAGAGTTTTACTTTTTTTTCATTAAAAAATGGTTTTCTTATTTTCCTAAATGACTCTAGGAAATTTTCTTGTGACTTGGATTCTTGAAAAGTCATTTGCTAGGATGATCACCTCGCCCACTCCCCACTATTTAGAGAACTTGAGATTTGCTCTCTGGAAAACAGAAAGGAACTCTGTGAAATGGAATACCATTTCTACAACATGTTCATCTGCTTGAAAAAAGAACACCCTTGGTTACATGTGGAGGGTTGCTTCTGTGCTGTAAGATTTAGATTGGATAGAGCCCAAACATGGGCCATTTGGGGTGGCTTCCAACGTTGACATTACTAGATCAGAGGTTCCCTTAAAGGCACAATCAATCCTGGCACTATTAGAAAACATTTCTCATATCCTAAGAGCTCGCATTTGCAAGCTATTCAATTGGGTGGACCTTAAGGCAGCAAAGCCTACATACATTCTACCCTAAGTAGCAAAACCTCTCTTAACTCTCAAACTGAGGAATAACAAGCTATTGATGCTATTGAGATAATAACGCTAGCTTGTTGGATGACTCAATCGTGACTGAACTCATCCACAATGCTATGAAGCTCAATGTCAACTACCTATTCTGAAAAACCTTGAATCCCCAAAGTGAACAATAATCTCCAGAGTCTCGGTAATAGCAAAGGTAAAATCTTGGAACCTAAGCTTCAGCCCTCAATTTTCTAGAGAAGACCACATACATTGGATCAGTCCTTCCTGGGTTGGGTGATATGTCTACCGCCTGCAACCAAAACAACATTTTAAATTTCTTAGGACATTTTTTCAGGTTCTGCAAATTTTACATCCTCAAAAGTGTCACACAAATGCTTTAATTGCATACTTCACTGTTGAAAATGAGGAGCATATTGTTGTACCTGAGGAGGTTCAAATCCTTTGGCATAATGAAAATATGACCCAACAATCCAAACATGGTCAGTGTCTCCAGTAGATGTCCATATTGAAATAGCTTTTGTGAAGAAACAGCGGTTGGAAAAACTGCACATCATCAAACAATCCAGTAGTTGGTCACCTGCTGTCAACTTAAGATATTACCCATGATCTCAGGCAAAAACACAAACTCAGTTAAAATGCCTACTACCTAGACTGTTATTTTACATCAGTACTAATACAGGAAGCAGTCAGTTGTTCATCATTGAAGAAATAGGGTATGGAGGCATTCTGCCAGGTAATGACTTACCTCATAACAGCCAAACCTCCAGGCTTCAGAACTCGGTTCATCTCCCTAAACACCTCCAATGGTTTTGTCAAATAGTCAACACTCACCTACAAAGCACAACCAAGAAATAAAGACTCTTCACAACTTTTTGACATCAGAGAGTTGGCGGTCATCTTAATTGTCACTAACCATTGATGATATACTGAACCAAAGATCTACAAAATGCAGCATGGAGCATTTTGTGAAAGAATAGTAACACCAGTACCACATTAGTGATGACATCAAATGTGTTGTCTTGAAAAGGAAGCACAGGATTTGTGTTTAAATCCTGAACAACATACTCTGTCAAAACCTGCCAAATCATCCCACAACTTCATCAAAATGCCTGACCAAGCATGCATCTCTTGTTATGTGCAAGTCTATGTTCATTACTGCTGCATATCTATCTGGGTTCCAGATGATGCAATGTCCAGATGAAATTCACAAAGTGGCAATAACACCTCATCTGCAAAACATGGTTACATCCATCAGCATGTCATACGGTACACATTATCCTAAAATTCTTTCAGAGATGACAAGATTACATGAAGCTACTAAATGTTCCCCCTCTACCCTAAGTGCAAATTTGATTCAAAACAATTGGAGATCAATTACCGGATTGCGCTTGAGTTCATCAGCATTGAGCCCCATACCAACAATTTTCTCCTGCTTATATCCCTTTGGATAATGGCTTATCTGCATCAATCACATGCAAGATAAGCACTGGTGCTAAACTCTGTCCACATACATGCTAAGCTGGAGATCTAAGAGGAACAACACACAAAAGCACTTGCCAAGAGGCATGTGTCTGATAATAGTACACATAACAACAGAGTGCAGATGACTTACCCAACTGCTGCACATGTCAAGAATAACAACCCCCGGAGAATTGCTAGCTGGAAACACTGATGCATAGTATTTAGTGAGAGCATTGATGGCATAATCATCAATATGTGTTACAAAACGGGGAGCTGAATAAAAGTCTGTGTCCGGGGACCTGAAACAAAGCACACACCCACCAGCATCCACAACTGTGTTCAAGGGTTTGTATAAGAGTTCTCAAGGAGTATAGCTAATTAGCTGTTTAATCTAAAATTATGTCTTGACTGCTGATACATTATTGACTGTGTGTGAAATCCAATTGGGCAAAGAACTGGAAGGCTTTGAAGAGAAAATGGTTGATACAAAAAATAGACTGGACATGCAAAAGGTGCAGGAGCTAGGGGGGACACACTCACTCATCGTAGCGTTGGAAGTCCTCAGTCTTGAACGGAAACTGCTCAGGCCATTGCACTGTCCTCAATATCTGCATAAGACTTCACTGCCCCCCACCCCCCTAAGGCTACTAACATCATCAAGGGAATATCCTTGTCAAGCACTAATTTCATCACTCCTACTGTTGGATCCTCAATCCTCCACACCGACAACCAGTACATCGCTGGTGGACACAATTGGACTCCTAAGCAATCAACAAAGTGCAAGAAAGCATATCAAAACCTCATTCTCCGGATTTTGAGAATCTGCAAAATCGACAACCCAGCTAAGAACTGGTAGAGAAGCAGGGGAAAACCCTAAAAAGAAAATGAAGAAGAAGAAGAAGAAGAAGAAGAAAGCAATCACCTCTTCGGCTTCCGATGTTTTGGCTTTGGCCAGAACCGGGACAGGCGACCCCATTCCAGCAGCAAGGAGTCCCACAAAAGCAGCAGGAAACACTAAAAACCGACGACGCAGAAAACTCGGAACGAGTGGCTTGCTCCGTCCAAGATGCTGCAACGAAGACGACAACGCGATGACGACACCAGCACTTGTGAAATGAGTAGCATCCGGAGGAGGAGCAGAAGACAACTGCAATCGACTACTAGTGGCGCAGGAGGTAGTCAGGCACGAGACTCTGCGATTCCGCAACAAGCAGCTGCTGCTGCGCGAGGCTAACAACGATGCAACTGCCATACCACACCCCTCTCTCTCTCTCTCTCTCTCTCTCTCTCTCTCTCTCTCTCTCGGAATGCACTCTCTACTTGCGATACATGCGCAAACCAAAAACCAACAAAATAACAAACAAAATTATGCTAACAAAATTGCGACATCAGAGTCTCAAGAGAATTTACGACACCAAAGTATTCAGCGGATTGCAGAGAATTGTGGCACCGGAGTATTCTCTGAGAATTGCGACGGCGACTCTAACAGAGAGAGAGAGAGAGAGAGAGAGAGAAAGAGAGTGCTCGCGAGATTGCGAGTAGTGACAGTTGAGAATGCTTTAACACAAGAGTCGTGGCGGCAGCTTCACCATTCAATGGCTTAGCACTTACTGACTAGTTAGGGTCTCTTTCCATTAAGCTACTGTGATCGTTTGCTGCGATCAATTAAGTGGCTTTTCCATCAGGCTGCACTGGAACAGGCCAATGTTTCTTGCTGCTTGGACACGGGCCTTTCATTGGAGAGCTTGCAGATGAGTTGAAAATGGGTTGAAAATCTGTACTTAATCAAATGTTAGGAACTCTAGAAATATTCCATAAGTATGGAACTTTTTTTGGAGAATTTAAAAAAAGATATGTGCCCATGAATTTTTTTTTGACAAATGTTTGATTAGAGGACAATTTACAACAATTTAATTTGATAAGTATTGGTTTTGGACTCATTATGCAATCAGTGAGAACCTGTAGATTCAATATCATGAATAGTCAAGATGTGTGAGAATTTAGACTATCCTTAGTAACTTGCACTTCCAAGCTGGTAATTGAACATAAACATCTCATGATAATCTAAATGCCTTCTTTTCATCCATGCAAAGAATGGTCATAAAAATTTCATCCAAGCAACAAAGGGTTACAAAATCATTTGGACCAATGAGAGCCCAAAGTGATACCTTGTGCTAACTAGTAGGTCGTTAATTTAAACAAAGGTCGAAGGTTATGGGTTGTAAGTCATGACCTGATAGTCGATCAAAGTGTTGAGATTCTTACTAGGGATGGTTATTTGAATGTGGCTTGGTGAATTTGAAATCATTAATCAACATAAATGGATCAGACGAAAATGAAGGAATTTTTTTTAGATTAATGAATAATCTTAGTTGGGCAGTTAGATTATACATTAATATTATTTATCATTTAATAAAAAATATATTATTGTTGGGCAATTATCATGGTGATTCTTATGATTTTTAATCACAAATCAAAGCACCAAATTTTTGGTATATAATCATGGTTATCAAACAATTTTTTTTAATGTCAAACAATCACCTTGATCATTGCCTATTCTATCATGCACACATCAATTTGATTGAGATTTTTTTGGTTCAAATTTTGATGAAATTTTCTGGGTTTAGGGCAAAATTTTGTTAAAAATTTGCAAGAATTCGCAACCCCCACTGTACCACTTAGTACTTACTTTTGTTTCATTGTTTTATAGAAAAAACAAAATGAATCCCCTAATTTTGACTCTTTGGATCCAAAGTTTCTTTTTTTTCTTTTTTTTTAAAATTCGGATTACTAAAATTGCACTTGGCTTACAAATTTCCATTGGTTTTATATGGCTTTTACAAATGCTCATTGGCCCATAAATCTCTCTGCACATGGCTCAAAAACCGCACACCTGGTTCCTGTCACCTCCATGCTGACGACCGGACAGAGTAAAACGGTACCCACCAGTGCAACAACATTGACTGGATGCCGGTTATGAATCAGTTGTGGATGAACCTCAACTGAGTTACTATCTGGTTCACGTTAGAAACCCAACAGAAAACTGTTTCCAGTTCACCTTGGAAACCCCAACAGAAAACTGCTTCTTCCAGTTCACCTTGGAAACCCAACAGAAAACTGCTTCTTCCAGTTCACCTTGGAAACCCAACAGAAAACTGCTTCTTCCAGTTCACCTTGGAAACCCAACAGAAAACTGTTTCTTCCAGTTCACCTTGGAAACCCAACAGAAAACTGTTTCCTGACCATTTATCATCCATCCTTCATGGTACACTGGTGGGGTCCGACACACAGAGAGAGAGAAAAGATGAAATGGCTATGGCAAGAATTAGGCCGGTGAATTGTTGCAAACTTCGAGTACGATGCACGCAAGAAGGAAATCGAGCAACATGTTCACCAACTACGGGAAGGTGGAGCGCTTTTGATATGAAGACAGATATGTGTTTTCTTTCTTCTTCTCTCTCTCTCTCTCCACCTATTTTCTCCTCTTGTGCATGTCGATGACCTTCTACTGTCTTTTTGCTTTGTTATGTGAACTGTGACATGCCGTCGTTCTTCTCTGCAATGGTCGAAGGGGGAGGTGTGTGTGTATGCGCGGGGAGCGCGCGGCCTCGTGTTGGTGACGTTTTGGTGCCGTTTGTTTTCTTGTGGGGAGAAATTCTTTCAACCGATTTGTAGAAGGCTGGATAATAATGGTTTGCACTGCTATTTTGCATGGGTTTTGTTGGGCTGCAAATCCTTGTTCCTTCTTTCTCTTTCTGTAGATACCATTGGGATTTGGGGTTTCTGTCTTTAGATCAGGATCTTGCTTTGTTTGTGGCAATGCGGAACAAGAAGCAAGCAAAGCGGCAATTGGAATAAGATAGGCTTTTCAGAGAATTTGTTTTATTGTTGTAGTCCCATGTGCGATGTGTTTACCCAAGACAGTGTTGTTGTCATGTGACAGCATTACAAGCAAGCAAAATAAAAGTCAGATGTACAAGGAAGTTGCAACATTTATGTTCTGGAAATTGGAGATTTTGATGGAGCTGCTAGTGTGCAAGCCAAGCTGAAGGTGAGTAAACTTTTCTTTTGATGGTCTCTCCTCTGGGCAGTCTTTTTGTTCTGTGTTCTCCATAACAGGTTTTTTCTCTGCCATAAGTCTCTTTTGTTTTTTGTTTGCTAGCCACCTCTTAATGGACAAAAAAAGGTTTCTTACTCTTTAAGGGTGAGTTGTAAGCAGGAGATGATGCCACATTTTGAACTCTTACTCAAGAATTGGTGTGGCAAAGTAGGAATAAAACATAATGAATGTAGCAGCAACTGTCATGCTGTCACATTTTGTGGATGCCTCCTTTCTACATGGCTCTTCCTACCAGAAACCAGACTTCATTATCTACCACCACTTGAGAGCCTTCTTGTGGTTGATGAAGAAGGTTCTAGAAGAAGGCAACTCAAGGTGGATGAAATGGTGATCTATTTGGGAAGAGATAGAAGAGTTTATACAAAATATAATAATTCCATTATGCAAAAAATGAACTGTTTATGTATATAAATATTCTTGTTTAAAGGGAAGAATTTGAGGTCATGTTTCAAAGTCTCTATCGATATCTTAGCAATATAGTATCTCTTCATCCACTTGAGCAAGCCAATTCTCACACATACTGTAATACCTAGCCTGGTTGGGCACTAATTAATTTACTTTTTAGAATTGTTGAAAATCCTGAAAACTAAGTGCTTGCCATGCACTCAATCTGAATGAAGCTCTCAAGCACAATAGCTTCATCTTTTAGTATAATGCTAAATATAAGTACCTCCCTTATTGGGTTTTCTTTTTCTTTTTCTTTTTTTTGGGGAGACGGTGGTTTTATGATTTATCTATTGATTTGGCTATTTCCAAGTTCATTTATTGTGTACACTAATTTTTCTATTCTTTTCTTATTGGGTGTTTTCAGGATTGTTTTTCTTGGCTACCTACCTGTTTATTGTACCTACCACTCAGTGATCAACACTTCTTTGCCAAATATTTCTTTATGTTTGAAAAAATGAGGTTTGACAATTTTTAATTTAATTTTCCAAAATTTCAACTTATAAGAAACCAACTATGCAAAGTGCATCTTTTGTTGTGTATTTTTTTACAATAACTCAATGATTGAGACAATAAATAGTTTTTCACAAGTTGAAAGCTTGATTTTCAACAACTTCAGCAAATATCAATAAAAAAAAATTTTAATTTTGTGCCAAACATCATAATTGATATGGTATTTATATGTTTGTGTAAAATGAGTACCTACTTTTGTGGGGTTCTTTTTGGGGGAGATGGTGGTATTAACGACTTATACATTAATTTGGTTACCCATTTCCAAGTTCATTTATTGGTTATTCTTGAATTGTTTTCTTTTTGGATTCCTGCCTATTTACAAGTTTGTATTAAATAATTAATACATGATACATACTTGTCTACTTTTGTTTTATTTGGTTTTTTTGGGGGGAGAAAGGGGTTTCCTAACATTTAAATAACATCATAAAACAAGAACACCTATGTTAAAATTAGTTTAAAAATTTGGTGTCCATTGAAACCTTGGTTAATGATAAACTAAATTTAGGGTTTCAAAAGGTCATGATAGATTCACACCATCACAATGAACGTTACTAGTTAATGAACACAAATCAAAAAAAGTTTATTGTGACACACATATGAATTCATTATGACCTCTAATTATATTTTCATCATGCAAATTTGGATTGGAATGAAATTTAATCAAGTTTATACATTTTTTAAGCGTTTCATGTCCATGCTTCATCCACATGCTTTTTAACATTGACGTTGGATTCGTTGTGAAGTTCATCACTATCGACTATGAAAAAATTCTCATGATCATTTCATGCCCTTTAAATTTCTAATGTTGAAAATGTTGTTACATTGTTGTTGTTGATCCTAACTTGCTACAATTTAAAAGTTGACATTACTACCACAACCATGCAACAAAACTATTATAAAGAAGGTAAGTTTTTGCACCATTAAGAACAATGTTTATCATGTGTTTTAACATCACATTGTGAGGTTTCACATCATGTCTCATGTTTCTACATTAGATCATGAGGTTTAACATTACATCATTCGTTTTTGTATTGTGTTACATTGTTTGTTTCTAAGTCATATTGTGTCATATATTTCTATGTTAGATCACATCATTTGCTTTTGCATTGTGTTGTGAGGTTTCAAGTCATGACATGTGTTTCAACATTGTATTGTGCATGAATTTGGTAGATATAGAATGATATTAATTACTCAATTCATTCCATTTACTAACATTATAGTCACAAAAAAAATTGCATTCTAAATTATCAATAAATACACAAAAAGTCCAAACTTAAGGCTTGAAAGTGAAGTGACAACTTTATATTTTTATAATCCATTAGAACAAAAACTTATTATTTCAAGAAAATTTGATCCAATATCTAACGGGTGAAAGCACAGTATGAGTGGGTCATTTCAAGCAAGATTATTTTTCAATACATTTTGTATTACTTTAGGGGAATTTTTTTAAATTTTATCTAGCATTTTAACAAACATATAAAATTGATTTTGATATAAAGGTCTCCAACATAATTTTTATTATCTTTCAAATGAAAGTAATTTTTCAACAAAATAATTTTTTCAACACATTTACATTCATTCGAATGAAAAAATTGTCTAAATGATTTTCATGAAATCACTTAATCAAACTTTTCAATTGTAAATGAAATAGTATAACCAATTTATATTCAATATAGCACTAAGTATTTCATCAAATTTTGCAATTATTTGAATAATTTTTAAACTATATTTTCATTTTGCAATATATGTTGAGACATATTTATTTTCTCACAAATATAATTTTTAATCATTTAATATTAATCCAAAAATGTAGTTTCCTTTGACAACTGCATTATTTGGCAACTGAACTACCTTATTTTGAGTATAATTTATGAAAAATTCTATTAATATTGGTTTGGTGGAAGTTGAAAATTGCATATTTTCAAAAAATTATATTTGTGACAACATTCTTTGGCCATTGTGATGTGCTTTCATCTATATAACTAAAAGATATTTGAAGAAAACTGGACAACAAAAGGAAAAGAAAAATTATTTTAATTATTGAAAAAATTAGTGCAAAAATCTTTTCCAACATCATTTTTTTTGTATTATGTCACATTATGAAGTGCGACATCAAACACAACCACAAATGTAATAAACTTGAATGATGTAAAAGCCCATATTTAAGCATTGATGAAAAAAATATAATGGGACCCAACTGACATGAAAATTAATTTCATTCACAAAGTATTAGTTTGTGATTATTATAATTAAATCAATATGTTACAAATAAATGCACATAAAATTATTTTACAACTTCACAAAAATAGAATTTGAAAAGACGAAAACAATTCACCAAATAACATAAAGTATAATATTTTAAACATGTATCTAATTATTTTTTAAATAACAACACAATTCACCCACATATAAGTTGAAAATTTTTAAATAATAATTAAACTACATCACAATTCTCTTTTAAAAAATTTCAGAAAACTTTAAAATGTTTGTACAATGGTTTTTTTAAAACAAACATGTTTTTCACTAGGTCGTTTGTTTGTTCTTTGCTATTAATAAATTGATAATAAAACTACTTTAACATCAGTTCAAAAGTGTGTATGCAAGGTTTATTGTTAGTTTTAAAAATTTAATCACAATAAGGTTATATTAATCAAAAGTTATTTTAAGTTGTTATATGGTTAACCAAATGATGTGATTTTCAATTGCCCTTAACTTTCCCCTGAATTAAACAATCACTAGTGGATAAACTTTGAATTTTAATTATAACAACTACTAGTCACAAGTTTAACCTAACTTGTTATTATCAACAACCAATTACTATATAGGTTAATTCTCAATATATTTAACCCCCTAGTTACCTTAACACTTGTTACTACTTATTTCAATAAACTGGTTCACCTAAGATCCTATTACCCAATAATAATTGTATGAAATCTTCAATTTATATTGTCTCATAGGTTATTAGTTGGCAACAACCGATTAGTATGTACACATTTGAAAATTTGGGTTAACAATTTTTATGAAGGATTGTAGTTGGAAGAATTGGAGAGGTTATGGTATGAATACCAAATGCATGTAAGCATAAAGGAACACATTTCATTCACAACAACGTCATAGTATTTTGATATGTGCAATAAATTTGAATTAATCACATGACACTAATTTAGGTGTGTATGAGTTGATTTCAAAAAAATTCGCCACTTTCCTTGATTAGTATTAATGACGTTTATGATATATATCACATTTGATAGTTTGGACATGGGATGGTCATTCACATTTCAAAGGTGTGAAGAGATACCAATGGAGGTTTGTGAATATAGGTGACACATATCTTGGGTGTTATGAAAAGTCACATATAATAACATTCATAATTATTATATTGAAACATTTTAAATGTTTTTTCAGGTGCAATATTTGATGTGAGATCATCCCAATGGTTCTTCTACATAAACTTTTGTGAACGTTCAACCCATTTTCCTCTAATATTTGGTATGGAGAACATTATCACTATATACATTCCATATTTCAAATTTTTTCAAACTTTATTGGGGGAGTTGATTATAATGTCATTTTAACTATGTAGGATGAATTTGTGAATCTAATGACTACATAAATCATGTTTATTACTCATGACCTCTATGTGCATGACAAAAATCAATTATAATTATCATGTTGTGTTTTTTTTAAAAAAAATCCATTGAAGTGCATTTTGTGATGGTTGGTTCAATTGTGTTTAATGCCAACTTATCAACAACCCTCTACCACAATAGCTCAACATATATGGTGCCTTGTGCTCAATACTAAATTAGATATCTTTAAAAAAAAACAAAACAAAACAAAAGGTATAATATCATACACAAGTTTTGCTTGATATCACTTTGACCTTTGTGATATTTGAAATTTCGACTTCATTTTCAAATAACATAGTGATTTACGTTAAACCTATTATAGTGTGACATTTGGCAATGTTAGTGTTTAAATAAAAGTGTCACATCTCAATCGACAAATAAACGATGTGACAACCCTATTTGCATCATATATCATCGACCATTTTTTTTGCATATTAGATATAACATTAATTATAGCCCTAATTTACTTCAACCCCTATTAAAAAAGAATTATCATGATGTTAAAAAATAAAATCAAACTTACAAAATATTATCATTGTATTAAATTTCCATCAAGTAACTCGTTCACCTACAAACAACAAAAAAGTAATGTTAAAATTAACAATGTTGGTGTAGACAATAATTGAATCAAAACATATATATATCTATATATAGATCTGAAGTTTCCATAGAAGTCCATTTCATTATTCCAACTCACTCTCCCACCATGGTATGAACATTAATAACCGCTAGAATTTGATTAATGTTTTTTAATTTCAAAAACAAGCATTGTGCAATTAACACATATTTCTTGGCCCCCACAAAATCATAATCTTTCAACTTCATTTCTAATATCCTTTTAATCTGAACTACACTTTCACTATTGCACTCCATCCTAATGGTCCTCCTCCTTCTAATAAATTATTATTTGTGACATAAGGTTATTATTATCCACAACTTAATGAAAAAAAATCATTTCACCCACCAAATGATGTATGCTCAAACACGTACATTATGTAAATTTTTTTATATATAATTTTAAGCAAAGAACAATTACAATCCAAGGTTTCAACCTTAATAATCATGTTTGTGTTCCTTGAACCCCCTATACTCATCTTAAGTCAAAACAAAAAACATGTCCAAAATCAAAACATCAACAAATATAAGTCTTTTTGAGTCTAAATCCATCTATTCCAAACAGACCCAAAAGGTTAGTGGTTTATGTTTTTTTATTAAGTAGTCTCCCAAATGATCCAATTTCTTGTTATGCATTGTCAGTTAATGCATACTTGTAGTTTTTTTTTTCCATACAAAACTTAACAAAGATAGGGCAAATCGTGACCTTTCAAATTTGCAAAGTGCAAGTATCTCAAGGAGGCTTTTTAAGGTTTTAACTTATAAAACAATTGTTGTAAGTAAGTGTAAAAATGTAAAACCAACCAAAAAAAAATGGATTTGTTCCCTTTTTCATGTTAAGAAAATCAATGTTCTACTAATTATTAATTAAGAAAGATTTGTTCAACTCACTTATTAGAAGTATTAACCACATCTTATTACCCACAATAAGTCCCCATAGGTAGCCAACACACTGGTAGCCAACACACATCCAATATACATCACTATGTCAATAATGGAAACATAATTAAAACAATTTTAGAACCTTGAATCAATAACCATAAACTCCTATTTACATCGAGAGTTCATATTGAGAAATTAAACAATATACAATAAGAATAAGCAAATCAATGTAGTTTTTCATTAATGTTTTTGCAATGGAAAAAATTGTGTTACTGTTGAATGGCAAAATGAAAGATCTATAGGGATTGATCCCAAGGAAAAATTATTCACCATTTGGTGTATTAAAATATACACATATTTGAATATTTTGTGAGAGAAAGATTTGAACCCATCCATGTGAGAAAAGTAAAAAAAACAACATTAACTAAAAATTAAAAAGCAAAAACAAATGTGATATATACATCACAAACTTACTAGCTTCATTGGTTTATTTGAAATTCACATGAAATCCATTATTTCATAGGTTAAATGTGTTTTTTGCACATAGATGTTGTGTGTTCAAAAAACATATGAAGCATGTATAGGTAAGATGAAATATTTTGAAGTGGTTGAAAATATGTCACCCTACTTATATGTGCATCATTTGTGACTAAGACATATGACATTTGTGACCAACAAACATAAACTCATGAAAAAATGTTTTTCACATGATTTGCATTATCAAAATTTCGACTAACAATTTTATAATGTACATAAGAAGAAAGTGATAGAGATACAAGATGAAGAAAAATAAGACAAAATGTGTGATAAATGAATACTCCTCATTTTTCATCATGGTTGTTTAAAGCAATGAATGTTAAATCAATTTTTTTAAAATGTATTTTGGTTTGTATAAAATGTAAATATCATCCAAAGGTAAATGTAAAAAAAATGTCAATCAACCCAATGAAATTTTAACCAAATTTGGTTAAAAACCAAAATGAAATACAAATATCCAAATTTGGCAACTTTTACATTTTATTTCACTTTTGGCGATTAAAGTTTTCAAAATTAATTCTTTTACAAAAAATTTATTTCACTTTAATATTTGGGAAATTTAAAAGTCTTTAGTAGTTTGGAAAATTATAATATGTCATCCAAATTCATCCATGTCATAAGATTTCAACCAAAATAATAAATTGCATTGAAAGAAAAAAATGTTGTAGGACCTTAATAATTGCATTATTACTCAATATATATATATACAATGATTTTCTCACCCACCACATGTTTAAAATTAAATGCATCAATAGGTTTGAATGACCACAAGTTTGTCAAATTTACATAAAAAACCATTCAAAGTTTTTAATAACTATCATTTTACAAAAATTGTTTTGTAATTTTTAAATTTGAAGTGCAAGAAAGATTCGATTTTGAGTATTCTTTGTCATGAGAAATTCAATAAATTTTTGAAATTCAAATTCAATTAGTTGGATAACAAGTTCACATTTGGGCCACACTAATGAATATTATTAAAAATAGTATTGCATTATATGCCCCAATTCATAATGCATGTTTTTATTTAAAACATGAAAATTTTACCCATTTGACAATATACTTACAAATGGATCATTTAAATTTTTATAAATTAATAGTGTGTCACCATACACTATGAGAAATCACGTTCGCTAAAACCGTACTACCATGTAACTAAAATTCAAAAAACAACTCATATACAACTGTTATCCAACTATCTTTTGGGTATTACAATTATTGTGCAACTATTCCTTTAAAAAATACAATGTACTAATAAATAAATTGCCATGTCAGAAAATTAATTAATTATATTATAGTTGCAAGTGAGTTGAAAATGGTTTTTTTTTATATAGTAATTTATACACATCATACATACATATGTAGTCAACCATGTTTGATTTCTTTAACAGTTACATTATAATTACATGTGACAACTATTTTAGAACTATTATAAATGTGTCACTAAAGTAACAACTATGTTGTAATTCGTGTACAATGTACATATGTGTGATCATGCCACATGTTCACATTTCTACCACCCATTATGGATACATTTGTAATTAGTTTTGATTATGATTCCCATTGATATAATTAATATGGCCATTAGTGCACCACTACTAAAATACTATTGTTCAACTATGTTATGATTATAATATAACTACTTATAACTTAATAAGGATACATATTCATCAATTATTTATATCTTCATCATATGTGTTTCATTTTGAGTGATTTAAAATGTTATGGGAATGCTAC
>Ga0116231_10009187_pt1 | contig 16842 bp, 12 predicted proteins | sample S1TSphgellanicum_2_FD_89695 | JGI IMG/M metagenome (GOLD analysis project Ga0116231, IMG submission 89695) | Host-associated microbial communities from peat moss isolated from Minnesota, USA - S1T2_Fd - Sphagnum magellanicum MG | ecosystem: Host-associated > Plants > Peat moss > Unclassified...
TCCGACGATCGTCTACCTCGCGCAGACGCTTGGCGGCGGGCACGCGGCGATCGTGGTCGGGCGGCAGTTCAATCTTGCCCCCTACGGCATTGCCGTCGCGAAAACGAATCACCAGCTGCGGGATGCGCTCACGCACGCGCTGACGACGCTTGTCGCGGACGGAACGTACGACCGCCTGATCCACAAATGGCATCTCGACCAAGCGGCGTTCCGTTCCGCGTCAATCAATGCGGGATCGCATTATTAACTCGTCATCCTCGCGCCATCGTGGCCGGGTGACACTCGAGCTGGATGACACTCGAGTTGGATGACGCTTGCGCTATTTGAACGCTTGGAGACCCGTTTGCGCGCGACCTAGGATGAGGCCGTGAATGTCGTGCGTGCCCTCATACGTGTTCACGGCTTCGAGGTTCATCACGTGGCGGATGACGTGGTATTCATCGGAGATGCCGTTGCCGCCGTGCATATCGCGCGCGACGCGCGCGATCGCGAGGGCTTTGCCGCATGAATTGCGCTTGAGCATCGAGACCATCTCGGGCGCGCCTCGTCCCGCGTCGATGAGCTGACCGAGGCGCAAGACCGCTTGCAGCGCGAGCGTGATCTCGGTCTCCATGTCGGCGAGTTTGATCTGGATGAGCTGCGTCGCGGCTAAAGGCCGGCCGAACTGCGTGCGCTCGAGCGTGTACGTGCGCGCGGCGTGCCAGCAGTATTCGGCCGCGCCGAGCGCACCCCACGCAATGCCGTAGCGCGCTTTGTTGAGGCAGCCAAACGGGCCGGCGAGGCCTTCGGCGTTCGGGAGATAGTTGTCGTCGGGGACGAACACGTCGTCCATCGCGATCATCCCGGTGCTCGACGCGCGCAAACTGAATTTACCGTCGATCTTGGGCGCGCTCAACCCGGGCATGCCCTTATCGAGGATGAAGCCGCGGATCGAACCAGCGTCGTCTTTCGCCCACACGACGAAGACGTCGGCGATCGGCGAGTTCGTGATCCAGTTTTTCGCGCCGCTGAGGCGATAGCCGCCGTCGACTTTGCGCGCGCGTGCCGTCATGCTGCCCGGATCGGAGCCGTGATCGGGCTCGGTGAGGCCGAAGCAGCCGACGATCTCGCCGGTCGCGAGGCGCGGCAGATAGCGCTTGCGCTGCTCTTCCGTGCCGTAGGCGTGGATCGGGTGCATGACCAGACTCGACTGCACCGAGAGCGCGGAACGATAGCCCGAATCGACGCGCTCGACTTCGCGCGCGATCAATCCGTACGAGACGTGATCCACGCCCGCGCAGCCGTACCCCTCGATCGTCGACCCGAGGAAGCCGCGCGCGCCCATCTCGGTCAGAATCTCGCGATCGAAACGCTCGTGCCGATTAGCCTCGAGGATGCGCGGCATCAGCTTCTCTTGGCAGTAATCACGGGCGGCATCGCGGATCGCGCGCTGTTCGTCCGTCAACTGTTCGTCGAAGAGCAGCGGATCGTCCCAGCGGAATTTCGGGGCGCGTTCTGCAGCGATCATCCTGCGGTGGTTCCACCCATCGGCGTCTGCCCCCGCCCGGCTACCCGTTGACGACGGCCGTCGCTTCGATCTCGACGAGCGCGTCGTCTTCGACGAGGGCACTCACGGCAACGACCGACATGGCCGGAAAATGCCGGCCCATCACGCGACGATACGCTTCGCCGATTGCTTTGCGACCGTTCACGTACGCGGCTTTGTCCGTGACGAACCACGTGAGCCGCACGATGTCTTCGGCCGTTCCGCCTGCTTCCGCGACGACCGCCAGCACGTTGCGCAGCGCCTGTTCGACTTGCTGCGCCATATCGCCCGACGGAAAGCGCCCGGCCGAATCCCAACCGATCTGTCCGCTGACGAAGACGAAGGTGCCCTGCGCGCTGATGCCGCTGGCATAGCCGACGGGCTGCGGCCAGTCGGGCGGCTGAAGAATCGTCATCGCACGGCCTCCGAGCGGAGTTTGAAGCGCTGGAGTTTGCCCGTTTCCGTGCGCGGCAGCGTGGTCACGAACTCGACCGCGCGCGGATATTTGTACGGTGCGATCCGTGATTTCACGAAATCTTGCAGTTCGCGCGCAAGCGCGTCATCGCCGCCGCCGTCGCGCAGAACGACGTACGCTTTGACGATGTTGCCGCGTTCTTCATCCGGGACGCCGACGACCGCGCATTCGGCGACACGCGGATGATCGAGCAGTGCCCCCTCGACGTCGGGGCCGGCAATGTTGTAGCCGGAGGAGACGATCATGTCGTCGGTCCGCGCCTGATACCAGAAGTACCCGTCTTCATCCATTCGATATGCGTCACCGGTCAGATTCCACCCGTTCTGCACGTAGGTCGTCTGGCGCGAATCGGCAAGATAGCGGCAGCCCGTGGGTCCCTTCACCGCGAGCCGGCCGACCTCGCCCGGCGGCAACGGCGCGCCGTCGTCGTCGACGACGCAAGCAATGTACCCGGGCACGGCAACGCCGGTCGCGCCGTCGCGAATCGCATCGCCGCTCGCGGCGATGAAGATGTGCAGCATCTCCGTCGAGCCGATCCCGTCGATGATGTTGATCCCCGTCGCGTCGCGCCAGCCGCGGCGCGTCGAGATCGGCAAGGTCTCACCGGCGGAAACGCACGCGCGCAACGTCGCGACCTCCGCGCGTTTCACGAGCGGTGTCATCGCGCGGTAGGCGGTCGGCGCCGCGGAAAATATCGTGACGCCGAAATCGCGAATCGCCGCCAGCGTCGCCTCGGGTGTCGGCTTTTCGATGAGCGCGGTCGATGCGCCGAAGCGCAGCGGAAAGAGCAGCAGCGCGCCGAGCCCAAACGTGAACGCGAGCGGCGGCGTGCCGGCAAACACGTCGTCCGGAGCGGGTGCGAACGCGCTCGGCGGAAAGGCATCGCACGCCGCGAGGATGTCGCGATGAAAATGCAGCGTGCCCTTCGGCTTGCCCGTCGTTCCCGACGTGAAGGCGATGATGCACACGTCGTCGGCAGCCGTCTCGACGTTCGTGAAGACGGCGTCGTGACGCGCCATGCGTGCCGCGAGGCCATCGGGTCCGTCGTCGTGACTGAAGACGTAGGTCGTCAACCCCGGACAGGCCGGCAGCGCGCCGAGAAACGCTTCGTCCAGCCGGCGGTCGCAGAGCGCGAAGCGGATGTCGGCCGCGGTGATCACGTCGATCAGCTCTTTCTCGCGCAGGAGCGGCATGGTCGTCACCGCGATCCCGCCGGCTTTGAGCACGCCGAGCCACGCGGCGGCGGTGATTTCGTTGTTGTAGCCCCGTAAGAGTACGCGGTTGCCGGGTACGAGGCCGAGATCGTCCCGGAGAACGTGCGCGATGCGATTCGCATCCGCGAGCAGTTCCGCATACGTGCGGCGCCCGGTCGGCGAGATGATCGCTTGGCGATCGCCGTGTCCGGCGAGCACGTGCGCGTCGAGCAGTTCCGCCGCCGCGTTGAGCACCGGCGGATACTGCAATTGCGGGAGCGTGTAGATCAAGTCCGGCCAGAGCTCGGGCGGCGGCAGCCGGTCGCGCGCGAACGTATCGACGTGCGCGCTCATCCGGCGGCCTCCGCGAACGCCTTGAGCGTTCGCCGCGCGACGATCACCTGTTGCACTTCACTCGCTCCTTCATAGATGCGCAGCGCCCGGACCTCCCGGTATAACCGCTCGACGACGGTCCCGCGCTGCACGCCGAGCGCGCCGTGCAACTGCACCGCGCGGTCGACGACGCGCTGCGCGTTCTCGGTTGCCGTCCACTTTGCCATCGCCGCCTCGCGCGTCGTCGCCGCGCCCCGCACGTCGCGCAGCCACGCCGCGCGATAGGTCAACAGTGCGGCCGCATCGATGTCCGTCGCCATCGCCGCGATCGCGGCCTGCGTGAGTTGCAGATCTGCGAGCGTCCCGCCGAACATCGGCCGCGCGCTCACGCGCGCCAGCGTTGCATCGAGCGCGCAGCGGGCAAGGCCGAGCGCGGCAGCGGCGACGCTCGCGCGGAAAATGTCCAGTGCCTGCATCGCAAGCGCGAAGCCGTCGCCGGGGACCCCGAGTCGTGCGCCGGCGGCGACGCGGCAGCCGGTCAAGCGCAGGCGCGCAAGCGGGTGCGGCGCGATCGACTCGATCCGCTCGGCGATCGCGAGCCCCGGCGTCTGCGCGTCGACGACGAACGCGCTGATCCCGCGGCTCCCCGGCGCCTCGCCCGTGCGCGCGAAGACGACGTAGAAATCGGCGATCCCGCCGTTCGAGATCCACGTTTTCTCACCGTCGAGCACGTACGCGTCCCCATCGGCGACGGCGCTCGTCCGCAGCGCCGCTGCGTCGGATCCGGCATCGGGCTCGGAGAGCGCGAACGCCGCGATCGCACGTCCGGCGCACACACGCGGCAGATAGCGCGCTTGCATCTCGGGCGATCCGCCGAGCGCGATCGGGGCACTTCCCAAGCCTTGCATGGCGAAGGCGAAATCCGCCAGCGCGTTTCGCCGCGCGAGCGTCTCGCGGGCGAGGCAAATCGCGCGCGAGTCGAGCGTCGCGAAGACCCCGCCGAATGCGGCGGGGACGACGTAGCGCAGCCAGCCGTCCCGCCCGAGCGCCTCGACGAGCACGCGGCAGGCCGCATCGTCATCGGGATATTCGTCGGCGGCGACGTTTGCCGCCGCCCACCCGGCGAGGTCGGTCGCGAGCGTGCGGTGCACGTCGTCGAAGAACGGCAGCTCGAGATCGCCGTGCATCAGTCGCCTTCGAAGACGGGCGAACGTTTGGCGGCGAACGCTTCGTAGGCGCGCCGGAAGTCGCCGGTCTGCATGCAGATCGCTTGCGCTTGCGCTTCGTGCTCGATCGCCGCATCCAAGCTCATCGCCCATTCTTGGGCGAGCATCGTTTTGGTCATCGCATGCGCGAACGTCGGGCCCGTTGCGAACGATCGCGCCATGTCTTGAGCCTCGCCGACCAGCGCGCCGGGCTCGCACAGCCGATTGAAAAAACCCCAATGGAGCCCTTCGCCGGCCGTCATCGACCGGCCGCTGAACAACAGTTCCGCTGCGCGACCGAAGCCGATCACGCGCGGCAAGAGCGCGCAGGCGCCCATGTCCGCGCCGGCCAGGCCGACGCGCGTGAAGAGGAAGGCAACGTGCGCGCCGTCCGTGCCGTAGCGGACGTCGGCCGCGAGCGCGAGCATCGCGCCCGCCCCCGCGCAGACGCCGTCGACGGCGGCGACGATCGGTTGCGGCGCGGCGCGCATCGCCTTTACGACGTCGCCGGTCATCCGCGTGAACGCCAACAACTCCGGCATCTCCATCGCGACCAGCGGCCCGATGATCTCATGCACGTCGCCGCCCGAGCAGAAGTTGCCGCCCGCGCCGGTCAGCACGACCGCATGCACGTCCGATGCAAAGACGAGACCACGAAAGAGGTCGCGCAGCTCCGCGTATGATTCGAACGTGAGCGGATTCTTGCGCTCGGGCCGATCGAGGACGATCGTGCCGACGCCGTCCGCGACCGACCACTGAAAATGCTCGGCGACGTACCCCGCGAAGGGGTTCGTGCGGTTCACCGTTTGCGCTCGGTCGCGGAGAGATGGAGCTTGAGCTTCGCAAGCACGGTGTAGAGCGTCCGCCGCTCGAGCTCGTCCAGACCGGCAAACATCTCGACGATCCACCCTTCGTGACGGCGCGCCATCTCGGCGAAGGCCCGCTCGCCGGCCGGGGTCAGCTGCACGATCGACGCGCGCCGGTCGCCGGGCGCGGGGGAGCGCGCGATCAGACCTTCGGACTCGAGTTGATCGGCGATGCGGGTGATGTTCCCGCCCGTCACCATCATGCGGTCCGAAATCTCCGTCATCCGCAAGCCGTTGCCGCTGCGCTCGAGCTGCGAGAGAAAGTCGAAACGCGGCAGGGTGGTTGCGAAATTCTGCCGCAGACGGGTGGCCGCGCGGCGCTCGACGAGCGTCGTGCACGAGAGCATCCGCAACCAGACGCGGACCGAGAGATGGTCTTCTTCGGTGACCCGGGATTCGCGATCCGCGCGTTCGATCATCGTGCGAGCTGCCCTCCGTCGATAACGATGGCTTGTCCGGTGATCGCCGCCGCGTCATCGCGCGCGAGCCAGGCGATCGTGTAGGCGACTTCTTCGGGTCTAACGAACCGGCCGAGCGGGGAGTTTGCGAGCAGCGCCGCCGCGGCCGCCTCCGGCGGACGATTGGTCTTCTCGACGATCCCGGCGATCGAGCGTTCGAGCATCGGCGTCTCGGTGAAGCCGGGACAGACCGCGTTGATCGTCACGCCGCGGCTCGCGAATTCGCTCGCGAGCGCACGCGTCAGCCCGACGACGCCGTGCTTCGAGGCGACATAGGCGGCGATGTACGGGCCACCGGTCAACCCCGCCACGCTCGCGACGTTGATCACGCGTCCCCAGCCCGCCTTCGCCATGCCCGGCACGAGCGCGCGCATCGCGTAGAACGTCCCGTTCAAGTTCGTCGCGAGCGTGCGCGTCCACAGCTCGTCGCCGGTTTGCGAAAGCGACGCACTGACCCCGATCCCGGCGTTGTTCACGAGGATTTCGATCGGCCCGAGAACCGCCTGCGCTTGCGCGAACGCGGCCTCCAGCGCGCCGCAATCGGTCACGTCGGCGACGACGACGTTCGCTTGCGCGCTCGCGGGCAGCGTCGCCGCGTGCGCTTCGACGTCGCCGCGTTCGCGGCCGAGCAGCGTGATGCGCATACCCGCGCGTGCGAGCGCGGTGGCGGTCGCCGCTCCGATCCCCGTGCCGCCTCCCGTGATCAGCGCATGCCGGGCAACAGAACTCATCGGACGACCTCCGCCGCTTCGGCGGCGCGACGAAGCGTGCGCAGATACTGGTCGCGCCCCGGCAGATAGGACGGCGGCCACGGCTGTGCGTCGTAGCCGAGCGCGGCGGCGGCGTGCAGCGTGAAATACGGATCGGCCAGGTGCGGCCGGGCGAGCGCGACGAGATCCGCGCGGCCCGCCGCGATGATCCCGTTGACCTGATCGGCGTCGGTGATGTTCCCGACCGCCATCGTCGCGATCCCGAGTTCGTTGCGGATCTTGTCGGAGAACGGCGTCTGGAACATCCGCCCGTAGACCGGCTTCGCGCGGCGCGATGTCTGCCCGGCCGAGACGTCGATCACGTCGGCACCCGCGGCCGCAAACGCACGCGCGATCTCCACCGCGTCGTCCGGCGTGACGCCGTCCTCGACCCAATCCGTCGCCGAGATGCGCACCGACATCGGCAACCGCTCCGGCCAGTTGGTCCGCAGCGCGGAAAAGACTTCGAGCGGGAACCGCAGCCGGTTCGCCAGCGATCCGCCGTACGCGTCGGTCCGCTTGTTGGTGAGCGGCGTAATGAAGCTCGAAAGCAGATAGCCGTGCGCGCAGTGCAATTCAAGCCAATCGAACCCGGCGGTGATGCCCATGTGCGCGGCGCGCACGAACTGCTTCGTCACCCAGTCCATGTCCTCGCGCGTCATCTCGCGCGGCACGGCGTTCCGCTCCCCGAAGGGAATCGGCGACGGACCGATCAGCGGCCAATTCCCCTCCGGGAGCGGTTCGTCCGGCGATTCCCAACCGACTTGCGTCGATCCCTTGGGCCCGGCATGGCCGAGCTGCAAGGCGATCTTCGCCGGCGTATTCGCATGCACGAACTCGACGATCCGCTTCCAACCGGCGAGATGCTCGTCGCGGTACATCCCGGCGCAGCCGGGCGAGATGCGCGCATCGGCCGCAACGCAGGTCATCTCGGTGAACACGAGCCCTGCACCGCCTTGTGCGCGCGCGCCCAAATGCACGAGATAAAAATCGTCGGGCGTCCCGTCCGTGCAGCGATACATCGCCATCGGCGAAACGACCACGCGGTTCGCGAGTTCCACGTCGCGCAGCCGGAAGGGTAAGAACATCGGCGGGACGGGCGCCGGCAGGCCGCTACGTTCGGCGAGCCAGCGTTCCATCGCGTGGACGTACGTTCGATCGCGGAGTTTGAGATTCTCGTGGCTCAGGCGCTGACTGCGCGAGAGCAAACTGTACGCGAACTGTTCCGGTTCGAGCGATGTGTAGCGCGCGACGTTCTCGAACCATTCGGTCGAGTTGCGGGCGGCGTTCTGCAGCCGCAAGACCTCGATGCGGCGTTCCGCTTCATACGCAGCGAACGCGGCCGGCGGGTCGGCGTGCACGGCGAGCGCGTTCGCGAGACCGATCGCGTCTTCGAGTGCGAGCTTTGTCCCCGAGCCGATCGAGAAATGCGCGGTATGCGCGGCGTCGCCGAGCAGGACGATGTTGCCGTGATGCCAGCGCGCGTTGTTCACTTGTACGAACGACAGCCACGGCGAGCGCAGATGCGCCGCGTTGCTCATCAGCGGATGGCCGCCGAGATAGCGTGCGAAGAGCCGCTCGCAGTAGGCGATCGAATCGGCGGCGCTCATCGTATCGAACTTCGCGGCGCGCCAGGTTTCCTCGCGGCACTCGACGATCACGGTCGAGGTGGTCACGTCGAATTGGTAGGCGTGGATTTGGAACCAGCCGTGTTCGGAGCGCTCGAAGGCGAAGGTGAACGCGTCGAACGGCTGACGACAACCGAGCCAGATGTACCGGCAGCGCCGGCCTTCGAGCGTCGTCCCGAAGACGTCTTCGTGCGCGCGCCGCGTGGCGCTGTTCGCGCCGTCGGCGGCGACGATCACGTCGGCGCCGTGCAGGTCGGCCGCGGCGATCTCGCTATGAAAGCGAACGTCCACGCCGAGTGCGAGCGCGCGCTCTTGGAGTATTCGCAAGAGCCGCTTGCGCGCGATCCCGGCGAAGCCCTGACCGCCGGCCCGGATCGTCCGCCCGCGGTAATGGACGTCGATCGCGTCCCAGCGGACGAATTCGGCGGCGATGCGGTCGAAGGTATCGGGATCAGCCGTCGCGATGTTTCCCAACGTCTGGTCTGAGAAGACGACGCCCCAGCCGAACGTATCGTCGGGGGCGTTTCGCTCGTGCACCACGATCGTCGCCGACGGCTGCACGCGCTTCATCACGATCGCGAAGAACAGCCCGGCCGGACCGCCTCCGATGGAAACGATGCGCTTGGGCGAGATCACCAACCGGCCGCCATTTGGGATACTTTAAGCCTAAAGTATTTTGCTGTCAACGGCTCCGTTGCGGTACGCTACCGTTCGAGGAACAGACGTTTCGTTTAAGAATGTGCCTGGGTGCTCGAGATCCGGGTCCTCGGCGAGTTTCAACTCATCGAGAGCGGTACGCCGTTACGTTTTCGAGCGCCGGATAAAGCGCTGGAACTGCTTGCCTATGTGCTCGTTCGTCCCGGACCGGTCGAGCGCGGGCGCATCGCCGAGATGCTCTGGCCCGACAAAGATGTCGAGGAAGGGCGGACGGAGCTGCGCAGGCATCTGTACTACCTCGCCAAGCGCGCGTTGCCGGAGGGTGTCACGTGGATCGCCGGCGACAAGCGAACGATCTCGTGGAACGCCGCGGCGCCCGCGGTTATCGACCGTGCGCGCTTCCTCGCGCTCGCGCCGACCGACCCGGCCGCCGCGCTCGCGCAGTATCGGGGCGACCTCTTGCCCGGGCTCGATGCCGAGTGGATCGTCGCCGACCGCGAACACGACCGGCTGCTGGCCGGCGATCTCTGCGCCGCGGCAGCCGGGCGCGCGATGGCCACCGGCGCGTTCGACGACGCGGTTCGCTTCGCGACGCAACTCGCCGCAATCGATCCCTGGAACGAGGCCGCGGTCCGCGCGCTCATCGCCGCCCGCCACGCGAGCGGCGACACGACGGGTGCGGCGCACGCGTACAACGATTTCTCGCGCCGGCTCGCCGACGAGCTCGGCGTCGAACCTGCCCCCGAAACGCGCGCCGCCTACGAAGCCGCCGTCCACGTCCCGCGCACGACCCGCGTCGTCGGTACGCGGCTCACCACGTTCGTCGGTCGCGAGGCCGAAGTGCGCGAGCTCGCCGCGCTGCTCGACCGCGCGGCCGTGGTAACGCTCACCGGCCCCGGCGGCGTCGGCAAAACACGGCTCGTGCAAGAACTGCTGCGCACCACCTTCGCGCAATCGTCGCTCCGGCTGGCATTCGTCAAACTTGCCACGATCGCCAATCCCACGTTCGTACTCAGCACGATCGCGGCGGCACTCGGCGTTCGCGAAGAGCACGAAGCCCGCTTGATCGATACGATCGCGAGCGCGCTCGAACGAACGGACGTGCTCCTCGCGGTCGACAACTGCGAACATGTCCTCGACGAAACGGCGAGCGCGCTCGAAGCACTCGCGGAGCGGCTACCCCGCTTGCGTATCCTCGCGACGTCGCGCGAGCCGCTGCGGATCGAAGGCGAACATGTCTTCCGCGTCAACCCGCTCCCCGCGGACGCGGCCGCCGCGCTGTTCACGGATCGCGCCCGTGCCGCGGGTGCGACGGACGCGCTGGCCCCCACTGCGGCGGCGACGATCGTGGCAATCTGCCGTCGGCTCGACGGTCTGCCGCTGGCGATCGAGCTCGCGGCGGCGCAGGCGTACGACAAGAAACTCGCCGCCATAGCGAAGAGTCTGGACGAAGATCTCTCCGCATCGACGGGACGCCGCACCGCCGATCCGCGCCAGCGTTCGCTGCGCGCGCTGCTCGATTGGAGCGTCGACCGGCTCCAAGATCAGGAACGTGAGGCGTTCGCCGCGCTCGGTGTGCTGATTGGAAATTTCTCGGCGCGCACGGCCGCAGCCGTTTGCGGCGTTTTGCCGCCGCTCGAGACGCTGGTCGCGAAATCGCTCGTCGTACGCGAGAACGACACCTACTCGCTGCTCGAAACGACGCGCCGGCATGCGATCGCGCGACTCGATGGCGAGTTCGACGCGAACGCCGTCCGGTTACGCCACGTGCGGCACGCGCTCGCACTCGCGCACGAAGCGCAGATCGCCTTTCGTACCGGTCAGCGTCCGGCGTGGCGCGAACCGTTCCTCGCCGAAATGGACAACATCCGTGGCGCACTGGATTGGGCCCTCGCGCATCGCAAGTCCCGGTTACTCGGCATCGCTCTAGCGGCGGAACTCGACGTGCTGTGGTGGGACGCCTCGCTATCGGTCGAGGGTGCGCGCTGGATCGAGCGCGCGCTCGAGTTGCTCCCGCTCGATGCGCCGGCCGCTTTGCGCGCACGGTGCTGGCTCGCCGCGGGCTGGCTGCGTTCGGAGGGCCCCGCGCGCATCGAGGCCGCGGCAAAGACCCTCGGCCTCATCGACGATCTTGCGAGCGACGCCGAACGGGCGCGAGCGTGTTGTGCCTTTGCCCAGAGCGCGCAGTACATCGACGGCCAACGCAGCGCCATGACCCGGGCGCTCGAGGATGCGCGCGCCTACGCGGAACGCAGCGGCGACGCGTATTCGCTGGCGCTCGCGATCCATATGACGGGCGACGTTTTGGTGCGAGCGCACCGCGACGCCGAGGCTCACGCCACGTACGACGATGCGGTCAGCCGCTACCGCGCGCTCGGCGACGAGCGCGGCGCCGCGATGGTCCTCTCGAACATCGCCGAGGGTGCCTTCCGCCGCGGCGAACTTGGCGAAGCGCTGCGTTACTCGGGCGAAGCGCTCGCGATCATGCGCGCGCGCAACGAACGCCACTTCGCCCTTCTTCTGCTGGCAAACGTCGCGATGTACGGCGTCGCGGCGGGCGATGCCGTGCGCGCGCGCACGCACTGCGACGAAGGCTACGCGATCGCGCGCGAAGCGGCGCTACCGATGGAAACCGCGATCTTCGTCGCGATCTATGCGATGCTCGCCGCCGCCGAACGCGACTATCCGCGCGCGGCTCAACTGTTGGGTTGCACCGACCGTCTCTATCGCGAAGGGATGTTCTTGCGCGATCATACCGAGAACGTGCTGGTCGAAACGCTCGAAGAGCGGTTGCGCGCCAAACTCTCGCCCGAAGAGTTCGCGCGCAACCATCAGGTCGGCGAGGCGAGCGAGCCCGGCGACCTTGTGATCGTCACCCCGCCACCGGGCACCGTCTCCGCTACGATCGGGGCGTTCCCGACGGCGGAGAAGCGGCGTCAGGCCTGACCCCCTCATGGTGTAATCGCGATCGAGCTCGGGAAGCTTCCCGGGGTCAACGTCGTCGACGGGGCGCTGCTGTTCGTAAATGGCGGCGTGTAGACGTTCACGTGACCGGTATCTTGAAAGTTCGCGTTAACGACGTCCGCAACGTACAACGTACCGAACGCGTCCACCGCGAGACTGACCTTCTGTCCGACGTCCGGAACGCTGATCGGCGGCGACGCCGGCGTGTCGCACGAGTTCGCGGTCGAGCAAGTCTGCCACTGAGCTTGGGTGAAGATATCGACCGCCTCGTGCTGGTACGACCCGCAGGTCGATCCGCAGTCACCGACATAGAGCGTATTTTGCGAATCGACCGCAAGCGAGTACGCATCGGATTGGCCGCCCTGGTTTTGATTCGCGACGATCAGATACGCCGTACTCGAGTACGTGCCGTTGGTGGGCGCATACGCGTTGGTTCCAACCCCGCCGATGATGACGGTTCCAAACGAATCCGCGATCATAGTGTTCCCGCCATACGCAATCGTCTGCGCTGCCGTCGGCGCCGTCAGGGCGTTGGTATACTGGATAATGCCGCCGGCCGTCTCTACGAGGAGGTTGCCGGACGGATCGAACGCGAGCGCCTTGGGTACGCCGCTGCTGCCGCCGGCAAGCGCGATCGTCTGCGTCGGGGTCGAAGATCCCGGCGCGAACACGACGACACTATTCGCGCCGCTCGTGAAGCTCGATTGAGATAAATAGCCGGCGTTCGCGACGTAGATGTTCCCGCTCTTGTCGACCGCGATCGCTTTCGGATTGTTGAAGACAGCCTTGGTCCCCGGGTCGAGGATCGACTGAATGAACGTGCCGTTGCGATCGTAGATGGCGACGCCGTCCGGCGGATTGCCCGACCCGTTGCATCCTTGGTTGCACTCGAGCACGTAGACGTTCCCGCCGCGGCCCAGCGCCAGGGCAACGGGTTCATAGTACGGGTACGAAGACGACGTAGCCGAGAACGTGCCGCTGGATCCGCCGGATCCGAGCGGAAGATCGTACCAGGTCACCTTCGTGTCGCCGGTATCGGCGATGTACATGCGTTGGATATCATCGGTGATGGTGAACGTCGCACTGCAGACGGCGCCCGAGATCGAGCACGTCCCGTCGGAATAGCTCGCGGCAACTTGGATCTGCGCGCGTGCGTCGTTCGTTCCCGGCGGCGCGACGGTGAGCGAGTTCGGCGATGTCGACGCCGGCGATGCCGAAGGCAGCCACGATCCCGCGCCGTTCGTGACGGAGGCGGTGAATGTGGGAGAGCCCGGTCCGACGATGACGTTCCCATCCGCATCGAGTGCGTTGACGAGCAGTTTCTGCACCGTCTTTCCGTAGATGGTGAACCCTTCAGTCGCCGAGCCATGGATCGCCGTCGCGGCGCTCGAGACGACGATCGATGCCGGTACCCCGGAGAGTGTCAGCGCGATCGTATTAGCCGCACCAGCGGTCACCGTGAAGGGAACCGACTGCGCTTGCGAGAGCGCCGTGCCATTTGCATCCTCCGCCGTCAGCGTCGCCGCATAGTCGCCGGGTGCGAGCGATAGCGAGAGTTGGCAGAACGTGTCGGCGATCGTGCTCGCGCAGCCGCCCGACGTGGGCGTCAGCGATACGGTGGCCGGGTACCCGCTTACCGAAGAACCGTCGTTCGGGCCCGAGGTGTACACGATCGCGATCGCGAGCTGCGTCGTCGCCGGAGAAACATATTGTGGATGCCGTTTGTTGGCCGAGCCGGTGGTCTTCGGTGTATCGATCTTGATGGTCACCGGGAACTTACCGTTCGCCGACGGCGCGGCTTTCGCAGGTGATGCCGCGGCCGGCAGTGCGCTATGGCCGCCACCGCATCCCGCCATGCTCGCACCGAGCATAGCGGTCAAGACAATCGAACGAAATTTGCGCATCGTTAGTTGACCCCGAAGCTGGAGGTCGTGTCGGTGATGGTGACGTCCGTCGAGTTTCCGCCCGTGAAATCAGTGAGCGTCATGCTGCAGGTTCCAGCCGCCGGCGAGTTCGCACTGATGCTCGTGGTGAACGCGGTCGCGCTCGTCGCCGACGTCGTCGCGATGTGCACGCAGCCCGCGGCTTCCGTCGCGGTGATCGACTTGTCGTAGGGACTGTTCGTCCAACCCACTTCGGTCGCCGCGAAAGTCGCCGACGACCCGGGTCCGGTCGCCGCGTAGAGGTCGATTTCCGGCTGGCTGCTACCGTTCAACGGGCCGCTGTAGACGATCGGTGAAAGCGTCGGGGCGAAGGTGAACGTTCCGCTTGCGCCGGTGGCGCTGGCCGTGATCGTCGCGGGCGCAATCGCCAGTCCCGTGTACGCGAGGTGCGCCACATCGCTCGAACTCAGCAGCGTTCCGCTCGTCGGGTTATCGCTGCCGGACGTTGTGATCGTCGTCGCGCCGGTCGTATCGGTGATCGAGAGGGTGACCGGATTTTCATAGGTGCCGACGATCGTACTGCCGTCGATGTCGAGAACGTTCACGGAGAGGGTCCCGCTATACGGCGTTCCGGCCGTCGTAGACGCGACCGAAATCGACATCGATGCAGGCACGCCGTTGAGCGTCACGGACTCGTTGTTGGTGCTGCCGGCGGTGATCGTGTACGTCGGCGACGCGGTCGAAATTACCGCCCCGTTCGCATCATACGTCGTGAGCGTGAACGTATCGCTACCGGGCGGGACCGACGGGCCGGGGACATTGCAACCGCTCGCACATGAACTCGTCAGTGTCGTCGTAACGCTCGTCTGTAAGCCATTCGGAATGCCGCCCGGCGTCACGGAGTTGAGCGTTATGTTCACCGAAGAAATATCGGCGGTCACGTATTTCGGCGAGCGCTTCGCACTGGCGCTGCTCTTGGCCGTAGCACTCGCCGATTTCGAGGGAATGTTGAAGACCCAATTGGTCGGAACGGTTTTTGTTGACGACGATGGGGCCGCGCTGCCGCTTCCGTTTGTGCCGGACGCGTTGATCGCCGCCGGCGTTGAGCTGCCGCCGCCGGAACACGCTGCAAGGACGAGCGTTCCGGCGGCTGCGAGCATGAGGCACTTGAAGGAGGTGAGCGATTTCATGGAATGCAGTCCTTTCAGTGGCGTTGGTGTTTGGCGTGTGATTGAATGGTGAAGCCGGTCGCGGTGACGGTGATGGTGACCGCGGCGGTCTGATTGTGCGTGTCCGCGAACGTCGCGCTGCACGTTCCGGCCGCGATGCCGGTAACGGTGAACGTCACGCTCGGGCCGTTGCTCGATGCGGGCGCGATCGTTGCGATGGTCGAGCACGTGTTGGTCTGCGAGAATGCGCCGGTGTCGCCGGTCTCTTGCGCGAGGATTGTCGCGGCGTTACTTGCACCGAGCCCGTACACGTTGACCGTCGTGGGGTTCACGCTGAAGACCTCCGGCGGCGGAGCCGTCGGTGTCGGCGTCGGCGCGTTCGTGGGCGACGGCGAAGGTGACGGTGTCGGCGTAGGCGTCGGTGTCGGCGCGTTCGTGGGCGTCGGTGTCGGTGTCGGTGTCGGCGTCGGCGTCGGCGTCGGCGTCGGCGTCGGAGACGACGTTGGCGCACTGCTTGGCGATGGACGTGCGGACGCACCAGGCGACGGCGACGGCCCAGGCAACGGCGAGGATGTGGGCACGGGTGACGATCCGGGCGACGGCGACACGCCCGGTGACGGCGATGCAGCCGGTGCACTCGTCACGGCGACGCCGAACGCGGTCGTGTTTCCGAGCGTATCGCTGACCGAAATCGTCGTCGATCCGGGTCCGACGGCGGTGACCGCGAACGTGCCGCTCCCGGTCGCGAGAGCGCGCCGCGCGGCGGCGGATACACTGCTCGATGCGACCGCTGCGACCGTCGCGACCGCGGTATTTGAAGACGTCGCCGTAAACGAGCCGGTGTAGCCCGGCTCGCTAATCGTAAACGTGGTCGACGGCGCGGACGCGCTAAGCGTCACCCCGCTGGACGACGAACCGCCGCCCGGCAGCGTGACGGCGATGGGACTCGATGGCGCCGGACGCGGCGCCGGCAACGACGAGCCCGCGGACGAACACGCGATCGGGACGCATGCAAGAAGAACGGCACCGAGGTACCGGAGGGTAACTGGTCGCAAAACGCAGCCTCCAAGGCGGGTAGTGCGGCCAAGGTATCAGCGCATCGTCGCCGTTCCGTCGCGGGATTGGACCCCGTTCCACCGAAATTTCCGTCCGCTCCGTACAAAAGCGCGCGAACGCGTTCCGGAAGGGATACCTCTATGAAGCCGAACCACGTGCGGAGATGAAAGAGCCGGTCATCCCGCAGCTCGACGGCCCGCAGTTTCTCGCCTGGGAGCAGACCCAAACGGCGCGCTTCGAGCTCCATCGCGGCTTCGTGATGCCCTTCGCGGGCGGAACGGCCGCGCACGCCCAGATCTCATTCAACCTGCAGTCCGTACTGGACCGTGCGTTTTCCGGTTGCCGGACCTTCGGTAGCGAACTGAAGTTAAAGGTCGCCGAGGATACGTATTACTATCCCGATGTCACCATCGCGTGCGAGGGTGACATCGCTGACGAAACGACCGTTCTGACGCACGCGACCGTTGCGTGCGAGGTTCTCTCCCGTAGCACGCGCGCGTACGACCTCGTCGAGAAACGCGCCTCGTATCGCGGACATGCGGGGCTCGCCGCGTATGTGATCGTCCACACGGATCGCCGCCGCATCGAAGTCGATGCGCGAAACCCCGCCGGGATCTGGCAGACGCTCACGTTCGATGAGGGAACGTTCGATGTCCACGGCCGAACGCTCTCGATCGACGA
>Ga0116231_10009188_pt1 | contig 16842 bp, 14 predicted proteins | sample S1TSphgellanicum_2_FD_89695 | JGI IMG/M metagenome (GOLD analysis project Ga0116231, IMG submission 89695) | Host-associated microbial communities from peat moss isolated from Minnesota, USA - S1T2_Fd - Sphagnum magellanicum MG | ecosystem: Host-associated > Plants > Peat moss > Unclassified...
AAAATATGCAAAGGGGTTTTTTTTCCCGAGAAAAAAGGGAAAAAATCCCCCCCCCCAAAAAAAAAAAAAAAAAAAAAAAACTGCTTGGGACCAGGGTTGTTTTTACCTGAATTTTGTGATGCAGCTGAAGTGGCGATCATCCATAAGATAATTTAGCCAGATTTGGCTACAGACTACATATGAAAGTAGGATAAAATCCAATTTTATCAAAAAAAGAAAAAGAAAATCATTCCCCATGGGTATGCCCATGTGGTATGGCCATGACATGGGATGGGAGAGGGGGGGAGGGCGGGGGGTGTCGGGGAATGCGGTTACAGCAGCGAGCGAGCGAGCGCAGGGGAAGAAGGAAGGGAAGTGGAGGAAAGGGAAGGAAGACGCGATTGTTGCAGCGATGGCAGCGCACCAAATGCCTACCACGGCTCCAGGGATGCCGCATCCAAACGCGGTGATGGCGACGCAATACGCGCACTCACAACCACAGGTACATTCAAATTTTTTTCCGTTCACAAAATGGCTCCAAAACGAGCAAATTCTTTGTGTCAAGAAACAAAACAAAAGCATATGCATAATACACGTGTGTTGTTGTGTTTTTAACATAAGGTAGGTAGACGCGCGTCCGCGTGTTGCTTCTGTGCTCGTCCGTCCGTTGTTGTTTCATGTGTGCTGATGGATGGCTGTGGAGAAAATTTAATTGAAGGAAAAGTAGGTAACCATTGGTGTTGTTTTTCTTCTGATGGATGTTGTTTCTTTTGTTGTTTTTCTTTGCCGCCGGGCGGGGGTCGCGGGGTTCTCTCTCCGTTTCTTAGCCACAGCTTCATTACCAGCACTTGCAGAAACAGCAGCTGCAAACTTTCTGGCAACAGCAGATTCAAGAGATCGAACAAGTGAACGGTGCGCAATTGCCGATCTCTGTTTGTTTTTTCTCGTTTCTGGTGGTCTGTATTCTGCTCGCCTTTCCCTGGTGACGTCTCTCTTCTTTTTCTGCTTCTTCTTCTCTTTGTTCTTATTTTCCCGCCTTGTGCACAGAGTTCAGAAATCATCAGCTGCCATTAGCGCGCATCAAGAAGATTATGAAGTCGGATGAAGATGTGAAGGTAAAAGCCATTCTTGCCATGGTGAAATGAGCACCATCTCTACTTTAGGTTGTTAGACAACGGGCTATTGCCGCTGAGGTTGCTGAGGATGCCCTACTTCATCACAGGGGCCAAGTGTTGTGGCACCTTATTACTATTATTGACTGTCTCTTCGTGCTTAAGGTTCCACCACCACTTCTGCTGCAAAAGAATGACTCGAGCGAGTTTAGATTTGTTCTCAGTTGCAATCACATCTGTTGTTTATAGCACTTGCGTACAGTACTTTTTTTTGGGCTCTAGATTGAGCATGAAGCCAAGACCAGTCTGCAAGGGCTGGATTCCTGGAGTTCATCATCATCAGTTTTGGATATGCAGAGATGATAATGTCCAACTCTCTCTCTCTCCTTCTCCTCCCTCATTCTCTCTCCCTAAGATGTTTATTGAGCCGAGGAGAAGGTTAGCATCTCCCATGATGAGAACAGGAAAAGCCTTTGGGCTTTCACACATGAGGTTAAGGCTTCCCACTTCAGTGGATCTCAACATAAGGTGAAAGCTGTTGTGTTTCTATTGCTTTTATCATGGCAACTTTCCATTGTTGTGGATACCTTGTCTGCTGCTTATGTGTAGAGCCAGTGATAAACTCTGAAACATTGTTGTGTTTTCTATGGCTTTTACCATGGCAACTGCCCATTGTTGTGGATAGTCTGCTGTTTGTGTTCCAGTGACAACCTCTGTTTCATATGTTGTGCTTTGTTTCATTTGGCACACTATTGTCCTCCATTCTTTCTGTTGATGAGCACATGAAGAATGGGAAGCATCCTTTGAGCCTTATCAAGCTCACTAAAATGTCGCCTTCAGTTTCATTTACAACATTTGGTTGCTCATTACACTTGGAAACTCATTATCACCATCATTAGAATTTGCCTGCTGTAAAGCAAGTCACTGTAGTGACTGCTGTGGTTTCAAAACTAGTTGCACAGCAACAGTTCACAAACCACTGACAGAAGTTGAGGTTGGATTGGAGTCAAGAAGCAAGAGTGGAATGAGATTGACACTGAGAGATTGGACATCTTCAGTTTGATGTGACCAGAAACCCTAAAGAGAGGACTGATAGCATAACCAGACCCTAAAGAGGAACAAACTCAGATTCTCTGTTCAAAATGGTTGATGGCTTTGTGACAACAGATGATTGCAGCAGAGGCCCCAGTTCTTTTTGCAAAAGCATGTGAAATGTTCATCCTGGAGTTGACCCTGCGATCATGGATCCATACTGAGGAAAACAAGCGGCGAACACTTCAAAGAAATGATATTGCTGGTGCCATCACTCGGGGTGACATCTTTGATTTCCTTGTAGACATTGTTCCACGGGATGAGCTCAAGGTTAGAATTTACATAGCCTTTGGTATTTGATGTAGTCCTATAGCTGTATGGTTGTCTACTTTCAATTATTGTTTATGGTGATTGGAGTATTTGGATTCTTGCAGTGCATAAAATTAGCATGTTGGCTTCCAGGATGAAGATTTGGCAGTTCCTTGGCCTGGAGTTCCAGGTGAACCAGTGCCATATGGAAACATGTATTATCCACCTATTCCAGGGCAGCCCATGCACCATCCAATGGTGACACCTGTAAGTGCCTTGTTTTAGGCAAAAGTTCAGTGTCGGTTTTTATGGTTTGATTGGCATTTTGCAGTCTTTATAGTATTGCTGTGTACCCCGCATTTGTAATTACATGCCGAAAGTCATTCAGTATGCAAGAGTCAGGTGGTCTGACTTGATGGGACATCAAATTTTGGCAGTTCATTTTGACCTCTTAGTATGATGCCAGTTTAGCAAATGTATGCTGTGGGGTAGGATTGTGGGAGATGACTTGCAGTGCATGCGCATGATATCATACTCACTTTGGTTTTTGAGTCACTGAAATAGTTCCCCTAGCTTTTGCAGGAGATGATGGTTGGGCAGCCAGCAATTGCACAAAATCCACAAATGATGTACCAGCCACCACAGGTAACTAAGAGTGATCACCAAGCCTTCAATGCTTTGTGCGGAGAGAAATAATGTTTTCTTTGTGCACAGGGTTAGATGACTAAAAACATCCTTTCCTGGTCTGTCCTCAGTCCAACGGGTATCACTGTTTGTTTATTACTGATACTTGTTCTGAATCTGCCAACTGCAGCAAGGACATATGCAGTAAAATAATTCCATTGGACAGCAGGAAGTTTGCCAGCTGCCAATGGGAAATGTGATGGTCAACAGAAGTAGTTGAAACATGTTCACCACAGCAAATTTTCAGGTTCTATTTTTACAACCATATTACTGTGTTAAGAAGGAAACATAGAGGGTCATCTATGACGCCAATTTTTGAACAGGCTGGATGACCTGGGAGTTTGCCCTCAAGCAAAGATACAGATCATCTGTGATGTCAATTCCAATAGCCAAGATGATCTTGGGAGCTTACCCATGCTGAAGGTTTACTGTCTGGTGTCGATTTATGTTTCATACCTGTACTCTGGGGCTACCTGTCGGGAAGATTGTAATACTTGCAGCTGATTGGAAGGTCGGCATGTCTGCCTTGCTGCTGAAGCATAGTAACTCTGAGGTGCACTGCAAGTATGTAAACCTTTGAAGACTTCCAGGTCAAGTCTCTGCATTTCCTCCTTTTGCTTCCAAGGATTCTCCTCTATTTAAATATTACAGGAGTGGCTGGCTGCAGCCCAGTCCACCTTTTGTCTATCTTTACAAGCAAATATATAGCCGGCATAAATAACAGAATTCGGTCCTTGATTCAATTGCTCCCTTGTCACAGTGATTCAATTGGGTGGTGTGAAATTCAAGTATGAAAAGTGTGCAGTTCAAGTATGAAAGGTTTGAACGCTTGTAGCACCCTGCAATTTATTAATTGTTACCTTCAGAAGTTGCTGCTGCACATGCATATTAATGCTCATTCCAATAGTATTAAACACTTGTACAGTAGTAGCTCTCAAAGAACAACTATTAATCCCTATAATGATGCAGACGCACAAAAACCCTGTGTATGTTTGTTGAAAGATCCTGTACGAAAGCAGCAATGGATGTCAGTTCAGTTGTGCGTTATTGTTTTTGCCCTTCTTGCACTGATAGAAACAATCAACCAAAAATCTGTTCGTCTTCTTCTACTTGAAGTCGTAGACACATGTGCCATCATCACTGCGAGCAGTTGGGTCATAGTTCTCAGCATTCTTATCTGTGCAACCTTCAGGCACTGGAAGGTTGACATGTTGGGCTGCTTTGCCTGATGGAAAACACACAAGAAAAATTACCCCTCATGAAATTGAGCTTGTTAGTTTTTGCTTTCTCCATCTTATGAAATGTTGTTAGTGCTGCCCCTCTCACTCTTTATACCCTTTTCCATACAACTTTTCTAGTTTAACATACCCTTTTCTCTGCAACTTTCCCTACTCTTAACATACATTGTTCTATGAAACTTTCTTAGTTTAATATGGCCTTGCTTTCCTAGTTTAACATGCCCTTGTCTACATAACTTTTCTAGTTTGACATAGACTTGCTTTCATAGATTATTAGCAAACTACATCGAAATTATATCACTTCTGGATGTGCTTTAATGGCAACTCAGAAAATACATGAGATCTATGATAATGAAAATTACAAGTGAAAACTTTAAAGGAATAAAACTTACCCAAGAATGTGCCTTGTTTGATGGCATCATCATTGGCATCACCCAATGCTGCTGAGCTCAAATACTTGTCGGCGAGTTGCACACGTTTCACATTCTCTTGCTCTTGGACTAACATGAAACCATACTGCATTAGTGTCCCGAGTGTCATTTTTGGTTTGTCAAATGTAACAGGGCCTTCCCTCGAGTTCACTAGCCTCTTGCCCAAATTCTCCACACCAGTCGCTGATACCCACTTTCGCACCTCATCATCATAAACTCGGGCCCTTAATGCACCAAAGAAATCTGCAAGAAGTATCCCATAAAAGTTTATTATTATGCAAAATTTCTCAATATAGAAATAGGCGTTATACCCAGTGCGTTCTGGGATTTAAAGGGCCCTGGAAAATATGGGTGGAGCCCAAGTGGAAGGGCATGAAAACCCAGAAGAAGGTCCTGTGTGCTCTGTAGGACAAGGCCTCCTCCCGCAGAAATCCTGAGAAGGTTTTCTTTCAAATCATCCATATCTTTTCCAGATTCAATGGTGCAGATCATCTCAAACCAACAGTGGCAACTCTACATCACTGCCCTTGTGATGGGGATTACCATGTAATGCCCTCTAACTCAACAATACTTCATATAATTCCCCTTAAAATACCACTGCAAAGAAACTTCTCAGGTTCTTATGTATGCATCAAGCTAGCAATTGCAAATAAATAAATAAATATTCAAGGAAAAAAAAAAATTCCAGAATCCAATGTAAAAAAAGATCTGGCACACTTACCAATAGACTGACCGGGGAACTGGTCGACTAATTTGGTAACATCTTCATCGCTCACATTATCAGATCTGAAAATACCCTTGCACACGCCAATTCGGTCTTCACGAGTTGGTGCCCAATAGAACTTCTCCATGCGTCCATCACGGATGAGAGGGGCATAGAGAGTGGAGAAATCATTCCCGGTGACAATGATTGGGACACGAGGAATCTCATCCTTTGTGTAAATCCCTGGAAGCTGAACATTAGTGGGATTATCTGCAATGTTCATGAGAGTGGCATTTACCATCTGGTTGTTCACCGTGTATTGGGTGGTGCCACCCATACGCCCGGCACCTGCATCCAGATCATTGATGAAGAGTGCACACATCTTCCCCTTCTTGATAACGTCAGACGCCTCACGATACCTCTGCCTGATGAGCTTGGCTGGCTCTCCAGCATTCCCACTCTCTAACTCTCCTGCACTCATCATAATAGGGCTGCACAATGTACAGCAGAATTTTTAGATGAATAATCCATGCCCATAATCATCATGAGAGCCCCTCTATCTCAAGAAAAAGCAATTAAATTTCATGTCTTGCATCCATGCTCGTGGTTCTGAGGAAAAAATTATGTAATCTTGAAAAGTACCATCTGCACCACTTGCAAGACCATCTACTGTCATACAATTACCCGTGTATAGTTCCACTAACATGTTATTTTTCTAACAGTAATTCATGATGAAGTCCAACTGTCTGATTTGAAGTAGTTGATAACTTGAAATGAGAAGGGCATGTGTCAAAATATATGTCTCATGCCCAAAATGTGAATGTTTCACCAAGTGTATTTAGAACACTTTTTTTATCATGAACAATTGTTTCAGTGTTTGTGTAAACAAGTAATTCAAGTTTCATGTTTACATACATAAGCACTACTACCCCACAACATGTCTCCAATTCTACACTACATATCCATGAAAGTTGTAGAGAAAACTCCACAACACCAATTTGAAGGTAACATGACAATGAGTGCAGCCATGACTTTATGAGAGAGAGTTGCTCATGAAGTGTCAGACCATCATGTTTGTAATCACAAATAGCAATGACAAGCTGCCGTGACTGCCCACTGATTTCATCAGTTCCTGATGGTGGGTGTAGATTAAGTATCTAATAATCAGCCTCAAACTCTGGGCAAACAATTATACACAACCTGCATCCTGAGTTTCTGTCACATTTCTGGAAGCAACAGGGAAGGGAAGACTAAGTCATGATGACATTACAGTTCAAATAACTTACTTGATTCCAAGCTTGGACATGACGAGCTCACACTGGAAAGACTTCCCTTGTCCCTTGCCTCCCCATATGCCCAAAATGAGGGGAACCTGTCAACAACAAAGTCAATACTTAGCTTAACAACTCTCTTCTCTTCTCATCCTCAGAATGCTGTAGCATTCAGGCACAAGTTCTTGCACTGTATATGAATGAGTCATGTGAACGAGAAAAAGGATTTTGCAACCCCCCCGCCCCCCAAAAAAAAACCACAAATGACAGAGACAATGGTGGAAAAAAAATGGTGATCGAATCTACCTTGATGTTTGGTAGATTCATAAAATTCTTAGCAACATGAACCACAATCTTGTCCATGAATGCAGGTGCAATGTAAAGCCCATCCATCATGTTATCCATGCTATATCTGCTCCAAAAGAATCATGGTGACAGACCCAAAAAGTTGGATTTATAAGAATCTGGAAAACATATGGAAAACCATAGAGCAATGGAAAAGACTTGCTTCTTCATTATTATTTGGCTTTCTTGTTCAGGTGATCCAAGAGACATGTTTCTTTGAATACTGCAAAGAACTGTTGTTGTGGCACTTGGTGATTGATAGTAGAGTTCATGAAGGTATATGCAATTCCAGGAAATCTTTTCACCAAATCTGTGATTTGCATTTCAGGCCTGAGAAAATGTGATCAGTTAGTAGGAAAAAAGAGAGGTAGAATGAATTCTAGCAAGAAAAGACGGTGGGGTAGATGATTCTCTCACGTGCGTTGAGCAGTGCTGATGTAGTCATAGGAACTCATGATTGCAGTCTGTGTACCCAACCCAACAGCTCCTTGGAACAAAGAATCCACCATACCCTTACCGCGCTGTATGTCTTGTTGGTCATCGGAGATATCGTAACCCAGTCCTTTCCATCTGTCCTCTTTACCACCCTCCCCAGCTTTTGCTTCACAAACCACGCGAGCATTTGCGTTTGCCACACCCAATGTCAAACTCCCAGATGCCTTCTGGTTGCACCCAAGGAATGTTGAGCTCGGTAGACTGCTGCTCCTGCTGCCGCCACCTGCTTGAGCTCCACTTGAGCCGTTGCTAATCTGCTCCATTGCACCACCACCCACATATCAAATCTCTGTCTCTCTGGTCTCTAGAGGTCTTTCTGTGTGTGTCTCTGTTACTCTCGCCTGAATTGGTGGATATAAGTCCTAACCAATTCCCAACTATGCAAAACAAGCTCAGGGAAACTCGTATTCTTATCTGAGCGAAAGCAAACAGTTCCATTTCCAAGATGCAAAGATTTGGGTTTTCCACAAAACATCACATGATCTTACAACAACAAACTCATCAGCTGCTTGGTGGGAGTTCTTGGGAAGCAAACCTGAGCTGCAGAGACTGTTTGCGAGGCACCAACACTCATCATCATCGCCATTGTTGCTGTTATAAACCCAAAAAGAAAATCTCTGCCAGGAGAATGAAATGGGTAGTCGAAGGAAATGCTTCCCCAACTCCCACAAACACACAACCCAGCACACCCAATAATCTAAGAGAGATTTATTCCTCCTGTCTGCTGCTGCTGCTGCTGCTGAATTAGTGCGAGATACAAAAACTTCAAGCACAAAACTCTTCAAGACTTTTGCTCTTCTTCTTCTTCTTCTTTCTCTTTCCTTTTCTCGCTCTCTCACAGCCACCAACAACCCTTTCCTTCTCTCTCCGTCTCCAGCTACACTAGCACAAGAGCAACAAGAGGAACGATTTGTTTATCAGCTCAAGGATATCACTGCTCTCTTCCTGTGGTCCTTATTTCCCCAGCTGCTGCCAAAGTGTTGGTCCAATCTACCTATCTCCGAACAACAAGCAAGCGGCTCTTGCTCGCATAATCATAATGAATGGCTCTGCCCTTCAAAATCACATCCATGATTTGATCCCAAGTTCAACATACTAAATTGGAGGAAACTCATGGTGGTGAAAGAAGAAGCCCTAGTGGATCCTTCACTTATGCCCTGAAGTGCTTTCTCTAGTGGACTCCACATGAAACCCTCCTAGAATGTATGTAGGTAGGAGGGATACCAAAACTTTGGCCCATTTGTGGGGTGCCTCACAATGTCTCTAGCCTCGTCTCTAGGGGATTGTTAAATGAATGAATGCCATTCATCCATTCTTGAATTACATTCATCTATACAAGATTTATGTATGGATGAATAGCATTCATTCATTTGGACGTCATTCATCTATTCATGAATGAATTCATCTTTCTATCATTGATGAATTGCATCCAACTAAAAGGATGTGAAGAATATGAATGCATATCATGCAAAATCCATAAATAAATAACACTATCAATCCAAACAACACACTTACAATATACCCATATCATTGTTTTTTAAATAATTGCGATCCACCCACTAATATCTGTATAATCTTTGAACAATTGTCAACAATATACAAAGTGCCCAATACAAAACTTTAATTTTGCACTTTTTCACGTTGAGTTTATTTTGGAAAACCTTCTCATACACAAAATCTTTAGCCCAACAAATTAGCAACAATACACAAACCCTTTCTCCTTTCCCACGTTTCACATACATGTTTCAATATCATAACATTCCCATAAAGGGTTAGGTGCCATTGTGTTGACAACATGAGCATGTTGTTTTATCCCCATTTTTTTTTTCCCATCTTAAGCCATAAGTGTGATTTCACCAAAACCATCTCACTAGCCCATACAACCTTTTTTTAAAGTCATGCAAAACATCCAAATTTGGAAAATCCGACTTGGTGGAGTTATACATGACTTGATGAGATATCCTTGGGTGTGAAAAAAAAGAGAGATTCGGTTGAAACATGGGAAATCCCTACCATTGAAAGTGAATGTTTTTGGTCTTGGGTAGTCTTAACAATTCCAAATTTTTTGGAGATTTTCATCTTATTATCAATTCTTCAATGATGGAAATTTTTCTTGGGTAAATAAAAGGCATCCATATGAAATGGATGAAAAAAAACTACACAAAAGAGCTTTGGATGAGGAAGAAACGAATGGTAAAAAATGCATAGAAAGTGTCCAAGGTTAATTTGTCCAATCCCCCCTTTATTTTCCCCTTCCTCCTCTTCATTTTTTTTTGTGGATATAAGGGGCAAAGGAGGACAATCCACTATTTCGGAAGTGTCTTTTAATAATTTTTTAAAAATGTAGTGTACATTGGCAATAATCCCAAAAAAAGAGAAAAAGCTAATTATTTATATATTTTGGATCTGAAAGCATACAAATTTAAGTATATCATACATTTTGCTACATAGTAGAACCCAATAAAGATATATGAAAATATTTAATTACAAAATTTGGTCATTAAAAAACCAAATGAAACTATATTTTTAATCATTTTGAAAGTAGTTCAAACCAATTTTAAACCCCAAAACATTATGCTTCTTTGTCTTATATCAAAGCATGCAATGAAACATGTCTAATGATATAAATTATGATCTTTCCAATATGGATTAATTTCAACCACATAAATGAATGAGTACCAGGTTTGGTCTTATTAATAGTAATATGGGTTAAATAATAACACGTAGGTGAATGTAATATTGGAACAAATCAATGGTGTTTGATAATCATGGATGAATTTCATTTGTTGACATTCATTCATGTTCATATACATTTCAATTCACACCCATCATTAATTACAATACATACACGAGAAATATACATGTTTTGTACATACATTCTCTTCAATGGATGCTATAGTTAACCTTGTATTTTTCATTCCTTAAAACATTTAATCCTTCCATGGTAAACCTCATGCACTCTATGAAAGTGCACCCCGAAAAAACAACCTCTCTAGTCTCTACCATGAAGGGCTGAACCAACAAAACAAAGCCGACACCAAGGCATCCAAAAACCCACAACCACTCAAGAAAAAGGACCCCAAAAAAACCACCCACCCAACCCCACACAAAAAAAGCCAAACCAAAAAAAAAAAAACAAAAAAAAAACAAACAAAAAACCAAAAAAAAAAAAAAAAAAAAAAAAAAGAAAAAAACCATAGTAAATTGGGGTTAGGCTACTCAATGATCGATGTTCTCTTCTACCACCAAATTTCTCTAAACTCATTAGCCTACTTAGCAACCATCCCTCATGAAATTAGCACAACACACTAGATTTTGAGAGAGAATGACTTGGAGGTGCTTATTTACAACTAGTAACTAGGTAGTAGCTACCTAGTGGGCCCATGTGGAGTTAGTTGGTGAGCTCTACTAAACCCATTGTATAATGTCAACCCGTCCTAATATTATTCCATTCAAAGTGGGCTTAACTTGAGAGCTCTCATGGAAGTCCATTGTGAAAAGATCATCTAAATTTTTTAGAATTAAAATTTGAAGACAAAAATCATTCTAAACTCACTAACTTTTGTTCCATTGGTTTAACAATTGTGAAATGACAAATGTGCACATTATCATCAAAGGCTTTTCAAGGGTAGAAAAAACAAATTGAGAGCTCCAAGATTTGGGAAGATTATGATGTGATCATATTCAAACAAGTAAATCAAACAACTAACACACCTATCTTATAGCTTAAGGTCTACATTGCTCCCTCTTGCCAATGATGATCAATTGATGACCTAAGGTTAGACTATTAATATATTTTCATTTGTTCCTTTTTCATAAAATCATTTACACTTCCATTAGTTTTAGAACCATAGTGCCTATCATCACTAGTTGCCATTTGCATTTATGGTGTTATTGCCAAGTGGTTACATCCAAAGCATAAATTTTAAGTTTTGTAGTTTAAACACTCCATTTCATTATCCTTTGTCACCGACACAATCGTCTAGTTTCATTTTTTCATCACAAAAGTTTTCATTATAAAATCAATTCACATCACTAGTAGAGTAATTAAGAGACAAGAGTTTGTGATACTAGTCACTCCACTATCCTGGTATTTACATAATAAGTTGTAACTAACTAATGTTTGATGAATCTATTTTGATGAATTTTAAGTTACTTATTAGTACAATTATATAACTTCTTCTAAGTTTTCTTGATTCATGTCACATGATTTTCTCGCATGCCATAATTTTAAGGGTTTTCAAGAAGAGCGGGAAACCCACTCACTACTATGAATTGTGATGAAGCAACAAATGGTTAGACTCCAAAGCTTGAAGGATGCAACTATGTAAGCTAAGAGGATAAGTGTTCTCCTCCACTTCAAAATGCAAATGCCTTTGCAAGTTATTTTTGCTATTTTTTTATAGATGAAACATTTTATGCTAGATGGAAATTGCTTAGATTTAGGGTTTAGAGTGGATTGTGAAATTGTGCAACTTTGTGGGATTTGGCATTGTTGGTTGTTTGTGATTTGAAACTAGTGGAATTCAAAAGCATCACTATTGACAGAATTGAAAGTTTAAAAACTTGAAAAGAAGAGTTGAACATAAAGCACCCAAGAAGAGTTGAAATGTTGTCAAGACCATAGGAACTTGGAGGTTCAATTCGTGACTCAACATTTGGTTCCAAATCATAAGAATGTTTCCACATGTTTTTTGTTTGGCATTATTTGTGCATGTCGATGAAAAGTTGCCACTACATGGGTGCTTCCTTGTTAATAATAATTACTTTGGCTAGTTCTCATGATTTGATATTTTCTCATATGGATTCTTAAGGATTAGATTTATATGATGATGATTATTTGAAAATAGAGAGATCTTTCCCGTTCCTCTTTGATGGAAAAATCAATGTGAACTCGTTCATTATCTTGTTTAAAAAGTTTTTCACAAACAAAAACAAAATGTGCATTGATTAACATTGCACCACCCATTTTTTGTTTCAAAACATGGATTGAACACCACCCAAACAAATTTCTCACTATGATTTTGCACAAGGAGATTTCATTTCTAAGTTCTCTACAACATTATCAAGTGGAGAAAAAGCTTTTCCTTTTGCTTCTTCTTCTTCTTCTTCTTCTTGTGCTTCTTTTTATTTTTCTATTTTTTCCTATTTTTTCCCTAAATGTTACTTCTTCTTTTCCTTTCATGTAATGTGATGATGATTTGAAAGTGGTGAAAAGTCAATCATTCTATTCTAGTTTTGGCACAAAAATTGATTACATCACAAACTTAGCACACTATGAGAAATCTTGTCTACCAAAACCACATTACCCTACAACTAGAGTTCCAAAACAGCTATTATGCAACTACATTATAATTAAAACATGAAAATATAGGTGATTAATAAAAAAATGCAACATCAGAAAATCAAAAAATTATATTATAATTACAATTTATTTTCAAATGGGACATATATGGTGTAATGTACGCATTATACATACAAACATAGTTAATCATGTTTGACTTTTTGACAAGTTGCACTTTAATTGTGTGTGTTAACTACATTACAACTAGTGTGAATGTATTGCCCAATTAATAACTAAATTATAACTAGTGTACATCATTGACATATATGATCATGCCACATGTATACATTTCCACCGCCCATTATATATTGTATTTGCAACTAGCTATCAATTATGATTATCATTAATACAACTATTTGTGCCATTATGTTGCCATTATAGAAATATTACTTTTTCATTATTTTGCAACTATTATTCAACTGTTAAAAAGTTAATAAAAAAATTAATTCATGTTTAATCCTTAATATTTAATAATGAATTTGTTATTTAATAGGGTATTAACAATTATATATTAATCAATATTTAATAGTTAATCCAAATCAATTAATCCAATTTAGACACTTAGTTTGTTAATTAAATCAATAATTAATTATTTGAATTAAAATAATTGGTTCATAAAACTAAATCACATGAAAATATTGAATAATTAATTATTTATAAATAATTTACATATATAATTATCATATAATTATGTATTATTTGTAAAATTTACCCAAAAAATTAAAAACACAAAGAATGTGGGAATTGTTTTTTAATTGCAACCCAATTTGTAATTAATGTGTAATTAAAATATTTAACCCATATGTTTTATCCTTGAATCTCATCTCACAAATTATACGAAAGGTGTTTTTTCTTGTGTGTTCACATTCAAATACATGTGCTAATTTGGGATGAGCTCAAAAAAGTTTAACCCTAGAAGCAAAACATAAAATAAAATAAAACATTTTACATGGCTATTTTTTAATTTTCTTACCTTCGTACCTATTTGTCTATCTAGGTAATAAAACTTACCAACCTACCTACCTAATTTTACCTACATACCTAGGTAGCTAAATTGGTAGGACCTACCAACCTACCTACCTATGCCTATGTGTCAACCTACTTAGCTATTTAAGTAAATATGTTTTTAAAATATTTTTTTCAAAATTCAATTAATATGCCAAGTGGAAAATTTTGACTATGCCACTTGTCACAATCTAATACCATATAAAATGAACAATCATAATAAATGGTGGAGATCAAATTTTCAAAAAAAAAAATCCCCCAAACATCCCCATAGTGCCACGTGTCAAATTTTGATGGATTGATGAAAAGTAATGTCAACATGATGTTACCATGGTAGTTGTTTTTACATAGTTGTAAATGAGTTGCACAAGTTGCAAATGTACATTGTTTCATATATAGTGAATTGCATATATTGTAACTTATGCAACTTGTTCATAGCACTCACACCCATAAAAATATGTTGAGTTGCAATGAGTTGCAAATGGTCATTGCAATTCAAAAATCTAATTGCAAGACTAGTTACATATCACCCCATTTTTTCATAGTGACATTTCACGACTTCATAATAGAGATCATGCAAAATTCATTCATTCATAATTCATATGTTTCATGCATTAACATCATGCATTGAAAACACATGGATTTAATTGAATTACAATTATGTTATTATAATTTGCAATTAAGGTAAAGTAATTGACCACCATACACTCAAGTTATTAAATAACTTAAATCTTAATACATACTTCCTTTGCTTTTCAAACACAAAATGATGTTTTAAAGTTCAACTTGGAATAGCTATGGCCACTTAAATTGCTCAAGGGTGTAAGCATGATAAAGAATACAAAACAAGTTGATGAACAAAAATAAAGTTGAAATTGAGACAACTTTTGACCAAAATACCAGAAAGTATGATCTATTTAAATTTGATTTTGAAACCATTATGCTTTTAATTGGGTTTATTATAAACATAATAAAAAATTGATTTTTAGAAAAATAATAAAAGTAGGTAACAAGTATGTTTGAAATTGATTCGTCAATATGATGTTCAAATATCTTTTTTTTTGGGAAAAAATTAATGAAATAGATTGTATGAAGTTACAACATAAAGATCTTTGTGTATTAAAGGGCATCACCAAAAACCCATCTTTTTTTTTTGGGATAAAATATACTTACTTGAATCAAATATTACACTACAAAAAAAATAGGCTTTCAAAGTTACTTACATTTAAAAAATATATTTAAAACCTACTTTTATAGTGTGAATTTTTAAAATTAATGTATAATATTGAAGAAATATTTTGCTAGTAATCATTCAACTAAAAATATTGCATGTATAATAATTTTGTGATGGGTTTTGGTTCTATCTTTTATTAGTTTGACAAGTAAACTACTAAGTACATTTAACATGCTTTCACCTTCAAAATAACTAAAAAATGAAAAACATATGGGCATTGGAAGTAAGCAAGGTAAATGTTTGGTCATAGTAGGCCTAATTCACACATTCCAATTTAGTACATTTGTGTTCTTTGTGGTTCTTCTCCATTGCTTCTTCGCATTTGAAGCTTAAAGAAGTAATGTAAAGCTTAAGTTGGTCCACCCATAGCTCTTTAAATCACTCAAATTGAATAAGAAATGAATAAGATATGACATTCTAAAATAGTGGGTCATTTTTGGAAGAAAGACATTATCTAATTTTGACATGTTTTATGCTTCTTATGTCTTGTTCCTTTGCTTTTGGAATTTAAAGAGATAATGTAGAGCTTACCTTAATGTTCCCATAGTTTTTTACGTCATTCAAATCAAATTAAAAATCCCATAGCTTTTTAAATCACTCAAATTGAATAAAAAACGAATAAGATATGACATTTTAAAATAATGGGTCATTTTTGGAAGAAAGACATTATCTAATTTTGACATGTTTTATGCTTCTTATGTGTTGCTCCTTTACTTTTGGAATTAAAGAGATAATGTAAAGCTTACCTTAATGTTCCCATAGTTTTTTACGTTATTCAAATCAGATTAAAAATGAGAAAGATTTATAAGTCTTTAGTTATAGGCCTATGTGTGTTGTTAGGCTTGTTTTCCCATGGTGGAAACTAAAATATTTGTCCCATATTGTTTGGCTTCCATTTTGATAACCTTTATTATATAATTAAATGCACTAGAATGATGTGGAATTAAAATAAACATGAAAATGTAACAACCATTTGGGATGAACAAATAAAAATGCCCAACCTTAAAGGCTAAGTTAAATGAAATAAGATTTTATTTATATCTTAAGTATAGGCCTAACCTAATGTTTATGTTTAACTTTAGCTAAGGTGCCTAGATCTAACTTTAACTTAAGCCTAGATATAGGCGCCTAGGTTTAGACTTAACCCATCCCTAAGTAATTAGGTGGTTGCCTATGATTAGGCAACTGTACATCTATAGGCTTAAGTTATGCCAAATGGCATTAAACTATTGGTTCACCCCAAACCCTATTAAATTGTAACACATGTCATCCCACCATTGGCCAAATGCATTGATCATCGTAGTTGCAACATAATTGATTTCTCAACTTCATCTCTATAATGGCCAACCAATGGTGGAATGTTTTGGGTGTGTCAAATGTTATGACATCCTTGGTTAAAAGTGACATAATTGAAATGTAGTCGAAATTGCAACTAAGTATTTTGTTGATGTCATATGCAGTCAATAGATGAAGTTCATCCACTAGTCAAGGGAAGTTGACAACATCTCATGACTAGGTAAGATAATTTGCAACTAGAACGGTTAGTGATGGCTATTGATGTGGTGTTGACACGTGGCAAACACTTTCAACTAAAATGTCATTGTCAACTTGTACTTGTTAATTTTTTTGGTTTGTAGTTGAGAAAAATATTTTTTAGTTG
>Ga0116231_10009189_pt1 | contig 16838 bp, 9 predicted proteins | sample S1TSphgellanicum_2_FD_89695 | JGI IMG/M metagenome (GOLD analysis project Ga0116231, IMG submission 89695) | Host-associated microbial communities from peat moss isolated from Minnesota, USA - S1T2_Fd - Sphagnum magellanicum MG | ecosystem: Host-associated > Plants > Peat moss > Unclassified...
ATACAATGGAGTCAAAGGATGAAATGTATTTGTTGACTTTATACTCTTTGTCATTTGCAACTAGTTTTCACATGCGACTTGTCTTAGGCGACTAAAAGGATTTTAGTTGCAAAATGTCTCTTGTGACTAAAAGGATTTTAGTTGCAAAATGTCTCTTGTGACTAAAATTTAGTCGCAAAGAGCAGTCGAAAATACATGTTTTTATTCTAGTGTTTGCTAACATTAACAAATATCTTAGCATGTAAGAATTAATATTATATTACAAACAATATTGTCATAATTAAATCACAAGCACTTTAAAAACGTTTGTCATGCCTACCACCATGTTGAAGATGATGGCATTAGTGAAATTGTAATTATAAAGTTTCTTTTAATGCTAACAATGGGTATACCATGATCAAAGGCACATAAAGATTACTTCCTCTAGTAAGTCTTCAAATAATGCAAAGAGAATTGAGTATGAGCACAAAGTTTGATCACAATATTTACACACAACATTTTTGGGCATATGTGATGAGGAGTAGTTCTAAACAAATATTCAAGTGTGGTAGCTATGGTTGCAATGTTTCACATGCTTTTGTTTGCAAAATGTAGACATTTATAGCAATAATGATGACCTTTTAACAAATGTTCTACAACTTCTATTGGGTTTGAAATTTGGAACAAATTTATGTTTTTCTTAACACATAAATATTGAATGTCCTTGAGTGTGTGTAAAACAGTTGAAAAATCCCACACATTGGGTTTGTAATTTAATTTTTGTGGTGGTTTCCCCACCTACAAACCCTCCCAAAGCTACTTTAAATTTTATGTATAAGATGTTAATATGTCAAATCTTGACCATTTAAAACTCCAACATTATATTCTATTTAATGTTTTCAAGGAAGGTTTCCATATATTGGTTTGCTAGCTCACATTATAATACATACTTTATTGCTACAAATTATTTGGAAGAAAAATAAATAATAACACTTCAAATTTATGATAGTCTAGTCAAATGATTAATTTGTGTTTTGTAATATTAAAATTTCATTATCAAAATTGAGTATACTTATTCTAAAATTTAAAGTACCCATATATATTCATAATGAAAAATTTAATCTAAAACCTATCATCAATTGAAAGATTTAAGGTTACATTATTTCTCATAAACATTGATATGACATTTTTCAACAAAATTTATTGTGTGACACCAAAAATGATCCACCATACCTTGCAACCAACTTGTTTTTATCTATTTTTAATATTCTTATTTCACCATACATGTGAATTATATATCTCGTTCTTTAATTTTTTGGACATTTATGTTCACTTTTTGTATTTAAAACTTCTTGTGTTGATACCCATGACATGAATTATTGCCATTTAAAAGATTTTGTTTTTCATTTTTTTTTTTCAATTGTGGTTAAACTTTAGAACCATACATGTTGGACTAATATATGGGCATGCATCTTGTACCAACAAGGTTACTAAGGACCCTAGACTTGACAAAATAAACCTTATAGCAATAATGTCCTAATAAGGACAAGAAAATAAAACACTAAATATATACCTATGAGTGTAGTCACATTAATAAGAGCCAAAACAAGTGTAATGTGTGCTTAGTTTTTCATGTTTAAAAAAGGTAATTTAATTTGGTGTTGAAAGTATAAGATTTGTTTGTGACAATGATAATATAAAGAAAATTTCAAAGTTTTTTGAAGAATTTTTAACGTATATTTTAAAAATATTCCCCAAAAGCAATCCCAAAAGCAAGTGGGTGCAATTTGTGTTATCCCATTTGCACCCCTACCTTATACTAATTTCAATAATATTTTTATTTTTATACCTCATATGGGGTAAAAAATTAGCCTCAGAAAGATTCCAAGATAAAACCAATATGTTCAAAAACTAATATTATATCAACATTAGTGAATTCATAGTTTTGGTAAAGGTAATTAACTATAATTTTCCTTCCTTTATTGTTGGCATCACGCAAGGCCACAAATACATTAAGTGGCCAAAAATCATTTCTTATCCACTAATATTTACATTTAAATCTAAACCTCTTAAATGTTTTTGGTTTCAAAGTATGTTTTGTCATGATTACAAAATTTGTTTAAAATTGCAGAAATCAAGTCATGTTTGAAGCTCACCCTTCTTTGAATACAAAAGGGTTAAAAACATGTCATGTGAAAGGTGTCATAAAAAAACATTTAACTTCATCATTTAAACATTTAGCTTCTAGATTAATCATTCTTACAAAATATTAAAATGTTAGGTGGGAATAAGGATTTTGTGACATTATTTTTTTCATATTAAGACTGTTGTCCCAAATTTTCCATCATTTTTAATAAAATGCAATTTAGTTTGCCAATTTTGGAATCTTCATAGTCTCTTGAGTTCCAACCCCCAAGGTAGTTCACATCTTTCATATCCACAATTGAATACTTTACCCTAAAGTCAATATCATCATTACAAACTCCTTAAAATAATGAGATGCATTTTCATAAAAATGTGAAGTTGAAGTGTGGACAACCATCATAATTATCACATGTTACAATCAAAATCATTTCATTCATCATATGACAACATAATAATAGACCTTGAAATAAAAATAATTTTTTTGAAAAAACATTATTCATCTTGTCAATTTTGGAAATTGAACCCAAGCTATATTATTTGAAAAATTACATACCCACCATTCACAATGGAATCAATTACTGATCTATTTTGAATTAAATAATTGACTTTTCAAACATGAAATTCAAACAAACAATGAAAGAAAGGAAAAAGAAAAAACTATAGTTGAAAATTGATCACCACTATTGTCTATATACTATGGTTAAGAAACCTTACTTAATTCCTCTTAATGTGTCATGTATTTTGGAAGCTACATGTTGGATCATACAAAATTACAGCTCCAATTGGGTATGATGTGACAAGCGGAACACATGCAATGAATCTACTATTGAGGAGTGTTAAAGGTGCTTATACTAACAATGATATTGCAAAATGATATTATGGCGTCTTCAATGCATTAATTCAAAAGCCATTGGAAATAAAACTAGTTATCCTTTAAAGGACAAAGTGGACGTTTACATCCATTTCCCAAAATTTACACAACCATTTTTTATGGAAGATGTCAATTGTTTTTATTTTTTTTTGGTATCATGTGCCCAATGATGACAATTGCTTTGTGCAAAAACTTTGGCATAAAATTAAAAGAGTCCGTTATTTTAAAGATGGATTTTACTCATGACCTTTGGATAAAAATGGGTGAAAGAATCATTCCATAGCCCACTTGTCCATTTAATTCCATATCTCCCACAAAATATGTCATTTTTTGCTTTTTTCAAAGTTATCCATCACTTCCACAAAGAAAATTGAAAATTGGAAAATTTATCATCAATTCTCTTCTTCATGTGTTATGACTTATCTTGGGTTGGTATATAGGCCAATCCTTAACATCAATAATGACATCAACAATGGTATCAAATATCACAGCAACTTGGCATCAAATGTTCAAATATTCCCTTTATATCATTAAACCACCTTATCAAATTCCAAAAACAATGTTGAATACCATACCAGAGTGGTATTAAAAAAATTAATACCAATATTCATGTTATTGTTTCCCCTAGTTATCAATCCTTGATCATCATCTAGTATACATATACAAATGTTTGCGAAGCTTGTGGAAAATATGGCAACTTTCTCAAAGGGTTTGTAAGTTAATGGTCATGTTTTTCTTTCAATGTGCATTTTTTTGCGAGTGGCACCTTGTTTAATTTTCAATGATGATGTGTTGCAGCTACTAGAACAAAAGCTTATGTATTTTATAAGTCCTTATACCTTGAACTTTCAACTGTCAAGTTGGTTATTTTTGTGTTATTTGTTCTTTCCATCCATGTCATGTGTTGTTCATAATTCAAGTAACATATGTAAAAAGTGTGTCAAGTTATGCAATATTATCTCTAGTTGTCATTTTGTGGTTGGTTTTGTTGTTGTGGGCCTTTGTTGCTATTGTTCTCGTCATTACAATAATGTGTGTGAAACGAAACTTCCATCATTGGGAATATTTAAAGGTTCAAAATTCATAAGGGTTTAAGCTTTCAAGGTCTTGGACATGTGATATGGATTTCAATACATTCCCAAATTGTAATTTCAAAAAGATTGTTGGGGAGGGGGAAGTAAAATAACTTATTAGCATTGTAATGAACAACTTGGTGCAACAATTGGTAGACATTATGGATGAACCACATGTGAGAAAGACAATGAATGTAAAGCTTGTTGTAGAGCATGAAACCATGGAATGCACAATTTCAAAAATTAGAAGTTTTTGGTTCCTCATAACCACAACACACCTTCTTGGGCTTTCTTTGCACTCAATGATCATATTATCATGGTTAATATTGAACCTTTTCAAAATATGAAGTACATCTTGTGTCATCCATGTCAAACATCCTTTAGCAACAACCAAAAACAATTAAAAAAGGTTTTGTTTTTTACAATCCTTCACACAATATCACAAGCATGAAAAAACAAATTGATAAAAAAAATTCTTCTACTTTAGTTTGTTACAAATGAAAATTGAAGGTGGTTGAAGAATCTAGATATGTTTAACTAAAAATGAATAAGATGAAGACAATTCTTCCCACTATAATCATTGAAATTTTTTCTAGCCCTAACCTTTACAATCATAATAATTTCAAGAAGACTTTCTGTTCAATGGGAGGGCCCTTCCTCATTTGAAAACACTACTCCCTAACATAAACTCTTTTATTATGTTGTTTAATGCCCTAATAGCAAGGCATTGCACCTTAAACCTTAAGCTTCATTCTTGGTTACATGGTGTAATGCCCTAATACCAAGGCATTACCTTACACTTAATAACTTGTGTTAGTAACAATTCATAAAGGATTTAGTTATGTTCATTGCAAAAAGGTGCTTGCCAATGTGTCCTATTGAAAATTTGTGGTTGCAACATCTCATGGTGCAACATTGTGATGAAATGAGGTTTCCATTTATAGTGCGCCGCTAAATTGGCACCTACACATGTCATTGTCCACCCATATAAAACAAATGACATAATATATCCTAAAATTACATTTCATCCAAACCGAAACAAGCTCACCCAAAATAAGGTTCAATATTCCAAGTTTCAAATTGAAATTATAAATATTTTTAGCATCATTAAAACATTGACAAGTTTGTGACATTCTTACTTTGGAATGTAAAACTTGGACAAGTTGGTGATTATCTTGAAGAATTGGCCAAATGATATGAGGATGAGATGTGTTTTTGTTTCTAAGGGAATGGAGGAATTATTTGTTTTTTAAGACTTACTTGATGATTATGAGGATGAGCTTGAAAAGGTTCAATGTTTTGGGGATGATTTTCAAAACCCCTAAAATAGTTTCTAGTGCTTGGGATTCTACCTTAGTTGAAATGTTAAATTCATGTGTATGATTGTTTTGGGCATTAGGTGCAAGGATTGAGAAAACAATATGGGCTTGAATTGTAGTTTGTAGCTTTATTTGATTATGTAGTTATTTCTACAAATGTAAGATTTTTTTGGAATTAGGTGCAAGGATTGAAACACAAGCGTATTGAAAATTTTGTGCAATTTGTAGTTATGTTTTAATATGCAATCATTTTTACAAGTGTAGGACTGTTTTGAACATTAAGTGCAAAGATTGAGAACATAAGGGCATTGGAGGTTTTTTGAAAATTTTGTGGAAGTTGTAATTTTGTTTGGACATGCAATGATTTTTACAAATGTAGGATTGTTTTGGACATTAGGTGCAAGGATTGAGAACACAAGCACATTGGAAGTTTTGTGTTTGGATATCCAATACTTGTAGGTGACTATGAGCATTGGGATGTGTTTTAGAACCTTTGTCAAAATTTTGAATCCATTTTTAACAATACCTACTATGTTTTTATTTGTAGTCATTTTTAGAAGTGAAAGAGGATCTATGTGATGGAGCTATGAACATCTCAGTTGTTGATCACGTCTTGTGTTTTTGAAAATTTTGAATTACCTTGAACAAGTTTGAGTTTTGTTCAAATTTTGATATGGAGGATTTGCAATCAAATAATGAACACGTGTTAACATTTTAATAGTCGATCATGTGGAAAATGCATAATCAATGGGTGCATTATTGAAACCAAAATTATTATACATAGATGTTAATATCAAAGTCCATAAGATATATGTTGATACCATTACATGTTCATTCCATATCTTTCAATTTTATATATCATACCATATATACCATATGTAAAAATGTTTTCATACCATTATCCATATGATATCAACATTTTGGAAAACCTCATATAATAGTATTAGGCTTAGTATCTCAAAGTGATGATACCAACCCAACCTTTGTTATGACGGAAAAAATTTCCTTTGTTGAAAAACTTATTATTTGGACCATTGGTTGTTTGAAGTGTAGATTGTTTTGCATCTTTCCATCATTCTATGCTACTTTTATTTTTCGCCAATAATATTCAAATTCACAAGCTTAAATCAAATTACAAATTATAATCAAGTTTCAAAGTTTAATATATTTAAATTCATTTTTAAACATCAAAAAATCATTTTTGATTTTCAACCATACAGGGTTTCTTTTAAGGATTTTGTGATGTAGCCAAAGAGACAATCATCCATAAAATAATTTAGCCAAATTTGGCTACATAATTGATATGAAGATAAGAAAACAAATAGAATCCTTCTATATTCTCGGCTACCTTCTACAAGTTATTATAAAACTTTGACAATTTGGAATTTTTAAAATTCAAAATCTGACAAATTTGGACCATTTTTCCAATGAAAAATCCTTTGTATAGGTTTAAATCATATTTTTCAGGTCGGAATTTGGCAAAAATTCGCCAGGTAAAGAAACACTTGAACCATATGGATGTCATCCATACATACCTAAAGAGGTTTTTTAATTGCAACGCTGTGCTTGAACCCACCTCCTAGAAAGGGTTTGAACCCAGGTGGAAAGTAGTTATCAACAGTTTCGAAAATAAAAAAATTAGGCAGCCAATGAGAATGCTCAGTATGCACTCCAGGGGCTTAGTTTTTTTTTTTTCCTGTTTCTTGGGTTTTGGGGTTGGGGGGATTTTTTTCTTTCTTTTCTGTTCCCAAGGTGGAATCCTTGTTTCCGATCATGTTCTCCAAGGGTTCTCCCGCCCCCAATGCGTTCTTCAGGACGTTCCCAATAGCACGCCAATTTTATCCATGAACAAGGGGACCTATTGTTATTCATATTAATTACTTCATTAATTACTCTCATTAGTGCCTGCCGAGCGTGCAAATGTGGTTTCCAAAACTTTGGCTACCTTTTTTTGCCTAATACCCGTTTCCAAGAGCTGGGGTACCTATCTGTTTAATAGAAGGAATAATATACACCATGACCCAATGCCCTTTAGAAAAGGGTATCATTCAGGGCATGATTACCATATACAACAACCAAAATGAGAAGAAAGTTGTAATTAATGTAAATAAATTGAGTAAAATCAGTTGAGAAAATAATTTGAAAAAGAGTTTTGATATTTCTTTTGAGTTTATCCATTTAAAAATAAATAAATTTGGGGGTCAATTGTTTCTATCAGCAAGATAAAAATTACCCAAAAAAACATTTTGCAAAATATTTTAGAATATGTAGATCTTCAAAAGCTGCGCTCATTAACTAACCCATGTGACTGTAGAAGTACCAAGTCCCGGTGCAGATTAATTTGGACGCCCAGATCCTCAATTTTCTACAGATTACCATAGTACCTTGGCCATTTCAACACATGTATGTCAGATAATTAATTAATTTTGAAAAAAATCATTTCAAAAATAAAATAATCCTAAATATTCAATATTTTCCTTCAAAATATTTTCTAATTACGAAGAAATAAAATTTGAAAATTTCATATATATATATATATATATATATATATGTATATATAATGTTGAATTGGCCAAGGTACTAGGGTATATATATAGTGTGTCTGGAAGACACACCAAAAACTATGGGGTTTTTGTGATTGTACTGCTGTAGGGCCAATGCAACTTTGACAGCACCCAGTATTCTAACAATTATTAACAAACAATTTCCCTAATACCTTGGCCAATTCGCCACTAATTATTATATTATTTTCAAGAATGTTGATATTTTCAAAAAATATTTCTTCCAAATCAAAAAATATTGTGAAAGATAATAGTGATTATTTAGGAATATTCCATTTGTTGAAATGAAAATTTCAAAATTAATTAATTAATTATTTGCCAGACATGTGTTGAAATGGCCAAGGTACTACAATATCAAGTAAGACAACCAGTTGTGAGTCAGATTTATGACCAATCCAAATACACCCCAAGGTTGATTGTGTAGGATAAAGCCCTAGGTTGAGGGCATTGCCAAAATAAGGGCGCACAAGGCAATAACTGAGTGTAGGCCCGATTTTGGTAATGCCCTTGATGAGGGCTTTACCTGACATAAAGACCTACCAGAAAATCAGTGGAAAACCCAGGTGAAACAGGACGGGGGCATTATGAAAAATGAAATGAAAAAATATGCCTTATAATGCTACCTCCAGATACACTGCAAAATTTCTAGCAGGTCATAACGTGAAGCTTTAAGACTTTACTTGAACAAGGAGTGTGTCACAATGTGGCCTTGCCATTTGCATTAAAAAGGCATCATAATGCAAAAGAAGAATTATGGAAACTCAAATATATAATCCTCAAAAAATCCTCTAAAAGAAACCAAGATGCTTCAAGATATTATAACTCTGTCAAGTTTCAACACAAGCCAAAATATCATCTTTCTAAAACCCTCATATAAAAATAGACCTATTATTACCCAGGAAGCCAAAATCCATTAAGCTACTATACTCTATCCTTGCCTTGGTAGGCAAGGCGAACAAACAAGTGGGAGGGAAAAGGAAAGAAAACGAGGAAGAGAAGTGGAGTGATTTCCATGTGGCCGACCCAGGCACTACATCCAAGACCACCAATTGGATTCCCCCTTTATCAAAACACGTATCCAATAAAAATTCCCAAGGATGACATAGGAAATGAACATGTGTGAAAAATATGATGTCATATTCAATGAAAAAAATTGTTAAATGCATCCCTCAAAAGTCTACTTAGCATAATGTTCACGTTAAGTCTCCCACATACAACTCCTTTCGGAAAGTGACACAATGCTTGAATTCATATGAAAAGCTTATGAAAGTAGAGGGTAGATTATTGCATATAGCTTGAACAATGAGTTCCATCAATAATTCTATGGAGTTGTTTCAAGGGCAAGTTCTAACATGGAGATCATTAGCACTTGTGGTAAAAACTTTGATTGTGGTAGCGATTCTTCACAATGTTCATTCACTGATCATATACTTGTGATGGACACCTAAAAGATTATGGCACATCATGGATAATCAAGGTTGGAAGGACCCTAAGACATTTCATATATTGGCAGGAAACATGGATGAAATCGTAAAGTTTCATGATGAAGAATTGTTGAAGGATTTGGCCCTTCGGAACTTTGATATATTGGGTCTCGAATCTTGTCTCAATATGTTTTGTATTCTCAAAAATATGGTACCTCAACTACACCATGCTACCTTTAAGGTGCATAATTATAAGCTTTTTATATGTTCATGATGTGGTTAAATTCTTGAGGTTGGAAAAATTATGAGTTTTCTCTTTACAAATGCCATCAAACATTATGTCAAAAAATTCTATTTGTGTCTTTCAATGTACTTGTGGAAATTGATTATTTTAATTTCAGTTCATTTCAAAGTGAAATTTGTGGAAATGAAATGAAATGACATAGAACACTTTTCAATTCATGTCATGTAAGGTGAGAGCATGGTAAAGTATAATAAAGAGTAGTTATCTCCAAGGTAGTAAAAAATGGTTCAATTTTTGACACAAGTAGAATAAAGTAGATTGAAAATAATTGAAAATAACATAATAAAAGCATGATGCTTTTCTTTGAGTTTATAATGAGATGGTTACAAAATTTGAAAAACTTGACACAATAAAAGTAAATAACGTGTTTGAAAATGATTGATCAAATTGAATTTAACCTATTTTTCCATTAGAAGTTTAATGTGTTTTACTATAATATTTAAACATCAATTACATTTTAAAGCTACATCATGTTGAAAATGGAGAATATTCAATAATTCATTTACTTTCATCTACTGTACAAGTTTAAACAACCTAAAAATAGAAAAAAAGTATAGTTAATTTTTAAAAATCTACTTGAATGCATTTTAAATATGTGATTAATCAACTTCAATGTGATAAAATTAAAGATTATCTTCATATTGATTATTAAAATTTTAAAAATTTCTACTTTCAATACATTAAATTATTTTTTATGGCTAGTTGTTTTTTTAGTCATAAGGAGTAGAAATTGTCTATTTTACTTTGTTGACACCTTGCAATTGAACCTTGTTATCATTAAATGAAAATTTTAAAACCATTTGCATGTACTAATGTTATATTGAATATAATGTGAAAACTAATGGTGTGAAATTTGTGAAATTTTAAAATGTTATATTTGGTTGACAACACAAAGGCAAAAAAAGTACAACCCCAAACTCTCCTACTTGTTAACATGCATTTTTCCCCAAATGCTTCATAAAATTTTAGACCTCAATTCATTTATTTTATATTGACATAGTTGTTATTTGATGTATCTTTGGTGTTGTGAAAAATGTGTAGGTGATAAATTTTTTTATTCTTACGGCCCCATATTTAAAATTGTTGTGACAAATCCAAATCTTGTGAAAGAAATCTTAATAAACAAGTTATATTACAAAAAATCTCTAAATATCGTGGTAAAACTTGCTTTCTTTGGAGAAGGATTACTCACATTGAATGGTAGAAATTGGGTTGAACGTTGTCAAATCATGGAGCCTTCTTTTCACCATGAGGCCCTCAAGGTGCCATTTCAAACCATTAATACCAAAGATGATAGACAAATTTTATCAAGTGAAAAAAATTATGCATTCAAATATAAACTTCTAGATATGAAGATTTAGAAATTATTTATATAACCCAATGTGTTGGGAAGGGATTTTCCAAATCATTATTTTAAAGATTACAATGGAATCATTTTGAATGTGCCTTGAACCTTCCAAAGTAAGGTCCAATGATATCATTTTTTGTTGGGTGGTGACACTCAAAAAAATTAGAGAAATGGTAAGTTTCATTGTAGTTCAATGCCCTTTTTAGCCTTGTGATTTGTCTTAACTACTCGGGTACATGGTGCTACATGTAGTATGGTAAACAAGAACCTAGTAGTGATGTCAAACTTTATTTCTTGTCAAAAGCATACTAACATTTTTTAATAAATCAAAGTTGGAAAAGTAGAAAGAAGAACTCTTAATTTTGAGGGAATAGAAAACACCCTTCATAGCTACATATCCCAAAAATGCCTACAACTATCTCAAGTGACATTGCCAACCCACATCCATGGAGAACATTTCACCAAACAAAAATCAAACAACCCACTCCCACAATAATACTTGTGGTTGGTTTCAAAACAAGAATGCCATGTCAATGCCATTTATTTTTTGCATTTACATTGTTTGATGACCTTTTCCTAGTTGTATTTTAGTTTAGTTGTTGGCATGGCTTGGTAAAACATTTAACCTTAAATTGCAAATTATTTTAAGTAGGATAACCCTAGAATTAAGCATGAGTAGAAAAGGATATATATGAATGGCAATAAGGTGTGAATGACATTTGTCAACAATTAAAAGGCATATACATTTCGTTTTCGTTGTGCTTCTTCCATCATGTTTTTGGTCGTTTGTAATCCGTCCATACCAACAAACTTAACCACTTATTGGCAAATCCATGAAGATTGAATACAAGTCTAAAAAACATTTGTACAACACACTTAAACATACATCGGCTCATTTCATATGTGCATAAGGTGTCTTCATACAAACATTGAACATTTTTCCATATTGATTTGTAAGGTAAGTTCAACATAATTAGTGGACTTTGGAAAACATATTATTGGGATTTTGGATATTTTTAAATCAATATGTCTTTGCTAAAAACTTCAATGGTAGATGCATGTATGGGGAAGAATATCCACACATTTGCAATGTAGTTTTATAAAATCAAAAGAGTTGTAACACCAACTAAGGAGAAATCGCTCCAAACAAGCATTCACAATTTCTTATTTATTCTCTGTTAATCCACCCACAACCTCCTTAAAAACAAATTCTTGCTTTTTTGTTCTTGTTGCACGTCCTTTTCTATTGGATACCCTCGGTCCATCAAGAAGATGGGATTTGCCCAACATATTTTACAATGTTGTATCATGCTTCAGCCTTCAAGAGGAAGCATTCCATGTACTCAAGATTTTAAGGATGTCAATTCCCGCATAAATGAAATGCAAAAAATAGACCACCCATGTCCTAGACCCCATGAATAAACAATTATACTTTGGTGAATGTGAGCTTATAACAAACACACCAAATGTAGCATGTTGAAATGACCATCCAAGTCATACCACAAGGATGAAAGTAAGATTGAATGTACAATTTCTAGACGTATTAGCTTTCCTAAAATGGGCCTAATACCCATGGGATTAAAAAAAAATCTAACTATTTTTTTAATTCATTTAATAGTAGGGTGACTATTTTTATGGTATACTTAAAAAACTTTTGCATTAAAAACTAAAATAAACTTCAATATTGTAATGGTGGTTTTATTTTGGTTAGAAAATAAAATCATTGGTCTTGAATTAAGGTTTTACCAACCCTTTGCATTGCACACATGGAGCCAAAACCAAAAAATGGATTTTTCCCCCCCTCCCTATAACATGGAATTACCTTTAACTTAGGCCATTGGTTGAATTATTAAAGAGGAGATGGTGAAGACTCTGTACATTGGTGGTCACCAATCATGTGAAATATGTAACCAATGATCATTGGTAACAACCCATCTACCTTCCCTTGCAAATTCCAAATATGCACCCACATGATCAAACTATTGTTTGTAATTTGTTTTGAGTTTGCATGCTCTCAAATGCATAGTCTATTTTGTTTTGTTTTGAATGCATTGCAATGTCCTGCCTACAACCGATTTCCAAAAAACTAGTCTTCAAACATGTTTTCAAATTACAAGCATTCTTTCATCAGCTATTTAATCCTCTTGGTTATTTCATTTGTAGCATTTGAATTTTGAAGCTTGCAATTTTCAGAATTTTCAATCCATGGAGCTTGGAATTGTTCTTGGCAAAGATGACTTAGGCCATGTTTTGTTTTATGAACATTTTAAGACTATCTTGGGGCTTTGTGGTAAGGGCTTTGATCTAAGGAAGTCTAGTATTGACGCTTATGCCACAGAAGTAGAGTGCATCAAACTATGGGGTCCTCATAAGGGGTACAATGGTTTTAAGTGAAGGTAGATGGTAATCCTCCAGAAATTGAAGCAAGATATTGAAGCAAAAATCAACGAACTCAACAATGTTATTTATCAAAGAGGCCAAGAAAATAGTTTAATTTTCTTAGCCTTTGTAAAAGGGATTGTTGCAAAGAGTAAAGGTATCAAAGTGAACTAGGCGAAATTTATAGAGTACATTAGCAAGGATTAGGCATGACACATTAACAATAAAGGGGTCCTACCCCATTGTGCGTTTAGGTCATCAATTTTTTTACATTTGCAAATAAGCACCAAGGATCACCAAGATCGGAGTAGATCTTTGATCCTTGTAATTATGGATGTGCTAACAATTATCTAAGAAAATGTTTTGAAGTAGCTTCACCTATTCCTTCAATTGAAAAATTTCAAAAGTGCCACATTTGCATTGGATATGCAAACCCTATCTATGGGAAAGGAACACCATTCTACACTGGTTCAAAGTTGCAAGAAAGAATTTGACTTTATTTTGGGGATTGTAACTTGAAAAAAGTTCAATGCCTTTTATTTGCAAAAATGAATGGAACAAATGAGGTTGGTCGTTATCAAAAGGAAGCAAGAGCTTCACGACTTGCTTGTTGTGAGTAGCTCTAGGATCACAAAAGCTTCTTATACTGACAATGACATTGTGAAGGTTAGATCATTTTTCATGAATTTCTTAAATCACATCAAATTTCCATGTAAACTCACTGTTTTCGTCCTTGCAAGCTTTCCTACACATCCATGTGCTCCATTAGGGTGTTGTAACGGACATTTGCATAAAAATGAATTAGTTTAATAAAAATAAGGTTTTGCAATTGTGCTTGAAAGTAATTGTTTGGTCTTGTAGTCACATTTTGGTTTTCTATTATTTAGAGGTCTAACTCTTTTGAAAACGATTTGGAAAGTTTGTGAATGATGGTCTTGTAAGAAGTTTGTGGTAGTGCAGGTTTTGAGCAATATAAAGATGTTGATGCCAAAGAGGAGCTCAAAGGCACTAAGGATGTATTGGCAAATTTTTTAGTGGATTTGGAGAAATAACAGTCCATTGTAGCAACCTTAAATGTAAAGGCTAATTTGAAGGAGACAAAATAACATCAAGCACTTGGCGAATTTCATAATCATGATGTACCAAAATCCAATTGGTGTTTAAAGTTGCCATAGTTGTTGAACAACAAGGAGTTCACATGAAAGCTTATCATGATGTAATCTTAAAAAGGCTACCACTCCACTCAATTTCCTTTTAAAAAAATTTCCCTATGGTACACCTTATTGAAAATGTAACAAAGGAAGAGAATTTTATTTTAAACAAGTGCCCATGTTGTGGTTTGTGGTTCCATTGTTGGAACTTTGTTCCTGCAAGTTGTGGGCACACTTACCGTGGATGGTGTCTTGCAACCCAGTTTCTCACATCCAATCGATGTGGTATGACTGAATGCAACAAGTTAATGCATCCATATTTGTGCAAGGCTTTTGGTGTCCGTTATGGTGATCTAGAGATCAAACCATCAATTGCAGATCTTGGATATGTAAACCTACTAATGGATGGACGAAAGACAACAAAGTTTCCAACGTGATTATAAATTTCCTTCCATTCACATATGCTTCTAGGTTCTAATGATGTAAGGTTCTTTTTGTCTATGTCTTTTTGCCTCTTTGTACATGTGTCTTTCCAAATGTAGGTCATTATGTCCCTATTTTAGTTTATAGAGAATTTCTTGAGTGTGAAAAGAACATTGCAAGATTTTTGTTCAATGTGATGATAAAAACAAAGCTATTGTTGGACTAGGTTTGACATCTATGATGACATAAACCAAACCTTGTTTCATGTGCACATTCAAATTTTAATTGTGTAGGACTTTTTCTTTGTTCTGTGTTTTTTCTTAGCCCTGTCCATTGTCAATTTTTTTGGTTTCTGGAAATGATGTAGATTATGCATATATGTGTTTGAGGGTGAAATCTAGTTCTAGTTTCATTTTCTCAAATTAATAATTGGGTATTTGCAAGCTAGAGTCATCACTTTTGACCAATTTTTTGAGTCCTTAAAAATATGTTTCACAATCTATTTTTTTTAAAGGCTAAAAATTGTAAAGTTATAAACTTATAAAAATGTTCATCTTTAAAAAAAAATGACACATGACCATATAATACCTTATAGGCTATAATGTTTGTGAAAAGAAATTTAGTAATTCATAAAAATGTAATAATGAGGGACTTTACCATTTTTATCATTTTTTGGCTTATGTAAAAGTCCATAAAACTTTTATGTGACATTCAAATGATTTGCAAACACCCACGTTAAATTACTAACCACATTTTTGAATTTTGGAGAAAAAATGAATTTTGTTCATTATGAGCTCAACATATGGTGAGTCCATTTACACATCCTTTATGTTCTATAACACTACAATTAGTATGTGATGAAAAGTCCCCCATTTGGTGTAGAAAATTCAAATTCAAATAATTTCAAGATTTTATCACACTATATTATATAACAATCATTGCAAGAGCAGAAAAAACTAAAGTGCATGCAAAACCCTAAACCACCAACATAGTAGAATGTATTGCAAACTATAAAAACTTCATGATTTAAAAAAAGAAATCATGATTTTCCAAATAGCTAACTGCTCCATGGTTCCTATGGAGCACATGGATTTTTTTGTGAAACACTGGTCAATAGAGTAAAATGGATTACAAGAATAGATAAAACATAAAATGCCTACAAAATCTTAAAGCATAATATGTGCATAGTTGGATGGATTCCAAGAGTAAAAAAAACATGGAATGCATGTAGAACCTTAGACCACCAACACAATAAAATGGATTGCAAGAATAGAAAAAACATGTAAAATGCATGTAGAACCTTGAAACACTAGCATAGAATGGATTGCAAATGAGAGAAAATCCATGATTTCCAAAAAGAAATCATGATATCTCAATGAGCTAACATTGGCCTTTCAAAAAAAGGTGCATACCATAGTAGCTATTGCACTTTTGATTGACCTTCATATGTAAAGCTGCCTTGGTGGAACATCTGTGAGCATCACCAAGCTCTCATTAACAAACATGCCCTACGCATGAAACTAGGCAAGATCCAATCCTCAAATTGTCTTCATGCTTATAAGCAATGAAGGTTGGTTTGCATAAACCCTTCCACTTAAGGTCTTTGCTCCAACTTATGTTCAACAACATGGAACATGTTTGCTTCTTCTTTCTCATCACTAAAAGAAAAAGCTGAAGAAAAAGCTTAGAACCCTTGCATAAGTTGTGTGACAATTTCTATGAACATTGTTGAAGCCCCAAAAAACTATGCACGCTCAATGTCAGCTCTAATTTCTATGATTTTGACAACTAGGACATTTGCCCTAATGTTACAACAAGTCTCACAAACTTTACAAGAACTACAATTTGGTTACCCAAGCAC
>Ga0116231_10009190_pt1 | contig 16838 bp, 10 predicted proteins | sample S1TSphgellanicum_2_FD_89695 | JGI IMG/M metagenome (GOLD analysis project Ga0116231, IMG submission 89695) | Host-associated microbial communities from peat moss isolated from Minnesota, USA - S1T2_Fd - Sphagnum magellanicum MG | ecosystem: Host-associated > Plants > Peat moss > Unclassified...
ATATATTTCCAAGTGGCAGAGACAAGTCCGTTACCCTGGAATGAGATTTTTCAATGGCGAGCCAATCAGAGGACTGCATCTGGGCCATCCTTGACAGGGGCTGCTCATTGCAGTTTTCTTGGGAGGGTGGGGTGGGGTGGGGGGGGGGTTTGGATACTGCAATCTCATTGGTGGAAGCTATAAAAAAAATCAACTGAAAAACAGACACATATAGACAACCATAATGATAGGTACCTAAATATATTCCACACTAGGTTATGTACCTACATAGATACCTAGCTAAATCTTTAGGTACCTATTTTCTAGGGCACCTACCTAGTTATACACATAGATACCTACCTAAGTACTATACACTAGGTACCTACATAGATACTTGGGATGTGCTATGGTGTTTATTGTTTGTTGAGAGGGGTGGGGCCTTGAGGGCTGTCCAAAAATACTGCCTTGTGGTTAGGCCACGTCACCTCAGTTGTTCTCGACTGTTCCATTAAAATGTTCTTAAGATGGGCCTGGTAGCACTAGTCTGGTTGGGTAGCAAGGTGCTTAAATAACTAATCATTTTGTGTCAGTTCTGTTTTGCACTAAAAAATAATAATATTTTAAAATTTGAAATTATACTAAATAATGAAATTATTGCATTTGAGAGCTTTATTCAGATTTTTGAGATTGCAGACACGTATTCCTTAAATAAATTTCCAAAGACAATTTCAAAAGGTAATTAATTAATTAATTAATTAATTAGTGCTTAACCAGGCTTGGTACTATGATATTGAAAAGTTTTGAAGCTGGAGTTCTCATGTTAACTCACTTCCAATCTGACACCAGAATGCTCTAAGTTCAAAAGCATGATTTTTTTTTTTTTAAATTTTAAAAAATACATTTGCATTTCTTGTTGATGTCAGAATAAATTTTTTTTTCCAAAAAAAATTAAACCAAAAAATATATTTGCACTTCCAATTCACACTAAAATTCCGGAAGTTAACGAATGTCATCCATAGACCTGCTCCTCCCACCAATGTAAAAGTCCCGCTAGTTTTTTCATTAGTGGTTTATTTCGGACCCTCCCTTGCCCTAATTTCTTACTGTACCTTCGGAAATCCGGAAGGGTACAGTACACCCTGTCAACCGTGCCTTCTGAATACCGGAAGGTACAGTACACCCTGTCAAAACCGTGCCTTCTGTATACCGGAAGGTACGGTTCTCACGTTCATCTTTAGTGTATTCATCTTTTGTCGACCTTGTGTCGTGAAAGATTCGCTTTTTTGAAAGCTACTGTTTAAAGGGTAAAAGGACATAAAGCAAAAAGAAAGCGGAATGAAGGCCCAAAAAAAAAAGTTAGAAAAAGATGAAAAGAAAAAACCAAGTGAGAATTTAGGGTAGGTGAAGGTTTTGTAACTAGGACCTTCTAGAATTTAGGCCCCTTCCCCTCAGCCTACCAGGCTCGGGAGGGGACCTCAAAATCCAGAAGGTCCTAGTTATGAGACCTTCTCCTATACAGACTGCCCCTGTAGGTCAGGGCTCACTAGTGATAACCCGTGCATAGGGGCCCCCACTGAACTCACCACTCCATCATGAAGGATGGATGGTAAGTGGTCAGGAAACAGTTTTTCTGTTAGGTTCCAGTTCCCTAGCTAACCATGGTGGTTAGCTCAGTTGGTTTTTTCTTTCCTACCTACCTACTAACTAACAACCCACAAACAGGTTGTTAGTAGGTAGGTAGTAAAAACAGCCCTTGGCTATGTAACAACCATCTCCTTACCTACAAGTTGCCTATTTTCCTACCCATGTGCCTATATTTGAGACTTATTCCTAACAAAATTGGTTACCACGATGAAACCAAATATTAACTCAGCTGAGGTTCATCCACAACTGAGTGATAATGGACATCCAGTGGATGGGTTTAGGGTTTAGGGTTTACTGGTAGGTGCTGGTTCATTGTGGTTGTGTATAGGGGGGAAAGAGAAGGGGGAGAGACTAACAAACAAAAATAACAACTCAAGAATATCAATCAATTGTCAGATGGGCTTTTTGGGTTCTTGTCTAAATCATCAAAGTAAAGTAAAGAAATGACAAGTTGCCAACTTAGGTGTCAAGAGCTTGGCCATTTTCAGCTGAGAGAGAGAGAGAGAGAGAGAGAGAGAGAGAGAGAAGGGCCTGAAGTAAGTAAAGAAGAAGCTCAAGTGCCAGTTTTCAATTCTCGGACCCCATTTTCAACTAAAATATCTTTGGGAGATCCAACTCTTTACCAGAAGATCTTTTGAGTTTGCATACTACCTTTTGAGCTTTTGTCAGCTCAGTTCCTTAAGTGACACTTATGATGTAAACTTGAGGACTTACATTGTCTCTCTCTCTCTCTCTCTCTCTTCAGCACCAACCTTAAGCCTAAAACTTCTTTGAGTGATTTTTAAAAAAAAAAACCTTAGTGTTGCAGATTCTGACTTGATTGCACATGTGACCTTTTTTGGTCACTGAAGTCACAGTTTTTAAAAAAATTTGGGGGAAACTTTTCTTTTATTTGCCAATCAAGTATGACCAAATGGCTCTTTACCTTAGCCATGATTGCACATGTGACTTTTAAGGTTGTTGGGTGTGTGTAATTGTAAGAAGAAAATGTGAAACACTTTGTTGGTGTGTTTGTGAGAAGGAAACGTGCAACACTTTGTTGGTGTGTTTTGTAAGAAGAAAATGTGAAACACTTGGTTTGTCAATCAATTGGCCAGAGTGAGTGAACATGCCCATTGCATGGATGAGTTGGTCATTGATTAGAAAAGCACGTGTCGCTGTTCAAATAAGACCCTGTGATTGAACACATGATTTAGGAACATTGTGTTTGGCTTTGCTTTTTTTTTTTTTTAAAAAAAATTTTTCCCAGCATTCAACCAAAGATAGTGTGTTTTGTGTTTGGATATGGGTGTGAATTAGGGCACTTATAAAATTAGATAAGCTCTAATTGAAAGGGATCGTTTGGTGATGGGAGATGAGATATCACATTACAAGGCACACAACTAGTTACAAATTTGTAAAAATCCTCATGTGGATGGTGGTTTTAGTGCTTTGGTTATTATGGGTGTGATTTAATTTAAGGTAGATTTAAAGATTTTGTGGCTCATTATGTGAAAGCAAATATTTGGTGATGGGAGTTGATTTATCACATTCAATAACATTCATAGGTACCATGGATGTGTTAAAACCTTGACTTTCTTAGAACGTGTATTTCAAACTTTAAGCATAAAAGATGTATTTTCATGCACTTTATAATAAGCTATCCTACCAGGCAAAGGACACATTGTTTACTTTGGATATTACATTGTGTAAAGTATACCAAAAGAGTTTCCTTTCAATTTTGAACATGATGCATTTTTTGTCAAAACAAAGCACCATAATCACAAGTTCATGGGGGCAAGTTCAATACAACTAAAAACTAAGCCATTCATCTTCACTTGTCTTAACTATTCAAAGAATGTTTTTGTTACCAACAAACTTGTAAGATGAAGTTGAAACTTCCTTAAAGATTTTAATTCATAATGCAATATTATCAAAAAAATTAAGTAGGAGACCAAAAAAAAAAGATTAAAATAAATAGAGCCAAGATATCTTTGAGACATCATTTTGGAAAGTGGTAATTTTTAAATTTCTTGGTACCCAAGGGTGCAATTACCATAAAAAGAGCCACCAGCAACAAGGTTGGAATCCTTTCCAAGGATTATAATGTACATGTGGCCTTCACATATTGGTTTATTAAATACCAAAATTATATTCAAACATTTTTCGTTTTTTGAAATATATATTTTTGAACTTGGTATTGAGACCATATATGAAACATATAAAGAAAATTTATTTATATTACATCAAGTTTTATATTATAATCAAATGTACAACATTCTTGATTGGACCAATTATGAATTGAAAATATAGAAATATTGAAATCCATCCTTGGGTGGACCCATTAGGAATTAGGAATCACCTCAAGGAATGATAAAACTAATAAAATTGTCAAAAAAATATTTTTGGACCCTTATTTTTAAATGTTTTCATAATCACAATTTTTTGAATTTGATCATGTTTATGCATTGATGCCAAAATATAAAATTTTAAATGTTCATTGGAATAAAAGAGTGAGAATTATGTCAATTTTGATTTCCTAATTGCAATGGCCCTTTTTAAGTCACCCTCCTGAACTTTGAAAATTCATAATTAAATTCTACCTATTCAATTAATTACATAATAAAAAATTTAAATAGAATGCTTCCTAAGGTATTATGGAAATTATTTCAACATAAAAAACCAAAACATGTTTCAAACTTGTGTTTGTAACCAAAATGTTCAAGGAAAAGAAACCTTGTGACATTTTTGAAATTTTTGTAAATGCAATGATTAGGAATATCAAAATAAAAAATATTTTTTAGCTCATTAAAGATCAAAATTTTACACAACATAGTTAATGTAATCACAAAATTTTTTTAATGAAAAGTTTCATTAAATGTTTCCTATGATTTTTAAATTCAATAGGTCTAGTAAAATGAAGGGGTGACATTCCTAATTCCACCCAAGGATGCTTATGCCCATTATATATTGTTCATCATTCCCAATGCATTGAAGTTTCGAATGTGTAAATTATGTTTTAGTTGAAATCAATTTTAAGAAATTGATTTGGGGGATTACTTTATAATCCATCAAATATAGGAAAACTTATCTCCATTTCTTTGAAAAACATGAAAAAAAGGGTGCAACTAAGTTTTGGAAAAAATGATAATATATAATTTACTGAAACATAAATAAAACCTTTAAAATTGGTAATGAAAATAGATGTAGAAAATATTTAACATGTTATTCTTGTAATATTCTATTACTTCAAATGGGGTTGCCAAAATTGTTATAACGAATGTTTTGGAATGACTTGGAGGTCTTTTAATGTTTTTTAAAAATTTTTATCAAGGTATATTATCTTCGTTCAAGTGCAAGGTGCAAACTTCCGTGTGTTCCTAGTGTACCCATTGTTTTTTTAACATCCTTATTGACACCCTTAATGTGATTCCATGGTTTCCCATCAATAAGATGATAAAAACATTGATTTAAAAAGAGCTTTCCATCCAATATTAGGATCACACAAATGTTATTACAAACCTATGATCCACCTTCAAGCTCTAGCTTACTCTTGAATATGAAGTGAACACCTCATGTAAATGTCACCTCCTTTAATTGGAGTGAATCATCACATCCATTGAAATATTTGATATTAAACTTACTTAACATATCTCATAGTCCTAAGAATATGTGCATGTGACACAAATATCTCAAGTAATTATAACTTGGTAGAAATAATTTGACAAAAAATTGATATCCAACACTCTCAACATCTTGTTTAATGCCCTTGTTGCTTGAAAAACTCTTTCAATGAACTTCCATACACCCATACCACATTTCCCAATATTTATATTATAACCCAACATCCTTCCAAAAGCCCTCCTTGCTCCCCATAAATAAATCTTTTTTTGGTGTGTTTTTTTGTGTGCCTTGCCATTTTTTAATCCTTTTTCCACCATTTCATCACCTTGTTTACTATAACAATGTTGTTGCCCTTTGACATATATATTCCTTGTTGTCTTAATGTTCCCCTATCATTTTTTATTTGAAACAAAAATCTTTAATCTTGAACATAATTTTTACTAAGGATGATGCCCAAATTTGAAACATCTTGAAAATCAAGAAGGGAAAAGAGATATTAGTTTCATACCCCCAAAAAAAAAACCCCCCTTTATCCCATGCGTTTTATAAAATATACAAAAAGAGATTTCTTTGAGCATCAACTACAACTAGACATACTGAAATCAATTAATCAGTGTTATCCATTAACAATGCATTGAAATGTAAATATCTAATGCCCATTAACTTTTTCAAGGTGCCCAATTCTTGAAAATATTTTATTTTTTATGTTTTAAAAATCCAACATGGACATCAACATTGATTGTTTTTTTTAAAAATATCACCCAACTATGAATAAATAAATTTGTTTGTCAAATAAAAAGAATTGAAATTTATGAACATTTTAAAATTGAAGATTCTTTAGGCCTTTAAAAAGTTTACCAACTAAACAAAGTTGCTTTAGACACAATTCATGAAATGTGTTATGGATGGTTTCACATGTATTGATAAATATATGAATTTTGGATTTCTAATGATGACATGGAAGACAATGAAGCAACCACAAGATATGTGATTGGTGTCATCAAATAGATCAAATCTTACATGACCTTCAATGTGACCATTAGACACAACAAGAGGGACAATTGAAACATCAATATGATTGTATCAATTGTTTTCTATCACATTTGATTTACTCAATTGATCATTTGATAGACAAATTTAGGGACATTAGTGTATGATTTTCATAAAAAAGAACAAAATGAAACTTTTTACACAAAATATGTAAATACAAAAAATTAACACACAATATTAAGGAAAAGTTCAAAAAAGGTGAGCACAACCATGTGAAAGGAAAGGATGGAATTCATTGCACATGTAGAGTGTACAAGAAACAAACCAAAGTTCCAAGGAAATGCTTATTCATAAGGCAAAAGAATAGCAAATGTCTTTGAGTGTAAGAAAAAATCAAAATGTCTTGTGAGATTTTTGGATTAAACCTAAAGAAAGATGCAAAAAGAAACAAATCATGAATTCAACATTGTATGTGCATGATAGTCATGGTTGAAGTCGGGCAAAAAGTCACAAGAAGATGCTCACCAAATCAAGGACACAAACGAAGAATTAATCTAATGAAAAAAATTCAATTCAATTTTGCATGCACATGTACGAATAGAGACTATTTGTTGCAGTACAATTTAAACAGTGGTTGATGGGACCCTATGGCTTGCAGGCATTCGCTGTTCACAGGGGTGTTATAAAAAGCAGTTCACTAGATCTTACAAGCTTCGGTGCCTGGCTGTGTGGTACCGTTTTCATCCCCTATTTTGGCTCTGTTGACGGAGCAGAATAAAAGTCTTTCCTGTTTGCTTACCAATTGGTGTATGTTGGTGAATGCTGGAATGCTGGAAATTTATAGTTGGTGCTTGACAATTAGGTCTGTTTTGATCTTTGGTACCTATGTGGGCCTGGGTACCATCTTTGCAAATGCAATAAGCAGATGTAAAAGGTAGAGCAAGTTGGATCCAGAACTGATTATGGAGTTAGAAAGTCATGAACACTATGAGACACTGTGGGACTCTCTCAAGAAACCGAAGGTCAGTTGTCTACCCTCCTCCAGATAGTGGCTTCTTTTCTCAATAATGTTGACAACATTCCTTGCTTCATTCTCATATATAGCTTATAGTAATTTCTTGTGGAGTCTATTGGTAACACATTGTAGACAGTGATGATTCATCTTGTTTGTGTTAGCAAACTAATGATGTAGAAGATGTGGTTTGCTTTGTTGGAGGAGGTGATGGATTTGTTGACCTCAACTTTTTGCAACATCAGAACCGTGCAGATATCATCCAATAAATATATGTAAGTAAATTATTATTGGGAAGCACACAGCCCCATTAAAGCAAAATGTGGCTTACTTCAAAGTGAATGTGACTGTGCATATTTCTAATTTACATAAAATATGTGTAAATGGTTGTGCAGATGGTGGTGCGGAGCAGTGCCGAGCTCTAGTTGGGTAACATACAACATTGACCTTCACACAACTCCAGGACACTGGTGAGAGCAGACAGAGTCACTGTACTGTGCTTGTTTTATTTATGATATGGTAGTTGTTCACTATCAATACATGTTTGCTGTTTGAAGGTCAATAATGAACATGTGGGTGACTGCCCACTAGTATTGAAAACTGTTCTGCGGTTTTCTTCTTTTTCTGTTTCCAAGGGTTGTTGGATCATCGCGTCTTCTTCCTCTCTTTTCTTGACATCAATCGATATGTTGCTGGATCTGAAACCTTGATATGTTGTTGGAAATGAAACCTTGGTAACGGTTTTATTAGGTCAATTGTACACATGGAGAAGGTCTCAATACTTGTGACAATTTTTTTCCCAAATGGTTGTGCACAAGTTCTAAATGTTTTTCAAGATAGTTTCCAGCCGCATGCTCATCTACAATCTGGATTTTTGCATTGGATTTTGTTTTTTTGGGTTACCAAGTGGTGAAAATTCGCCCAAAAAAACGCTTGACCATAAAATTAGTGTATATTCAAATATCAAACATAGTTCCCGCATTCGGTAAAAGCAGATCTACCCACACTACATGTGGGCCTCTCCAAGCATCTGCTACATCCAAAGTAGTGTGCAAGTTTTTTCCCCACCACCACTCACAAACATGAATTATTGAACAATGTACACAAGGATCAAATAAATGCCACCACATGGACCAATCATTGTGACTCCCCAATGAAAATCAATCATATTTATGAACCCTTTTGAAGAGCACTACCCTAATATGTAGGGGCAGCTTCAACACATGTATGTCAAATAATTAATATTTTGAAGATTTTGTGTTGAAAAATAGATTGCCTCTTGAATATCCCAAAACATTTTGTATTTTTCTTCACAATATTTTTGAAAATTTTCACATTTTTTACAAATGAAATAATTAATGTCAAAACTTTCAAGGTACTATATCTTGTGCATGTTTACATGTCCAATCTCAAATAATTCTCTATTTAAAGCCCAAATTTTATTCAAATAATATAGTTCACAAGCCATCACATTGTTGCTAGTGGAGCTCCTTTAATACATTCAATTATTATGGATTTGTTTGAGTTAGAGGTGAAAGCATGATGGAAGTCTCCAAACATGTTGATGCTAGTGAAGGTGTGCCTTACAACTTATTATGATCATGAGTAAGCTTTCCCAATGTGCACCCATGAAGTGAAGGTGTTGGTTCTCTAGTACTTATGTTAGTGAAATTCAAGTAGTTCTACTTTGAATCCTTTTGTGGACTCTCCACAAGAAAGAGAAAAATCTTCTACATGTCCGTTGATCACCTAGACAATGCCAACAAGATGTTTAGATGTTTGTTAAACTATTCATGTTAGTTTCATACATTGTGGATAAGATGTTGAGAAGTTCATTAAACTTTTCATGTTAGTTTTGTGCATTGGTCTTTGAAGTGTGAATCTGTGTCCTTGTAGTTGTTTGCAATTGTGGGTTGGGTTAAATGTTTGCATAGAGTGGTGCTATCCTTTTAGGAATTAAGTTATTTTTAGGGACATTAATTTTGATCTGTGTGTGCTATGACATCCCTCCTCACATAGCCACTGATCATGATCTCCTTTGATCCAAAGTCAAAGTTGTGTACTCTACCTGAGGTGGATCTATAATAGCAAAGAGATGGTCCACTGAGAACATTCTGAGGTTTGAGATGCTACACAAAATAACCAAGCCTCCAACCAGTAAATCACTTTAGTGCAATGCAGGAACAATGCCAAGGCAGCCCAAACATTTGTGCTCCACTTAGCAGCAGATAGCTTGCACCTGTGTGCATATCATACACAACTTACTTTCTCCTATTTTCTTGCATGCATAATGAAAGAAGATACTGACCTGAAAGTGCCACCTTGAAACTCATTTGGCTCCAACTAGCCTTCATGAGGCCTCACGGTGAGCGATTTCACCTGATGGTACAGCATAGAGAATCCTCTTTCACATATGAAAATTCACAAAAGTTGGAGTAGGTTAACTATGGAAATGAATGACAACACCACAGGTCTAAAAGAAATACCTCTGAAGAGATATCAGATAATGCGTTCTGGTCTGCAATCTTCAAAATTGGTGTCTTCAATCCCTGCAAATCAATTTGCAGAGAACCATCAGGGCTCAAGTGTCCAGAAAAAATATAACCTTTCTCCAACCTAAAACCCACAATGCAGACCTCCTCTGATGCACTCCCAACAAACATACACACACCCTATCTTATCAGTGGCAAGAGCAACAACACAGATACCAATGTGTTGTCATCCCAAAATGCTGCACAGCAACCAGCCATAGTTATTATCCAATCTGCATTGAAGATTCCACTACTTAGGTTTCACAACAAAGGTGTAGTAGTATGCACATCAAGGTTACCATTTGCCTCAGGCCCTTCTTTCAAAGCAAGAGCTGTGGCCCTGATGACAAAATCATTTACTGATATGGGAACACCATGATTCTCTGCATCATACCCATACCAACCACTTTGTATAAATATTGCTATTCAATAGCCACCTTCTCTCACCTAAACTTCAAAAGTTCCAGCATGAGAACCAGAACTGTGTCCCCACAGCAATCTTCCACTGGGATTTGAAACTTCCACATCATGGATTTTGTACATTTAACTTCCAAGAGCACAAGTTTCAACAGCCGATAGCCACATTAACAGAGAAATGAATCATCAGATACAAAAAAGCAGTTAAACGTAGCAAATGACATGAGCGACAGACCTTTCAATTCTTTTTGAATATCCAAAGTTCGATTGAAAAGAGTAGCTGACAGCAGCACATCGGCAAACAACCACTAAACAATGTCAATGTCAACTTTGTGATCAGATAGACTTAGAGGTTAACGCATCATAACAAAAGTGAGTGCAGTGGACTTTGGACATGGATTTCTTTGTGTGTATAAACAGGTCAACATCAAATCATAGAACTAGTAGCAAAAAGTAGAACTTGAAGCTTGGAAACCAGAAACCATTTCAAACATGAAATCCACAGACATGATGCAACTGCTGCCCTACTTCAAGATAAGCATGTGGTATACTGGACTTGGATTCTACCAGTTGCTTTGCTATGATCTGAAGAGCATTTAATCCATGAGTTGCCATCACAAATTAATTGCAAACACTTCACCATTTGCAAACATGTACAAAGATTGTATTCTAGAAAGACCCTATTCACTGGGATTTCAACTACTGATTCATCAATGCCATACCTTCTGAATCTGGCTGGTGGTAATATCTTCATAACTTGATGCTGGGCTAGAAGCTGATGGCACTTAGCAGGTGCAGACATCTTAGAAGCAGCAGCAGGAGTTGATTTTGTCTTTGGAAATAATCCACTTTTCATTGCAGATAAAACGTCACCTCTCAGCGGCATCCCACAAGGACCTGTCCCAGTTAATTGTGAGACATCTAATCCACTTTCAGCAATCAGTTTCCTCACTGATGGCCCACATTTACCCTACATAGCTTAAGAAAATGAAGGAGCTGGATTAGCAGGTGTGCATGCAATTGTGACTGCCTCTTTGCTGCAGTTCATGCTTGCCTGCTTGCTGAGAGAGGAGAGGCTTCACTACTGTAGCTCACAAATTTCTCCAACTCTTGGTCACTCTCAACCTACATCCACACTCCCACACCATGAGCATCTCAAATTGACCCCCATTCTCTCTTCAATGTTCTGTTCCATTTATCTAAAGGCCCCTCTAGATCTTGTGTACATGATTTAATCATCTCTTCCACCAAATCACTAACAGAAGATTGCTTTTCAGAGTAATTGGCAATATCTTAGACAGTGTCAGGAGCACAGTAGCAGACTGCAAAACATTCAGAAAGATGTCTCATGGATTGGTGCTTGTTTTCCCTCTATCTTCTTTTCTTGCTTGGATTAGATATTTACAGAGAGTAAGATCCACAAACGAAAGAAAAGATACTTTGAACTCATGTTCTTAAGTAACTAACACACATGCAGTAGGTCAGATTTTGATGGACATTTCCCAATGTGTCTTGAACTCACTCCTGTTGCATACTCATGTGAATGTGGCCATAACACATTTGCAAGAACATTCCCATCTTCCAAGGACTCAAAGTCAAGAGTAGTCTTGTCTTTCTCAATGTTGCAGAGCACACGTCCTGCTGCTACCTGCCATGTGACTCTTCTCTCCTCAGATGCAGTCTACAAGGGGAACTTTGTATCCATTGAAGTTTTTAAAATAACAAAAGAGTTGCTTGCAAAGTAATAAACTGCAAAAGCGGAGCACAATAAAAGAGATGATCTTTTAGCAAACCACAGCTCTTTCCCTTGTCTCCTTTTTCCAAGTGCCACCATTCAGCATTAAGAACAGAAACTGCAACATCTATGGTGATGATCAGCTACTGTGACAACATCCCAATGACTTCATCAGCTTTTGGATGGTCTGGATGGTCAGTGCCACACATTAACCAGCGCTTCCGCAAGACTGGCTGCAACCAAACAAGCTCCACGTTCAGAATTATAAGTAGGTTCAAAAGCAGAAACGAATAACAGAAGTCTTTTTTTGTTAAGCAAACTGCCATATACTACACATATATGCTGTCAAATTCTGTACATCATGCAGCCTACTATCTTTCACATCACAAAACCAAAAAAATTCAATGCTCTGTACCTCAAAGATAGCTAAAATATGCAGCTGTGAATCAGAAGAACACCCATTTCTTCAGACTGCTTTCCAAGCCTACTCAACAACCAAGAAAGGAGGGTATTCCAATATGAAATTTTCTGAACCTTTCAGCAATCCAAAGCCTGGTAGAAATTGAGTCAACCAATTCATGATAAATATACATATATTATATAAATTCACTGTACAAGGAACACCAAATTAGCAATGAACACAACATTGCTGACTAATTACAGTATTAGGCCTGCTGAGGTGCAAATTCATATTCAACAAGTGACAAGAACTTCTAATCCATGCTCAAGAAGACTTGGTTGCAAGGCGCTTCATGTGTTCTGGCCTAGGAAGCTTTATTTTGGTTGCAAGGCCAATGGCCCCTAAGCCAAGAATAGTCCACCAGGTTGGGTCAAGCTGCCACCACTTCAGTCCATGACGTGCAGAGTACTCAAAGGCATGGTGGTTGTTATGCCATCCCTCGCCAAATGCAACCATTGCTACCCACCTGAAAATCAGGGTACCACATATGGACGAAATTAAACATCAACTAGTAGAGGATCAAAGTCAAATGCATGCAATCAAATCCTCAAGCCACCAAGTGGAATAGAAGCTTGCAAGTGACAGCTCACCTAGTAGGAGTAAATATCACTGAAGGCAAACTTTATTTCATAAGTATAAATTGTAGAAAAGCAAAGAGAGGCACAATACTTCATCCTCACCAGTTATTTTTAGATAAGTCTCCAGTGTTCCATGGTTGTGTACCCCACACATGGGATGCTGAGTTCACAAACCAGGTGACATGGTACACCAATACTAATCGAACAGCCTGCATCCCCAAGTGAGCATCACAACCATCAGTCAATTGCTGAAATTGTAGGTACAGCCTCCAAGTCCAGATAATGTCTGATAAGCACTAGAAAAATCATCAAGATCTATTACCCCAGCATCCACATTACCATCCACTTATAGCAGACACCCAAAAGAAAGATTCTCAAAAGTAAGAGGCCCTCTCTCAGCTGAAACAACAACATCTGACTCCACTGCAACACTCTTGTACAGCACACTGAAACCTTGCCCTCGGTAACAATATCTAGCAATGCTAAAAGAAAAAGAAAATGCCAGTAAAACTCCAGATTTTTGAATGTTGGAAGAGTGTCTAGATGTAAAGCCCGTTCTAATGTAAAGCCCGTTCCAGAAGTAAATTCCATCTGAGGCATATTACCATTCCCCAGACAAGATATGGAGCTCCTCCAAGTGCATAGAGTGCCAGTGACAACAACACTGGGTGAATAATGTATGTCTTGTGAAGAAACTGGTAGAAGTCATCTTTCTCCATGTCACCAACATTTGCACGACCTAACTGACAAACATGAAGTTAAAAAACAGCAATTTAGTTAGTATTGACTTCAGAAGACAATTTCTCAAGTACCGTTCTGTCTCTGCTGCTGACTCCTTTGTGCAATGAATATTTATGGTGCACAGCAGAAGCAGCAGCAGCAGCAGCGCCATGAGAAGCAAAAGTAGTAGAGTTCAACCTTGAAGAATACAAGACATGCCTTGTATGGAACCCTAAACCCATGGAAAATACAAGGCATTGATGTCATTGATAAAAATGGTGGATTGCAATCTCCACTGGCTCCTTTTGTGGAATAGGTATCTTTAATGTATGTAGCAGCCTCCGAATGTGGTGAGAGAAGCAAAGTCAAGTGCAACATGAAAAACATGCAAGAGCAATGTGCCATATTGCCACTTACACTTCTTCGTGGTTTTTCATCAAACAACCATCCAATGTGGCTATGCCAAAACCCTTCATGTGGTGTGTGAGGGTCCATCTCTGTGTCACAATATTGGTGGTGGTAGCGATGTAAGCTCACCCAATCCAATGGATCGCCCTGCACATGACCATTCCCAGCACCACACAGCTTTTAATTACTGACCAAAAGAAACAAGCTCAATGACATGCTGCATTGTTGTCTTTCCTCTTCAAATCTCAAACATGCGAAAATTGCCTCTTGAATATTATACTCTAGGATAAAAATTGCTTCCAAAATTGGTGGAAAATAGTACTAACAATGGAATGGATCCTGACAGGAAAGGATGCTCTTTGACTGTTTGAAGTTTCTTGAACAGAAAGAGTAGGAATTCAGCTTACTTGGAGAGCTTATTGAGCTTCAGAATGGTGTAAAAACAATACTAACAATGAAAAGGATCCTGACAGGACAGGATGCTCTTCTGTTTGAAGTTTCTTGAACAGAGAAAAATAGGAATGGCTTACTTGGAGAGCTTACTGAGGTTCAGAATTGTGCAAAAAAAGTACTAACAATCAAGAACATCCTGACAGGACTGGATGCTCCTGTTTGAAGATTCTTGAACAGAAAAAAGTAGGAATTTTGCTGGAGAGCTTATTGAGCTTAAGAACGCTGTAAAAAAATACTAACAATGAAAAGGATCCTGAGAGGACAGGATGCGCTTCTGTTTGAAGTTTCTTGAACGGAGAAAAACTAGGAATAGCTTACTTGGAGAGCTTATTGAGCTTCAGAATGATTCCTGTAGAAATAGTACTAACAATGAAAAGGATCCTGACAGGACAGAATGCTCTTAGACTGTTTGAAGTTTCTTGAACGGGGAAAAAAGAGTAGGAATTTAGCTTACTTGGACAGCTTGCACGCCGCAGTAGGCAAAGGTATATTCCAGCCATTTCGGGAGCTTGAAGCTTTTGTGCGACAGGTTGCGGTGAAAAGACAGTGTGATGCCGAACATTCCAGTGATGAAAGACAGCGCCACGCATAAACGGACCGCGCTCCAGGAGAATGTGAATGGCGCCAGCAAGCACATAGTGTGCATGAAGGTCATGAATCCTGCAATGTATATATCTTTCGAGCTCCATCGTCTGTTAAAGGAAGACGGACGGGTCCTCTTCACCTCTACATTGGACATCCAAATGTACTCTGGCTGCGCTGCTGCAGCAGTAGAATCTGAAGGCTCCGATTCTTGTTGCGATTCTGTTACACGATCAGGAGCCTCCCCCTCAGCCACAAACTCGTTGCTTCGTCGCGACGACCGCAGTACTTTGGTGCTACTCTCCTTCGGTAACTTGAATTGCACTGACTTCCCCGTCGCGCAGCTGGACTTGGTTGCGGACTTCAGAGCCGATAAGCACACCGCTTCTGCAGCTTGCACGCTAGTTGTTTCCATTCGCGTCAATTCATTCCCGCCGACGGAAGGTTGAAGGTTGTGTATCCCGAGGATGGGAGCTGCAGCAGCGACTGCCATTTCCATCACAAAGTCTAAACTCTAAACCTTTCAACACAATGAAATCTGAGCCTTCGTCCCACCTCCGGTCCTCCTCTTCCCACACAACCCACCCCACCCCCCCGGCGCCCCTAATCAACCTCGCTGCTATTTTCTGCACCAAACTTGCGGCTCAATCATCCGATTTCTCCGATTCGTGGCTCATTCGAAATCTAACGACAGGATCCAGAGTGCTGAATGGAATTGAAAGGAAAAAAAAAACAGAACTGACGTAGTGAGATTGCGCGAGAGAAGGGAGACAGGCGCGGCGGAGAGAAGAAGGAGAGCAACGATGCGCGCGCAAGTCACGGGCGTCGGAGAGAGGAGGAGACGCGGCCGTAAAGCTTCAGACGGTTCCCCTGCGCTAGAGTTCCCAACCTTGCTATGTTTTACTACGTTCCCGATGAAATTCCTCCGTGTCCCACTGCGCCCCTATAAGGGAAATTATTCGCGTGTTGCGCAGGTAACTTTTAATTAACACTTGACTCGTCGATCACGTTACTCCTTGTTTTTAAAAAAAAAAGCTTTTTAGTTTGGCACAAATCCTAAGCTTTGTTTTTACTTCTAACCAAAGAAACAATTTAAGGGAATTTTAATATAGAAATTCAAGCCGCAAGGTGCCTCCTAGCACACCGATATGAACCCTTAAATTTTTTAATTTTTTTTTCGGTCCCTCAATGATGAAGCATTATAGTAAGGTACCCAAAATTGAGGCAAAAATTTTAGGCTTAAGATGCAAAGAAAATAAAAAATAAAAAAAATTAATGAAAATAAAAGATTTCAAGCTGCAAGGTGACTCTTAGTGCACCATTAGGACAAATTATTAAAATTATACAACGTACCCAAATTAAAAAATTGAGGAAAAAAAATAACACTATCGTAACTAACAAAATAATATACATGAAAACATGCACATAAATTTTGCATGTTTTTAAATTTCTTCACGGGCAAGCTATAAAAATCCAAGTTCAAAGCAAACTAACAAACCATGTTTCTCATGTGGGTTCGAAATTTAGAACATGAAAAAAAAAAAAAAAAAAAAAAAAAATTTAAAAACCAAACCATGGGGAAAAAAAACCCCTTTTATGAAAAAACTAAAACCATTTCCAAATTAAATTGGATTTCAATAAAAAAATTTTTAAAATTTTAATACTCTACAATAAATACCTGACACTTATTTGCAATTATAAGGTGCCCAAAAGAGAAAAATAAATA
>Ga0116231_10009191_pt1 | contig 16826 bp, 20 predicted proteins | sample S1TSphgellanicum_2_FD_89695 | JGI IMG/M metagenome (GOLD analysis project Ga0116231, IMG submission 89695) | Host-associated microbial communities from peat moss isolated from Minnesota, USA - S1T2_Fd - Sphagnum magellanicum MG | ecosystem: Host-associated > Plants > Peat moss > Unclassified...
GAAGGGGCGGAGGAAGGAGGGGGTGTGGGGGAAGGAAAGAAAAAAGAGGGGGGAGGGGGGAGGGTTGGGGGGGGTGTGGGAGTCCCCCCCCCCCCCCCCCCCCGCCCCCCACACATTTGCAATAGGATACCATTAATATAGAAGGATTCTCAGATTTTTTCACTTGTCATAAATGATTTGTAGCCCAATCTGGCTAAATCGTTTGTTTTTCTTTGGGTTGTGTCTACTTGTGTTCTCATTTGCCTTGTACTTTTGATGGATGGGTTCCCATCTTTGATTTTTATTTACAGGGTTTTTCTTCTTTCTTCTAGGCATGGTCGGCAGGTGGGTGTTCTTGACTTTCCAGAATTTGCCCAAAAATTGGACATTTTTTAGGTGGGTAACTCTGTAACTGACATTGTAAGCAATCAGAATGAGGATTAGGCCAAATTCAAACCATCATCCAAGGCAAATATTGTTAGTGATAGGTTTTCTCCTAAGTAACCTACAATACATACTTACCACCATTTTCTTCTCTGGCGAAATTCTCCTAGTAAAAGAATTAAAAATAGTTGATGCATTAAAAATAATTGAATTTTGGGGGGTTTTCACTAGGTTCCAGTGGGCATTCGAAAATGCACGATCATGCTTCAATAGTTTCACTTTCATGTCTTGTTTAAATAATCAAATAATATGGACAAATTTTCTTATAGATGGTTGATCACCACTTTGGCTACTACATTACAACATTGAAAAAAGCACTCATGAATACTGTGAATTTGAATATAGTGAATAGGTGTCAGGAAGAGGACATGGATCAGCAATAGGATGATTTCCATAGTTGTAGTTTCAAGCCAATGAAAGAAAAAGACCAATGTAATGCATCATAACGTTAAGTGCTCCACTGTTTGATTACACTTGCCGTTGGAGAATCAGCAGGCCCGGTCAATTCACACTCCTGGATATCACTTTTACTCTTAACATTACTATGTGGACCCTAACAGGCTCACCTAGCAAAACTTCCCCCACAGGATCGTTCATTCTCTAGTGATTTGTTTCATGATGTTATTTGCAAATCAAAGTTGTGAAGGTAGACGCTGGATATTTGTATTGATCTTCCCATTCTTCTCCCATGAACTCAACCCCTCCTTGTTCTGTTGATGCCACTGTTATGTGAGGACTATGTTCGTTACCTTACATGTACATTATCTACTATCATGTTTATTTCTAGATGTAAATTTTTAATTTTCAATCCTTATCCTTTCCAGGAAGTGATTATTATTCAGAACTCTGACATTCAGTCTTTCATTCATAAATGGTTGCTTGACCTTCTCAATTCAAATAAAGGTGTAAAATACATGAGGGCCATTCCATGAAATTGGCATTATTTTTATTTAATTATATTTCAGAATTGCAATTTAGATTACAGTGCAATTAATATATTCTAATTTATGTTTCTGACATCCCATTTATTGGTCTCTTGTGCAATTTTTGGTTTAGTTGAAAATTTAGTGTCCTACCAAATAATATGAAATATCAAATCAAATTTTGTTTGCCTCTTACCTATTAATTTAATTTTGTAGATTTATACTCTCCTTGAGAATTTCAACTCAAAAACTGTGATGACATCCCATTGTCATAGTTTTTTGGTTGCAACAGTAGCTAACAATACTAAAGACATTCAAAACCAAAATTTCAAAAAAATTATTGGAATTGTGGTAGGAACAATCTATTGATTGGTACATGAAAATTATTTCTTTGTAATTCCAGTTTCTTTTGAAACTTTTGTTTGACATCTTTGTTGAGCTAAACAAGTTGAGTGTGTGATCTTAGTGTGACCATATGGATATTATAACAATTGGATCCACTGTGGATGTTACCATCACCATTTTCAAGAGGCACTGCCCAGGTAGAGATTTTGGAAGAGACACCAAAATTTATCTAGGTCAATTTCTTAGAGAAGTTGTACCAACGTGGGTGGAGACTTACAGGATTGTTTAAAAACTGTAAAAAAATAAAATCCAATTGCATATAGAAACCTTAAATTCTAAATTTTCTGATATCTCCAGTAAAGTGATACTCAATTATTTACTACTAAGCAATATCCAGTTGATAATTTAGAAAGAGGGAAACTTCCAAAGAACTAGTTGATAGATTGTTCATAAGTTTGATTATAATAAAGAAGAATCTAATAGGTTACGAGGTGAACTTCTTGAGTTTGTGGATACTTTGTGGAAAGAGTGTGCAAGGAAGGCTGAAGCCCATGTTAGATGCTTGGACATTTTGTTTCACTTCAAATTATTTGTTTTTCTTCTTCTTTGGCTACAGTAATTAGCTCCTGGTGGAAGGTGCTTCTCATTGGAAAGAACACAACTAATAATTGTGAGCATGGATTTTCAAAGAAAAATTGGGTGAAAAGTGATTGCAAAATCAAGTTAAAGCTTAAGTCTTTGGATGCATTGATGCAAGTATCATTGCATGTGGAAGAGAGGTGGAGGCCATGGATTGGCATACCATCTTTAACATTTGAAGTGCCCTAAAGAAATATAGACTTGTGCCTTTAGATATAGATTCATGTACAGTGATGCCTTTAGATGTGGATTCAAATTGATTTCTTGTTTGTTTATTAAGTTTTTGAATTTCAATATATTGTACTTCTATATTGACGTGTAGGTTGTTAAGTAAATGGCCTTCTTATTATAAGATATTTGTTGAAGGTGCACAGAAGGGTTATAAAATTCACAACCCTTCAATGTGAAGAAGGGTAAATTCTTTTCAATCTTTCACCGTGAAGGTTTGATGCAACCTTTACAAAATAACATGGACCAGAGGAATTCACTTTTCAGCTACCAAGAAAATTGGTTTCCCCTTCGTGGAAAATGATATTGTATTATATTGAGGGCTAGAGTGACCTAACATCCACCAAATGCACCAATCCAACAATACATGTTGTGGGTTCATTGGTTGAATGAAATCTCTTTTTTTAAATTTATTCCCATTCCCCCACTACAACAAAAAGTGTCCTTGTACACCAAGTGATTTCACTGGATTTTGAGTGAATTCACTTGTCATAGTGAACGAGAGCTAGTGGGGAAGCAGTGAATTCATTGGTCTAGTGAACGAGGACTAGTGAATTACACCCACATTTTGTAGTAGTGCCCCCACTATCTAGGTTTTAAAGTTTGTTAAAAAAAAACATTAAATACAAGTTGTAAATATCTTGTCAAAATTATAAAATTTGAGAAAAACCTAGATCTTGTTAATTAACATGACAATTACATTTATCTATTTACATTATAATGTCAAGTGAAATGTCTATTAACCCACCCACATTTAAGGTTAAAATTTGCATTGTTGGGTAGTTGAGTAATCAAATCATTTATCTAGGGTACTTTTCATCTAATACTTCACCAAAAGTTTTGGGTGTAATTAGTGGAAATATTGATCCATGTTCTTCCAAATGTCATAACTTTTGATTATGAATCCATTTTGAGATTTGCATGTGAAGAGGTGTTTGAATGGGCCAAGTCCAATCCAACAAATGTAAACATTGAATTGTCTACTTTTGACCCCACCAATGTGAAAGCTAACATATTAGAGGCCACATCATTCGAACATGAGATTTTGTAACAAGGTTATTCTCTTCATGTTTGTTTCTTTGCTCTTCAAGTCTATAAACATTTATGATTTTTTCTTAAAACAGGCTTGCTTTGAACTATTTAAATCCATGCATAATGTGTGGTGTGAATGACATTATTTGCTAGCCGTGGAAACTATACAAGAGTACAAGGTGCCAAACATTGAAAAAAAAATTGCAAATTAAATTTGTATTTCAAGTTTCAACTTGTTTCAAATTATGGTGCAATATTTTAATTTGGTATTGATTGATTGACATATGTATTCCAGTCGGTGAATGCATTAATGATTTTGAGATATTGAAAAATTCTCATTGCATCAAAAATCATCCAAATTTGAAATTTTTGTTTTTTCAAAACCCTAGTCTTTGGACCAAAATGTGAAAATGGATCCATGTATTAATGGCCACAATATCCATATACAAGGAAGTGGTGTGGGGAGTACTTTTTTGGGTCATTCTTGGACCTAAACCTTCATCAAGGTGAGTTTCAAGCAACAACATTTTCAAATCTCCATTTTATCTTGGACTCTTTACAATGATTAGACTAGTTGTACTAAAGTTTTAGACTACATCCAAATTCATTCTATTTAATTTTTTCTAAATATTATAGTGTGTATTTATTCAATTTTATATGAAACAATCTTAATTTACATAACAATAGCATTCAAATCTAAATTATTTGCCCAACGTTGTAACAACTATTTACATTAGCAAATAAAACATGTACAAACTACATTAAATAGAGTTAAAGGTCATTTATTTTGATATGATGCATTTAAAAATTATTTTGGCATGATCATTAACAAGAAAAAAAAAGTAACTTGAAAAGTGCTTTAAAATTATGATCATGGACAACAACATGATGTGTTTGGTCTGAATATTCACATTTCAAAAGTAACTTTATACAAAGTTAACAACTTTTTGTGTTTGGTGGATTTCTTTCATGAAAATAGCCTTGAAAAATACAAAAATGAATAGAACCAACATGCAACACTCCCAAGTTCTTTTGTGTTGTTTCTTGAATTCAAAGTATGCTTATGTCATCTAGATTTTGAGCAAGTAGGAGAGATATGTGTAATTCACTTTTGAAGTCCTACAATCAAAAAGTAGGAGAAGAGGCGTTAGTTACTCTTTAGTTATAAAGAACACATGTATCATTTTATTCCATTCTCTACTAACAATCGTTCAAAGATGCACATGAAAAGATCAAGTTCGACTCATCATAATAGCTTTGCAACCATCTAGACATGACGAGGATTATGCCACCAACAATTATGAAATTCTAAGGTGGCAAATGCAACAAATGAAGAGCTGATGGCAAGAGTGAACAATGAATCATTGGAAGGAATGTCATTGTTTACATGGTTACAATGGACCAAGGTCATGAAGAAAAAGGATGAACCAAAAAGAGATTAAAAGCCTCCATCAATGCAAACAACAACAACAACAACAACAACAATGGATCAAAGTCCAAGCATGTTGAATTCACTACAACAAAAGGTGTCCTTGTATGCCAAGTGATTTCATTGGGTTTTGAGTGAATTAACAGGTCCTAATGAACAGGACCTAATGGGGATGTAGTGAATTCATTGATCTAGTGGACAAGGATTAATGAACTACACCAACATTTTGTAGTTATGATTAGAAAAAATCTTTCAAGTCCTCACAATTCATGATGCTTCCACCAATGGTGGATGTCATCAGAGCAAAAAAGGAAATTTGATTTGATGTGCAAGGTTAAAAAATACATAGCTACAACAAGAAGAATCAGGAGTTCTCAAACCTCAATGAAATTGAGAGTCTATTATTAGAAGTGAATGAAACTATTGAAAGCAAATGAAGTTATTGGACATCAATTTCAACAAGTTCATGAGTGGTGAGGAGGACTCCCATAGCTCCTTCAACAAGTAATTTGGATGGCAAGAACAAACTTCTTATTATTGTTTTTTTATCATCGCCAAGTGTAGCAAATGGTCTTGTTGTTGTGAATTTGACATCAACTTTTCATGTTGTTGTTAATGTTGCATAGAAGAAGTTCAGTCCTTGCGTAAAACAAACGTGACTTGCCATGCACTTCATTCACTGTCACATATGTGTACTATTAGATCTCCACGTATTAGAAAAGTGAAGGAGAGGAGATAAAGAAAAGAGGGAAAAAAAAAGGGAGCTTAAAAGGGAGCAAAGAAAAGGAGCTTGTGAAGGAAGCCAATGTTGGTATGAACAAAAACACTTGCAACTATGGCAATTATAATGTTCTTTTCTCACATTAAGGGAAGGATAGAGGATTGCCCCATCTAGCACCATAATAGCCATTGATTTTAAGGTTGTTCAAGCTGATTTTTATTTTAAAACTCAAACACACCCTTGACTATGCAATTACTATGTGGCTTTTTTGACACTTGTTTACATTTATTTAATCTTAATGCAAATATTTTTCAAATTTGAATGGTAATTTAAAAAGTCCAAAGTTATTCATGTTTGTTCATAGGGTGTAAAGTGCATGAATTTAGGAATGCCGTGTGTTTTAAGTTGACTTTTTCAAACTTTGAAACCCTTGTCATTTTATGGGGTCATAATTTTCTAGTTTAATTCATAATAATTTTGTAAATAGTTACTAGTTAGTGACTTCAATTTTACATATGCTCTTTGAAGATGATGTGTAGAAAAATGTATGGTTACTAAACCTCTAAGATCTAAATTCTTAAATGTTTGGTCATGGGCACTTTTACGTTAATGATGGACTATAAAAATGAGTATGGATTTGCTTCATAATGTTTAGAGATGAGACATGAACCAAAATTTCACGCAACAATGAACATTGTGCTAAAAAACTCATAGCATACTTGAACATTCAATGCATTTTATTTCTCCATCTTCCATAACACATTCACCACCATATATTTAGTTGTGGAATGTGCAATTGTTTGTCTAGAAATAAACCTTGAATTCATTTAACATGCATAATATTGTGTCTATGTACCTAGAACTAATGTTTGGCACGAAATAATTCATAAAAGGTGTAGTCAAAAAAAAATTATATATATATATACATATATATATTGATATATGTCAAAAAAATTTAACATTGAAAACCATTGGATTACTATTACAAATGCATAAGACAAGATGTATTTTTCATACTTATTCCTCAAATGTTGAACAATCTTTTTTTTCAATTCCTTGATGGAGCCAGAGTGGAGAGCATCCCTAGGCAGATTTTATTTAACTTTGGACTCCTTTCTAGAGACTCTTAAACAAGTAACAAGTAGACATGAATGTGGTGAAATAACTTATGTTGAAATTTTGAAAAATAAATTTGAAATTATTGAAGCTAATTTTCTAAAATAAAATAAATAAATATTCGACAAAGAAGTGTTGAACATTAGTCATAGGCACAAGATCTCTAACATGCATAATGAACTTATTAGAAAAAGAAGAAATGGGTTTGAGGAAAAATGTATCTTATCTTTGATTGATTATATTTTTGCATCCCTGGGGCTGTTGGGAAATTTGCTGAACTTTTATGATCTTTTGCAGCTTCTGTTGGAGGCTTCCTCACCCCCTTCCCCATCATGTGCATCATCTGTCAAAGAATAAGAGGATTGTAAGAGGCTACATCTGAAGTGGTGCTTGCATTTTAGATTACACTATAACCTAAAACAATGTTAAGCATTTTTGTGGATGAACACAAGTGGAAATGGGAACCTTAAGTCGATTGGGTGGTAGATGATGTTAAATTATGAAGCAATTATGTTTCGATAGGAATTGAGGACGCCAAAAGTCTAGTTTTTTTTTTTCTTTTTACATTTGGCTTTGTTTTGTTGTTTTGTAGGTTATTATGTTTAATATTGTTCTTCAATGGAGCGGCTTAGGTGAACTAGTTTCAATGATGGAATGAAATCCTTGTTGTTTGATTAACGATCTTTATGGCGAATATGAGTCACGATTTTTGGAGATGATTGGTATTGTTGTTTCAAGGGAATGGGAAAATGGGGTCAAGGATGGACTATATGAAATGGGATAAGGAGGACAAAAAACATGGCATTCATCCCCAATTGTTCATTATTCCTATTCAAAAACTCAACAACTTCACAATTTGAAGATTGAAATTTAGCTTCTTCCCCCAAGGTTTTCCTTCTCTTTAACCTAGTGCATGTGTTCTATTATGCCATGAGTATCAAGAGGAATTAGGAGGTGTAGAATCTATGGTTAGGGACCAATTCAAGGGAAGGGATGAAAGAGTTTAATAATTTCAAGAACAATTGTGGTGGCAACCATCATTCTGTTTTTGGGCTTTGGGACTTTAGAAAGAAAGTGTTATATGGTTTACTTTTAGAAAAGAATGCTTATGTTATAATGGGAGCTCTAGGGATTGAAGAACAAGTGGGCATTTTAAGGTTTAGGTGAAGGTTCATAATCACTAGCATTATTCTTAGTTTTTGTCCAACTTTTGAATGGGAATGATCTGTTGATGAGGGGATAGCATTTGTGGGGTTTTGTTGTTGAATGATGAGCTACCACATTCATTCACAACCAGTTGGCTCTGTGAAAGGAAATCAAAAAAGGTTTGATCCCTTGAGGTCCTTGTTTTTGAACTGTGAAATTCTTCAAGTAGAAGTATCTTCAATTTAAAACAAACACTTATTATAACCTCGTTTTTTCTATTCCTTGGAAACTTAGTGAATCTACATAAAATCTATTAGGGAGTGCCATGACAAAATCACTTTCCCCACTTTTTAATATTATAGTTGCACGATCCCAAACTATTAGAACATATGTAGTTACCAGGCTTGTTGAAAGATGAAGTGTCCCAAAACTAAGATGTTAGATTTTAACGAGGAACAATTAGATGTAGAAACTCAAAAAAATCATGAAATTACAGTTAGGTTTTATGTTCCCATGACCCTACAAGCACCATGGATAGGAGCTTTAATTTTGCGTTAGTTAGGATTCGGTGTTGTTTCCATTATAGGAATGAACCTTAATAAAGCACAAATTGGTGACATTGTTGTAGAGTTAATGCACAACAAGTTTTGTACCAAGGCATAGGTCTAGGTTAAAATGCGAGATGGCACAAACGGATGGGCATCAATTACAAGATTTTGTAAACAATATAACTTTACCTCCTACCTTACATAGAATGTTGACCTATAGATGAGAGAAACAAAGGCAAATGTCATGAATAGGTGACATTTCAATTTCAATTTCTCCTATTTCCCCAAATCATTTTAACAATTTTTTTATTCTAGGTGTTGAAGATTTATTTCTAGTAGGAAATTGAATACTGAAGGTGGAAAACTTTGGATCAAAATCCCGTTTGATAAATTGGAAAGCATGCTTGGATGACAACTGTGGAATATAGTGGCAAATGGACTCTATAGATGAGTAAAACTTCACTTTTCTACCATCTAATGTTGTGATTTAAAATCCAATGCAAGAAGGGGAACAATTTGATTTCTTTTCATGATTGAAAACTAATGGTCTTCTATTGGTCTGAGCAACAAAAGCCAAACAAATATGAGGGATTAACATATAAACCTAATATGTGCTATGAGTCATAGGATACAATCTGGTAACGTTGCTTTTGATGAAACAAAATTTTGTAGAGAATTAGTTGTTGGTACTCCCATTCTATGAATCACATGTTTTGTTGCTCTTAGGATCATTGGTTTTGATTCCACTTTGGTTGAGGTTGGATACATAACTATCAACATGTGACATTCAGGACTTTGCACTCAGGTAACAATCTAGTTAAAGATGAGGATAAAATTTGATGGATGGTAGTGGAGTCTTATCCAAATCAATGAAGCAAGGCTTTACTTTGTTAGCCCTTGGCCTTTTAAGTCATCTTGAGAATCAAATATTAAATAAAAAAAAGATTGAATCAATTCCTTGAATTGGAAACATAGGGACTACATATTAAGGATTTCATACATAGGATAGGCTGTGCATATGCTCTGCTAAGTGTATTTTAAGGATTTCTATGATAGGTTGTGTTGGAAGTATGTGGGTAAAAGTGATATAAATTATAACATCAGGATTGACAACAAAAGGAGAAGGGCAGTGGATTTTCAAAGCTAGAAGTTCCTGCAATAGAAGACTTAAAACAAATAAGTCTTTAGAAAGGAAGTGTTGTTTAAGATGATTAATCCCCAAGGCATGGATGAATTATTCTTGGGACGAGACCATGAGGATGTGAATGATTGGGTTAAGAGACTAACAATGGTGACAGAAGTTCGGGATCTAAATGCTGACAAATTGTTCAAGATTGCCAAATTAGACTTCAAAGGAAGGGCCAAAAAGTGGTTTAAAAAATTGAACCCTACACCCACTGATTGGACAGAGTTGCGCACTTGGATAGTGTAAAAATATGGCAATATTGACATTGATGACATCTGGATCAAGTTGGTTGCCATCAAACAAGAACCAAAGGAAAAAGTTCATAAATATTATGAAAGGTTAGACAAGATGCAAAACAGCATCACAAATTTTTAGTGAAACTAAAGCCAAAAATAAAAAAGTTGTGCGTGGTTAAAACATACATTAACATTGAGGAAGTGGTTGTTGTTATTACTGAAATTGAACAAATATTGGGAGAACTTGGGGAGACCCCATGCAAACCTATGAAAGAAGAGCAAGATGAAATAGTATCTAGAAAATCCACCACAAATTGTCAACTCCATGTTTTGAATGAGACCCTCATTAATTTAGGAAGGGGACTCATGGCAAGGCTAAATTTAATACAACATTTTCTACCACCAATAATCGTTGCCAATTATGCGACTCAAATGAACACATGGCCTCGAGGTCCAAACTCTTTAAGGTGTACCACTAAGGACAAAAAGGACCTAGTCTTTAATGGAGTCCTTTTTTATCTTATATTTTGATCCCCATCAATATTAATGAGTCAAAATGTGTTAAATAGTTTATATAAGTACCATATTTTAGACCGCTACACTTTAGATTCCATCAATTTCATCCATTTCGTGTCTTTACATGGTCAAATAGGACTATGGAACAGAGTACAAAAAGGGTGATAGCATGACATTATTTTGGTACTCCTTAAAGAATTTGGACCCTTTAGCATACCCTAAACTTACTAACACAAGGCCAAAATGTGTTGAGTGCGAAAGTGGGCACAAGACTAACAATTGTGGTCTGAAATGTTCATTCTGTTTTGGTTTAGGCCATATGAAGGATAGGTGTTGGAAAAAGTCTGCAAAAGGCTTATCTGCCACCACAAATTTTCTTGAGGTATTGGTTGATAATGAAGAGGCAACTCTTTTAAAATTGAACCATATTTGTGGGGGGGACCAACATGTTTTTTCTAAGGTCAGAAACCCAAAAAGGAGATTACCTATAATTGCCAACCCAACAATTAAATAAGAAGAGGGGATTGTTGAAAAAAAACACAAGGAAGCAAACATGGGAGCTAAGTCTATTATAAAATTTAAAATTTTGTTTCATTTGATCAAGGGAAAAATTTCCTTGACTCCTATGGAAACCATCTTCATAATACCAAAAAAATTTGAATATTTGGAAAGATTAATTAAACTTGCTAAAAGAAAAAAGGATTCTGAGGGACAAAAAAACTAGATGGCTATAGTTCATGCAACTCCTGCAATCAGGAGAATGAGCATCAATAGAGCACATCACATCAAAACATTACATCTAGCAGTAAAGACCAATCAAACATTGATTGAGGGCTTGGTGGATACAAGGGCATCTATGTGAATTATGGCAACCAACGTTGTTAGAGAGCTTGATATATTGCATCTAGTGGTTGGCCATGAAACCTACAAGAAAACCTCTGGTATAATGATGTAGGCACTAAGGAGAATTACAAAGCTTCTAGTAACAGTAGGAGGGATTATATGTCAAATGATCTTCCTTGTGGTTGACATAGATAGCTATGATCTACTTCTTGGATTGGATTTCCTCATAAAGATAGGAGCAATTGTAGATGTGGAGAAAGGCGTCATATAGGTTCGCAATGGACCCAAAATGGAAGTGGAAGTACTGCCACTAAATGTAATGAACATGTTGTATGAACTAAAAAAAATTGAAGAAGAAAAGGGCAAAATCTGAGAAGAGTTGTTCAACACAGGGATGGGACAATTTTAGATAATAGTTGGGCAAACTTGTTTAGATCATTAGATTTTGATGGTTTAAGTGAAGAATTCCTCTAATGAGGATGTGGTGGAATATGAAGGAAAAGTAGAGGATGATCCATAGGAGATCTTGTTGAACTTGGGAAATCAAATTGAAGAACTAAAGGATTAGGGGATGGATTTGAATGTTGAAAAGGAAGCACTAATGTCAATTTTGAATTTAATTCTACAAGAGCAACATCAAACATCCTTGAAAGGTAATTCATTGAAGATGATGACTATGTGGATTGGATAAAATGTGCAATTGCATGGAAGATGCTAGGACCTAACAAAGATTAAGGAAAAACATTGAACCCAAGGTGCATTTATATCCAGTCCAAATATTTGACAATCGGACTAAAGGAGGTAATAGGTGGGCTCAAATTAAAAACAAGATAAGATTATATGAGTCTTTGAATGAAAAACAATAGAAACAACTATGGGATCTACTGGAAGAATTCCAAGGGGTTTTTGCATGGCACAAAGGGGAGTCGAAACAATATTCTATGGGAGAGCATTTTATTGACACCCAAGGACTACCTCCCTACTACATGACTCTTGAACAGTTATCTTATTGGGAGGAAGTTGAAGTGAATCGACAAATATGAACATTGGTGGACTTAAGAAAGATGTGCAAAAGTGCATCAAAATATGCTTGTAGGGTGACTTTGCTAATCAAGAAAGATGGTAGCTAGAAATTTTGTGGAAATTACCACCCACCAAATTTTCAAACAAGACGGAACTCCTTCCCCATGCCCCTAATTGAGGATGTTTTGAATTAATTGGGGCGTTCATAATGGTTTTTAGCGCTTGATTTACAATCAGGGTTTTGGCAAATTCCAATGGCACCTAACGACATGAAAAAAAAAACAATAATCACCAAGTCAAGTTTATATGAATGGAATGTTATGCCATTTGGTTTGAAAAATACCACCAATACCTTCTCATGAACCATGGCTGACATATTCAAGGAATGAACCAACCAATTTTTGAAAGTGTTTATTGATGATGTCAATATACACATCGGAACAAGGAGTGAGCATTTGTGTCACATCCGACTTGTTCTTCATTCATAGAGGTTAATCTCAAATTGAACCCCAACAAATGTTATTTTGGTTCCAAGAGTATTACCTTCTTAGGGCATATTACGGATTACATGGGATCTCAACTTGATCCTAAGAAGGTAGTAGTAGTCATGAATTTTCCCACACCTAAAACAACAACCAATGTCAAAGCATTTCTGGGACTAACAAGGTATTATAGGAGGTTCATTGTTGGATATCCAAAAATTGTTGAACCATTGTTTACCCTAACCAAGAAAGAATGTAAATTTCTTTGGACACCAATATGCTAGGTATCTTTTGTTGTGTTGAAAAGGAGGCTTGTAGAAGCACCTATGCTAGTTAGACCTAGTTTCAACAAACCATTTATCTTGGATGTTGACCAATCAGTGAAGGGTGTAGGAACCATATTATCACAAAAACCTGGAAGGCAAGAACAAGTCATTGATTATGTAAACAAGGGCTTATCTCCAATACAACGCCATTTTCACCCTATGGAAGGAGAGTGCTATGCTTTCATCTAGGGCATAATGTACTTCAGATAATATCTTCACTAGACCCCATTCTTGTTGTGCACAAACCATAAACCTTTGGAGTAGTTAGCCACTGTTTCGGATGCATATGGTAAAAGAGGTTGTTGGATTGTGATGTTGCAGGATTTCCAATTCAAGATTATTCATCGCGTAAGAAGCCAACATTTGAACATTGATGCATTGAATAGGAATCATGTTGATTTTCCAGAAGAGGATGAAGATTTTGGATGTGATGTGATGGAACAGGAAGACAAACCAAGAGTCACACCATCACCCATAGAGAGTGATTATGCTAATGAGGTTGTCATCAATTTGTTTATTTTGTGACACATTGACCAAGAAACAAATGATGTTGAAGCACATTTAGCTGGAAATGAATGTGATGAACAAAATGTGGATTCATTTTCAGAAAAAGACCTGCATCCAATGAATCATGCAGAATATAGAAGGATGGTTGTTGAAACTCAAAACATGATGGATGAAGCCAAAGACAAACATAAAAGCAAAAGTGTGGAGACAATAGTATAGTGTGAAGATGATCAGTTAAGGCAAATGGATATATGGGAAAACAAAGTGTCAATGGTGTTGCTAACTAATGGACATCTAGAAGTTAGAATTTATAACATTACTAACATAAAGAGGGTTAAGAAGCAAGTAATGAAGTACCATTGGTCGGAAGATACCATGTTCTTCTAAAATCTAGTGGTACCTAGGCCTACAAAATGAAGGATGTTGATTGAGAAAATACTTGAGGAGACTGGACACTTTGGGGAAGTGCGGACACTTGATGAAATCAAAAAGAGGTTCTTTTGGCACAACAAAAATGATTCTGTCAAAAAAATTGTCAAGATTTGTGAAAAATGCCAATTAGCTAAGCAATCTAGAAACATGAAATCTAGTATTGAGGAAATGAAAAGCATTCCTATTTGCAATGGACACTGTTGGACCATTACCAAAAATAATTAATGGTAATAAGTATGTGTTTATGGCTATCAACCATTATTTTAAATGGTGTGAAGCACAACTTGTCAAAAAACATGATGCTCTTACTATTATTAAGTTTCTGGAATATGAGGTTATCTATAGGTATGGTGTGCCAAGATACATTCTAATAGATAACGGTAGTGAGTGGATGAAGGAATTTGATGAAGTTTGTCCGAATTATGGCATCACACATCAATTTGTAGCATCAGCCTAGCTTCAATGTAATGTCATGGTTGAACATCTGATAAAGACCATCAAACACGGACTAATGGTTATGGCAGTTAACAACATACATCATTAGGATTTACTACTACCATGACTACTTTTTGGGTATTGGTGTGGCATCCAAGCCAACATGAAATATTCTCTATTCATGGTGTTCACTAGTTGTATGCCCATACTAACCATTGATAACAATCAAAATGGTTTATGTGATGTGTTTGATGAGCATGCAAGTCCTGAAATCGTGGCAAATCAAATGATTCTTAAAATGCAGCTAATTGTCAATGTGCACAAATCTTTTCTTGAGAATGTGGAACATGCTCAAAAGAAATAGAGGAAGGTGTATGGTGCCAAAAAGGGACTCCAAACTTTTGAAGGCTTTGCAGAAAATAGTAAGGTCAAGATGCACAGACCTAGGAAAAAATAATCTTTGTTCGATAATTGGGAGGGTCCTTACATTTTTATTGATTATAAAGATGGGAAGGGATCTTAAGAACAAGACCATGGCAAAAAAATATGTATTCTCAAAGATCTCAAGGAACAGTGTTGGGAATGTGCAAGAAAGGATTTATAGTTATATTCGTCTATATGGAAGGAATACTTGTAACCTAAAACAATGTCAAGCATTTTCTATTGATGAAGACAGATGGAAGTGGGAACCCTAAGTTGATTAGGTGGTAAATGATTTCAAATTACAAAGCAATTATGTTTCGTTAAGAATTGAAGATGTCGAAAGTCCAGTTTCTTGTTTTTTTTTCTGCATCTTTTCAATGGAGCAACTTAGGTGAGCTAGTTTTGGTGATGGAACAAAATCCTTGTTATTCAATTGACAATCTTTATGGTGACTGTGAGTCATGGTTCTTGGAGATTATTGGTATTGTTGTTTCAAAGGAATGGGAGGATGAGGTCAAGGACGGACTATATGAAATAGGATGAGGAGGATGAAAAGCAGGCATTCTTGGGGGGAAAAGCTAAATTTTGAACTTCAAATTGTGAAGTTGCTGAGTTTTTGAATAGGAATAGTGAACAATTGGGGATGAATGCCCCTTTAAGGTTATCCTTCTCTCTAACTTAGTGCATGTGTTATGCTCAACCATAAGTATCAAGAGGAGATTAGGAGGTCTAGAGTCTATGGTTAGGGACCAATTCAAGGAAAGGGATGAAAGAGTCTAGCAATTTTAGGAGTGGTTATGGTGGCGGCCATCATTTTATTTTTGGGTTTTGGGACCTCAAAGTGAAAGTGTTATATGGTTTGTTTTTAGAAAAAAGTACCTATGTTATAATGGGAACTCTAGGGATTGAAGAACAAGTGGGCACTTTAAGGTTTAGGTGAAGGGTTTTGACAATCACTAGCACTATTCTTAATCTCTATCCAACTTCTAAATGGGAACGATATGCTAATGAGGAGATAACATTTGTGGGGTTTTGTTGTTGAATGATGAGCTACCACATCACTCACAACCAGTTGGTTCTATGAGAGGAAATCAAAAGAGGTCTAATCCCTTGAAGTCCTTGTTTTTGAATTGTGAAGTTCTTCAAGTAGAAGGATCTTCAGTTTAGGACAAACACTTGTTGTAACCTATTCCTTGGAAATATTCAACAAAACTTGGTGAATCTACATAAAATTTACTAGGGAGTGCCATGAAAAAATTATTCCCCCCTCTTTTTGGTGACAACACAATCATTTGAAGGCCTTCTCGAGTGTAAAGCAACTGCATCCCCTTGATCAATCTATGTAGGGTAAAGCCCTAAGGTCAAGGCATTCTCAAAATAAGGGGGCAAGTTAGATAGGACAAGGCCATAGCCAAGTTCGGACTTGCATTTTCAGAATGTACCTCAGCCATGGGCTTTACCTATTGTAAAGTATGAGGCAAAAAATTTCATGATTCAAACCTACATAGATCATGAGGCCTAGGAGTGGGAGGGATATTATGCCTACTCTCAATAGTGGGGACGGAATTATGCCTACTTATAGGTGTAAGAACCCTCCCACTGTTGAGGAGTAGGCATAATATCCCTCTCATTTTCTATGAGGGAAATTGATGAATATAAGGTGCCCTCCAAATACACTATAGAGTTTCTCTGAGTGCTTTACATACATTAGAGTGCTTTACATTGCCCGTGCCTGCAAGCCCGCGTTGCTGCATTTGGCTCTCAGGACATTGGGTTTCAGGACCTCGGTATTTGGCTCTGAGGACCTGGGTTTCAGGACCTCGAAAAAGGACACTGGGTTTCACTCTCAGGACCTGGGTTTCAGGAC
>Ga0116231_10009192_pt1 | contig 16826 bp, 14 predicted proteins | sample S1TSphgellanicum_2_FD_89695 | JGI IMG/M metagenome (GOLD analysis project Ga0116231, IMG submission 89695) | Host-associated microbial communities from peat moss isolated from Minnesota, USA - S1T2_Fd - Sphagnum magellanicum MG | ecosystem: Host-associated > Plants > Peat moss > Unclassified...
CAGTTGCTCTCGACCCGCCCGCTCAGCACGTGCTCCAGGAACACGACGCCAGGCACGACCGTGAGCCAGACCAGCAGGTGGCCGGCCGGAGAGGGCGCGTCGCTGAGCCGCCAAAGCCCGAGGGCTGCCAGGCCGAAAACCAGCGGTGTCGCAAGGCCGATCTGGCCGAACACGAACTCGCCCAGAAACTGCAGGGACCGCGCGGCATCGAACCCGCCGACCCGCCCGCCCTGCTTCAGGTAGCTGACCCAGCCATGCGCGGCGTTCCACGCGAGGTCCGGCGCGAAGACGATGAGGGCGAGGAGCAGCCCCGCCCATGGCCACGCGGTCAGCAGGCTCACGCGCCGCTCGGGCGCAGTCAGCAGCCAGATGAACACCGCGGCGATGAACAGCACGGTAGTGTATTTGGAGAGCAGGGCGAGCCCGATGGCGAGCCCCACACCCAGCCACCAGCGCGGATCGCCGGTCGTGATCAGCCGGGCCATCGCGGCGAGGGCCGCCGCCCAGAAAAAGATCAGCGGCGTGTCCGGCGTCATGATGATCGCGCCCACGCCCACCATCAAAGTCGCATTCAGCAGGGCGGCGGCCATCAGCCCGGCCTGGCGGTGCGGGAACATCCGCTCGCCGGCGTCCCAGATCAGCAGCGAGCCGATGGCGGCCGCGATCGGCCCGAAAAACCGGATGCCGAGCGGGCTCGTCCCCAGGCACCAGGTCCCGGCCCGGATGAACAGCGCGACCATCGGCGGATGGTCAAAATACCCGGCCTGCAGATGCTGCGACCAGAGGAAGTAGTACGCCTCGTCCGGTGCGAGCGGCATGCGCGCCGCCAGGATCAGCCGCAGCGCCGTGAGCGCCGCCAGCGCGCCGAACCAGAGGCGCATCTAGCGTACGCGCCAGACCAGGGTCGCCGACACCGCGTAGTTCCAGACGACGCCGACGGCCGCCCCGGCGGCACCCGCGGCAAGGCCGCTGCCGTTCTCGGCATACAGCGCCCGGGCAATGCCGATATTGGCGATCGCGCCCAGGCTGCAGACCACCAGGAACAGCGCCAACCCCTGCCAGGCCTTGGCCTTCTTCAGCCGCTGCGTGCGGTAGGTGAGCTGGTTGTTGAGCTGGAAATTCGCGATCATCGCGATGATGGTGCCGAGCGTCTGCGCCCCTTCGAACGGCATGCCCGCCGCCCGTGCCGCCTGCAGGACCACGAGGTTGACCAGCACGCCGAAGGCGCCGACCAGGGCGAAGGACAGGAACCGCAGCGGCACCGCGCCGCGCAGCGCCTTGTCGATCAGCAGGCCCGCGAACTGCAGGAGCACCAGCGCGTCGAGCTTGCTCTCGCCGGCCGCGCGCGGGCGGAACCGGTAGGGGATCTCCACGATGTTCAGCGGTGTTGGCGAGGCCAGGATCAGGTCGAGCAAAATCTTGAACCCCTGCCCGGTGAGGCGGGAGGCCAGGCGCTCGAACAGCGCGCGCCTGAGCAGAAAAAACCCGCTCATCGGATCGCTGACCCGCGTGCCGGTGACGATCTGCGCCAGCCGGATGCCGGCATCCGAAAGCCGCTGGCGGGAGGATGAGGACAACCCGGCATTGTCGCCACCCTCGACATGCCGGCTGCCGATCGCAAGGTCAGCGCCGCCGGCGACCGCGTCCAGCATCACCGGCAGCCGTGTCTCGTCATGCTGGAGGTCGCCGTCGATCACCGCGACGTAGTCGGCCGAGGAGGACAATGCCCCCTCGATCACCGCCGATGAGAGGCCGCGCCGGCCGATGCGGCGGATGCAGCGCACGCGCGGATCGCTCTGCGCCAGGTCCCGCGCCGCCTGCGCCGTGCCATCAGGGCTGTCGTCGTCGACGAACACCACTTCCCAGGCAAGCTCGCCCAAGGCCTGCTCTAGTGCCGCCACCATCGGCGCCACATTCGCCCGCTCGTTATAGCACGGCACCACGACAGTCAGACTCAACACGCAGCACCCTAAACGTTAGGCCATCGATGCAAGGCGGCGGAGCCGCCCTAAGTCCAAGGCGGCGGAGCCGCCCTAATCTCCAGACGGCGTAGCCGCCCTAATCTCCAGGCGGCGGAGCCGCCCTGATCTCCAGGCGGCAGGGCCGCCGTGATTTCCCGGCAGCCGGCCGAAAGCTCAGAGGGCCTCGAGCACGGCCTCGGCGCGGCTGACATCGAAGCCGCCCGGCTCCTCGACCGCGAGGTGGGTGACGACCCCATCCTGCGCGACCAGGGCAAAACGCTGGCTACGCACGCCAAGCCCGCGCGCCACAAGGTCGAGCTCCAGGCCCAGCGCCTTGGTGAACGCGCCGGAACCGTCGGCGAGCATGACGATGCCCTCGCCGGTCTTCTGGTCCTTCGCCCAGGCGCCCATGACGAACGCGTCGTTCACCGCCATGCAGATCACCCGGTCCACGCCCTTGGCTTTCAGCGCGGGCAGGTGCTCGACGAAGCCCGGCAGGTGCTTGGCGCTGCAGGTCGGCGTGAAGGCGCCGGGGACGGCGAACAGCACGACCTTACCGGCGCCGAACAGCTCGGCGGTGTCGACCTCGCGCGGCCCTTCCGGCGTGGCTGCCATGAGCTTCATGGCCGGTACTTTATCGCCCTTCTTAATCATGTGGCAGCCCCTGTTCGTGAAATATGAGCCTAAGTATACGAGATGAGGAACCCCGTGAAGAGACTTGGCTTGCTCTCGCCACCGGTTTAAATTGGTTCGAGAGGATGCAGAATGGTGCGGTCGGGCATATGCCGGATTGGTTGACAGGGCAGGTTTTGATCGCGATGCCGGCAATGCGAGATCCGCGCTTTGCCCAGAGCGTCATTTTCATCTGCGCCCATACCGCGGACGGCGCGATGGGGGTGGTGCTCAACCGCCCGATCAAGCGCCCCCGCTTTGGCGACCTGCTGACCCAGCTCGGCGTCGAACCCAATCCCCCCAGACGGGAAATCCGGCTCGGCACAGGCGGCCCGGTGGACGATAACCGCGGTTTCGTCCTGCACTCGGCGGACTGGTCGGCGGAAGGCAGCCTGACCGTCGATGACCGCTACGTGCTGACCGCCAATCTTGAAATCCTGCAGGCGATCGCGGCCGGCGGCGGCCCCTCGGCGGGGTTCCTCGCACTCGGCTATGCCGGCTGGGGCGCCGGGATGCTCGATGAGGAAATCCGCGCCAATGCCTGGCTGAGCGCGCCGCCGGACGAAGCCCTGGTGTTCGACGCCGAAACCCCGACCAAATGGCAGCGGGCGCTGGCCAAATTGCGGGTTGACCCGAACAAGCTCTCCGGCATCGCCGGCAACGCATGAAGCGCCTGCTGATCGCGACCCACAACCCAGGCAAACTCGCCGAATTCGCAGCGCTGCTGAACCCGCTCGGGATCGAGGCCATCGGCGCCGGCGCGCTCGCCCTGCCGGAGCCTGAGGAAACGCAAGCCGATTTCGCCGGCAACGCCCAGCTCAAGGCCCGCGCCGCCGCGAAAGGTGCCGGGATGGCGGCCCTCGCCGATGATTCCGGCCTCTGCGTCGCCGCCCTCGGCGGCGGCCCGGGCGTGCGCTCCGCCCGCTACGCCGCCGGCGACTATCCCGCCGCCTTCACCCGCATCATCGCCGCCGCGACCGCCGCGAACGAATGGCGCGCGCATTTCGTCTGCGCCCTCTGCCTCGCCACGCCAGACGGCAAAACCGCCACTTATATCGGCCTCGCCGACGGGCTCATCGCCCGCGAACCGGAAGGCGCCGGCGGTTTCGGCTACGATCCCATCTTCGTGCCGAACGGCTATGAACATAGTTTTGCGCGGCTCGGGCTCGAGGTGAAGGAGCGGATCAGCCACCGGGCAAGGGCGTTTGCGCAGGTTAAGCAAGCGCTTCTTTTTTGAAAAAAGCAGTAAAAAACGTTTGCTCCGCAGGGCTTGGGCGGGACGCCGCCAAAGCCCGTGACCCAAAGTCATAAAGTTTTTTTGCTAGTTTTTGTTCACAAAAAGTAGCGCTTTTTCAACACTTTGCGGACTCAAAACCTGCGGCAACACCGCCGGCGCCTCCACGCCGGGCGCGTAGTATAAATACAGCGGCACGCCGGCCCGGTGGTTTTCCGACAGCAGTGCCGAGATTTCCGGCGCCTTGTTGGTCCAGTCGCCCACCAGCAGCGCCACGCGTTTCGCCGCCATTGCGGTCTGCACGCCGGGGTTTTTCAGGGTGGTGGCTTCGTTGACGAGGCAGGTGACGCACCAGGCGGCGGTGAGGTCGATGAAGACCGGACGGCCGGCGGCGCGCAAGGCGGCGAGGCGGGCGGCGGTGTAGGGTTCGCTGCCGGGCAGGCTCAACGCGGCGGCGGGGGCGAGGCGCATGAAGGGCAGCACGAGCAGGGCGGCGAGGCCCAGAGGCCGCAACTGCCGGACGCTGAGGGCGGCGAGCAGGCAGGCGGCGCCGAGCCCCAGCAGCGCGAGGCCGCCGGCACCGGCCTGCCGGAACAGCACCCAGGCGAGCCACAGCACCGCGAGGAACATCGGCACGCTGAGTGCCCGCTGCAGCCATAGCATCCAGGCGCCGGGCCGCGGCAGCAGGCGGGCGAGGCGGGGGAGGCAGGCGAGCAGCAGGAACGGCAGAGCGAGCCCGAGCCCGAGGCTGAGAAAAATCCCTAGAGCCAGCGGCACGGGTGCAGTCAGCGCGGCGGCGACGGCGGCGCCCATGAAGGGCGCGGTGCAGGGCGTCGCGACGACAACGGCCAGCATCCCCGTCAGCACGCTGTTGCCGCCGCTGACCCGGCGGAACATGCCCGGCATCGGCACCTCGAACACGCCCGCGAGGTTGAGCGCGATCGCCAGGAACAGCCACGCCATGAGGGCGACGAACACCGGCGACTGGAACTGGAACCCCCAGCCTGCCGCCATGCCGAGCCCGCGCAGCGCCAGGAGCAGCACGCCGACCGCCAGCATGGCGATGAGCACCCCGGCGGTATAGCCGAGCGCCTCGCCGCGCGCGCCGGCCCCGCCGCCGAGCCGCGCGATCGCCAGCGTTTTCAGCGCCAGGATCGGGAAGACGCAGGGCATCAGGTTGAGGATGAGCCCGCCGAGGAAAGCGAGCCACAAATAGGGCGGGGCGGCGGCCGGGCGGGCCGGGGCGGGGGTGACGCTCAGCGCCTGCATCCCGCCTGCAGGGTCGGTGAGTTCCAGCAGCCCGGCGAGCGGCGGGCCGCCCGCGGCCAGGGATAATTGCAGGTCCAGCCCGTCCGCGGTGAAGGCGAGGCGCTGCGGCGCCGCGTTCACGATCATGCCCGGCGCATCGGGGAAAAACCGCGCCGCCGCCACGGTCCGCGCGCTCGGCCCCGCCACGTGCAACACCCCGTCCGACGTGATGCTCGCCCGAAACGGCGACGGCACGATCGCGGAGGGCGCGAACAGCCCGGCCTGCGCCGACACGCCGCCGTTCAGGGCCAAGGTAAACATCGCGTGTTCCGGCACGCAGATATCGGCGCAGACCAGCCAGCGGACCTGTGCTGTCACCATGTCGCCGATCCCCGTCGCCATGAACGGCAGCAGCACGTCGCCCGAGAGCACGTAATCCGTCACCGGCCCCTGCACGAGCAGTTCGGGCGGCGGAAACGCGAGCGGCCCGAACGAGCCTGCCCCCTGCGGGCTCACCACGGGAGCGACACCGGCATCGCCGGGGTTGGACCAATAGATGTGCCAGCCGGGTGCGAGCCTGAACGCCAGCCCGAGCTCGATCTTCCCGCCCGGCGCGGTGTTGGCGGCCGAGACCAGGCGCACCTGGTCGCGCGGCGAGACAAAGGTCTGGCTCGCCGCGCCGAAGGCCAGGCCCGGCAGCAAAACGAGCATCATCGACAGCCAGCGCATGGCGGCACTATCGGTCGGCGGCGCTGGCGGGGCAATATCGCGCCCCTGCCCGGCAATGCTATCGGAACGCGATGCTTGACCTGCCCGTCGCCGAGAGTCTGCCCGAACTGCTGGCGTGCCTGCGGGCGCGCAACGCCGTGCTGATCGCACCGCCCGGCGCCGGCAAGACCACGACGGTCCCGCTCGCCCTGCTGAATGCGGGTGTCGCCAAAATCCTGCTGCTGGAGCCGCGCCGGCTCGCCGCCCGGGCGGCGGCGATGCGCATGGCGAGCCTGCTCGGCGAGCCGGTCGGCGGGCGCGTCGGCTTTCGCACCCGCCTCGAGTCCGCGAGCGGCCCGCACACGGTCATCGAGGTCATCACCGAGGGCCTGCTGACCAGCCGTCTGCTCGCCGACCCCGGCCTCACCGGCATCGCCTGCGTCATTTTCGACGAGGTGCACGAGCGCAGCCTGGAAGCGGACCTCGCGCTGGCGCTCACGCTCGACCTGCAGCGCACGCTGCGCCCGGAACTGCGCATCCTCGCGATGTCCGCGACCGCGGAGGGCGAAAAATTCGCCCGCCAGCTCGCCGCACCGGTCATCGAGAGTGCGGGAAAGCTCTTCCCCATCACGGTCGAGCACAGCAGGCGCGACATCCCGACCGCGCGCGAGCTGCCCGAGGCCGCCGCCCGCGCGGTGCGGGACGCGCTGGTCGCGCATACCGGGGACATCCTGGTGTTCCTGCCGGGCATGGCGGAAATCCGCCGCACCCAGAGCGCGCTGAGCGGCGCCCCCGCGTTGATCCTGCCGCTGCACGGCGACCTCCCCCCGGAAGCCCAGGACCTGGCACTTCGCGAACACACCACCCGGCGCGTGGTGCTGGCGACATCGATCGCGGAGACCTCGCTCACCGTGCCTGGCGTGCGCATCGTCATCGATGGCGGGTTCCGGCGCTCACCCAAACTCGATGTCAGCACCGGCCTCACCCGCCTCACCACGCTGCGCATCAGCCGCGCCGCCGCCACGCAACGGGCGGGACGCGCGGGGCGCGAGGGCCCGGGGGTCGCGATCCGCCTGTGGTCGGAGGCGCTGCAGCGCGGCCTCGCCCCGTTCGAGACGCCGGAAATCTTTGACGCCGAGCTGTCGGGCCTGGAGCTTGCCTGCGCCGCATGGGGGGAGCCGAGCGCCGCCCTCCCGTTCATCGACGCCCCGCCGGCGGGCGCCGCGCAGGCGGCCAGGGCTTTGCTGACCGAGCTCGGAGCGCTGGACGAGGGCCAAAAACTGACGCCGCTCGGCCGCGAGATGGCCCGCCTGCGCGCCACCCCGCGCCTTGCCGCCATGATGCTCTCCGGCCGCACCAAACCGCAAACGGCGCGCGCGGCCGACCTCGCCGCGATCCTCGAGGAGCGCGATTTACTGTCCCGCGACGCCTCCGCGGATGTCATGCTCCGGCTCGAAGCGCTTGCCGGCCACCGCGAGGCGGACCGCGCCGGTCTCGCACGGGTCCGCCAGGCGTCAAAAATCTACCGCAGCCGCCTCGGCGTCGGCGCCATCCCGGCCGATGGCGATCCCGGCGCCCTGCTCGCGGCCGCCTTCCCCGACCGCATCGGCCAGGCCCGCAGCGAGCCCGGCGCCTACCGCCTCTCGGGCGGCGGCAGCGGCGCGCTCAGCCCCGCCGACCCGCTTGCCCGCGCCCGGCTGCTGGTCGTCGCCGCCCTGGAAGCCAAGGGCGCGCGCATCAGACTTGGCGCGCCCCTGGACCCCGACGCCCTGCCGGATGTGCTGGCCGCCCGGCTGCGCACCACCCGCGAAGCCAGTTTCGATCCCGGCACCGGCGGCGTCCTCACCCGCGAGCGCCGCCGCCTGGGCAACCTCATCCTGTCCGACCGGACCTCGCCCGCCGCCCCTGAGGAAGCGCAGGCCGCCCTGGCGGCCGCCCTCGCCAGACGCCTCGACCAGCTCGACTGGACCGACGCCGCCGAGGCCCTCTGCGCCCGCGTCGCGGTCATGCGCGGCCTGGACCCGTCCTACCCCGATCTCGCCCGCGAAACCCTCTCCGCCACCGCCGGCACCTGGCTCGCGCCCTACCTCGCCGGCATGAGCAACATCCGCGAGGCCAAAACCGTCGACCTGCACGGTATCTTGCGCGCGCAGCTGAGCCACGAGCAGGCCACCCGCCTGGACCGCGAGCTCCCCGGCGAACTGCGCCTGCCCAGGGCCAGCCTGCGCATCGACTATACCGGCCCCGTCCCCGTCGCCGCCGGGCGCGCGCATTTGTTCTACGGCGTCGACGCAACACCCAGGCTCGCCGGCGGCAAAATCCCGCTGCAGCTCTCGCTGCTGTCGCCCGCCGGCCGGCCCATCGCCATCACCGGCGACCTCGCGGCCTTCTGGCGCAACGGCTGGCTCGATGCGCGGCGGGATATGCGGGGGCGGTATCCGAAGCATGAGTGGCCCGAGGAGCCCTGGAAGTGAACATAAAACTTTGCCCGCGCGTGCCGGAACGCCGCCAGATCCTATAGCCCGGCTTACGGAGGTTTCTTTGCTACTGTTTGTTCAGAAAAAGTGGCGCTTCCGTTCCTTCCCTTGCTCCGCTTGATCCGCCCTCCCGCACAAGATACCCTGAAACTCATGCCCGCCCTCTCCCTGCATTCGCCGGTCGGCGATTTGACGATCTTCGCCGAGGATGAAGCGGTGGTGGCTCTTGAGTGGGGCTGGGGCAGCATCCAGGACCCTTCGCCTGTCCTGGTTCGCGCCAAATCGGCCCTTGAACGCTATTTCGACGCTGAGCCGCTGGACGACAGCATTCCCCTCGCACCCGCCGGCAGCCCCTACCGCCAGAAAGTCTGGGCCGCCCTGCGCGGCATCCCGCCCGGCGAGACGCGCAGCTACGGCCAGATCGCGCGCACAGCCGGCGGCTCGCCCCGCTCGGTCGGCGGCGCGAATGCCGCCAATCCCATTCCCATTTTCATTCCCTGCCACAGGGTCACCGGCAGCGCCGGGCTCGGCGGCTATTCCGGCGGCGACGGGCTTGCCACCAAGCGCGCCCTGCTGGACCTCGAAAAACTCGCCGGAGCCAGAACCGCATGACCAAAGCGATACGCATCCACGAAACCGGCGGGCCTGACGTCATGAAATGGGAGCAGGTGCCCACCCCCCAGCCTGGCCCCGGTGAGGCGCTCATCCGCCACGCCGCCGTCGGGCTGAACTACATCGACGTCTATTTCCGCACCGGGCTCTACAAGGCGCCGCTGCCCGCCACCATCGGCATGGAAGGTGCTGGCACCGTCGTCACCGTCGGCGAAGCCGTCACCGACCTCTCCCCCGGCGACCGCATTGCCTATGCCGGCGGCCCGATCGGCGCATATGCGACCGAACGCGTGATCGCCGCCGACCGCCTGGTCAAACTGCCCGACGCGATCGAGTTCAACACCGGTGCGGCCATGATGCTCCAGGGCATGACCGCGCAATACCTGCTGCGCCGCACGTTTCCGGTGCAAAAGGGCCAGACCATCCTGGTCCACGCGGCCGCCGGCGGCGTCGGCCTCATCCTCTGCCAATGGGCGAGCCATATCGGCGCCACCGTCATCGGCGTCGTCTCCACCGAAGCGAAAGCAGCACTTGCCGCCGCCAACGGCGCGCACCACACCATCATCGGCCACGCCAACCTCGCCGCCGAGGTCAAACGCATCACCCAGGGCGCCATGGTCCCCGTGGTGTATGATAGCGTCGGGCGTGACACCTTCGCCGCCAGCATCGACTGCCTGGCGCCCCTCGGGATGATGGTCAGCTACGGCAGCGCCTCCGGCCCGGTGCCGCCGGTCGACGTCTCCATGCTCGGCGCCAAAGGCAGCCTGTTCCTCACCCGCCCAAGCCTCGCCACCTATACCGCCGCCCGCGCCGACCTCGTCGCCACCAGCAGCGACCTGTTCAACGCCGTGATCTCCGGCGCCGTCAACATCCAGGTGCACCAGACCTTCCCCCTCGCCGAAGCCGCCGCGGCCCACGAAGCGCTCGAAGCCCGGCAGACCACCGGCAGCACCGTGCTGATCCCCTGACACCCGCAGCGCCGGACGCGGGCGCACCGCTCCGCCGCGCCACCCAAACCGCCGGCATCGCCGCGGTCATCATCCTCGCCATCATCCTCTGCATCGCCTGGGTCGACCGGCCCGTGCTGGACTACGTCACCCGCCACGCCGCCTGCCGGCCCCTGTTCGACGTCATGGCCGCACCCTCGCTCCTCGCGCTGCCGCTCGCCGGCCTCACACTCCTCCTCGCCTTGCTCGGCCACCTGCGCCACCAGCCAATCAACCGCCTCTGGCTGATGATGAGCGTCGCAACCCTCGCCGGCACCGCCGCGAAAGACGAACTCAAATTCCTCTTCGGCCGCCCCTGGCCAAGCACCTGGCTGTTATACGGCCAGTACAGCTGGCACCCCCTCGCCAACGGCTCGCTCTACGGCAGCTTCCCCTCCGGCCACACCACGTACATCGCAGCACCGCTGTTCGTGCTCTACATCCTCGCCCCCCAATACCGCCTCGTCGCCGGCAGCGTCATCGCCATCGTCATGCTCGGCCTCGTCGGCGCCGGATACCACTTCGTCAGCGACACAATCGGCGGCCTGCTCACCGGCCTGGCCTGCGCGGCTGGCACGATCGTGATGATGCGGGGTCGATGACGTCAGCAAGGCCAGGGGGCGCGGCACGGTCGTTGAAACGGCTAGATCGGCGAGCGCCTCCCTAAAACCTCATTCCTGGCTTCCAAAGGCGAGCTTTTGGCGGGGTTCCAAGAGGCAGCGCCCGTTGGCCTTGCTTGCTTAATCTACCACGGCAACCGCACGCCGTCATACGCGAAGAACCCGCCGGTATCCTGCGGTGTCAGCCGCGCGATGGTGGCCAGCATTTCGGTGACGGCCTGCGCGGGGGGGCGGACATTGAGGCCGGTTTTCGCGAAGGGCGTGGAGAGGGGTGTGTCGACGGTGCCGGGGTGCATGGCGATGCAGATGGCGAGTGGTTTTTTGTTTTTGAGTTCGATGGCGGCGGTGTGGGTGAGTTGGTTGAGGGCGGCTTTGGCGGCGCGGTAGCTGTACCAGCCGCCGGCGGCGTTATCGCCGATGCTGCCGACTTTGGCGGAGAGGGTGACGAAGGTGGCGGGCTGGTCGCGGGGCAGCAGGGGCAGGAAGTGTTTCATGAGGAGGGCGGGGCCGATGGCGTTGAGCGCGAAGGATTTGGCCAGGTGGCCGGGGTCGAGCGACGCGTAGGTTTTCTCGGGCATGAAGCCATGCCCGTGCAGAAAGCCGGTGGCGTCGATGATCAGGCGCGGCGGCGCGGAGAGATTGCGGATGTGGGCGGCGGCCTCGGCGATGGTGGCTTCGTTCTCGAGGTCGAGCGCGGGGGTGCCGTGGCGGGAGAGCCCGACGGTTCCGGGGCCGAGGGCGGCGATGAAGGCGGCGCCGATGCCGCCGGTTGCGCCGATCACGATGTCCAATGCCATCCATCACAGGTTGGCGCGCGGGCGTGATGCGCAATGGTTTTGTTCCGGCCATGAAACTCACGATTGACAGGTCACAGGGCGGCGGTCCCATCTCCGTTCATGCGGTTGCTCTGGATCCTCTGTGTCTGTTTCGGGCTCGCCGCGCCGGCGCGCGCGCGCGACGTGTATTTCAGCGCGTCCGACGGCGCGCGGCTGCACTACACGCAAACCGGGCCGGCGGGCGCGCCGGTGATTGTTTTTGTGCCCGGCTGGACCATGCCCGGCTGGATTTTCGCCCCGCAACAGCGCGCGTTTTCCGCCCGATATCAGGTCGTGGAATTCGACCCGCGTGGTCAGGGCAGCTCCGAAATCACCGCCGGCGGTTATAATCAGGAGCGCCGGGGGGCGGATATCGGGGATCTGCTGGCGCGGCTGCCTGGGCGTGTCGTTCTCGTCGGCTGGTCGCTCGGCGTGCTCGATGCGCTCGCCTACGTCCATCAGGCGGGGGAAGGTCATCTGGCGGGGCTTGTGCTGATCGATAATTCGGTCGGTGAAAACCCGCCGCCGCGGCCCTCTCCCTATCATCCGGGTCCCGTGCTGAGCCATGACGCGTATATGCGCGCCTTTGTCGCCGCGATGTTCCACACGCCCCAGTCGCCGGCGTTCATTGACCGTCTGACGGCCGCCACCCTGCGGCTGCCGGCGGAGGATGCGCAGGCGCTGCTGCGCTACCCCGTGCCCCGCAGCTACTGGAAGCAGGCGCTGCTCTCGACCGACATCCCGGTGCTCTACGCCGTGCGTCCGCATCTCGCGGGGCAGGCGCATAGCCTGGCGATCGATCGCCCGAACACGACCATTGCGATCTTTCCGCAGGCGGGCCATGCGCTGTTCATCGATGCGTCGTATCGTTTCGATACACTGATGCAGAATTTTCTGGAGACCCGGGTTTGGCCTTGACGCTCCTGCCGCTGTTCCTCGTCTCGGCCGCCGCCCTGGCGCTGGAAACCGCCCTCACCCGGTACTTTGCGGTCGCGAACTGGTCGGATTACGGCTACTGGGTCATCTCCATCGTCATGGCGGGGTTCGCGCTGTCGGGCGTGGTCCTGGCGCTGGCCCGTGCCAGGCTGCTGCGCCATGCCGATGTGTTGTTCGCCGTGCTGCCGGCGGCTTTGGTCGCCAGTGCGGCGCTCGGGTTCGAGGCGACCATCCGCAACCCGTTCAACCCGTTGCAGCTGCAGAACCAGGTGACGTATGGACCGCAGCTCGGCAATATCGGGCTCTATTACGTCGCCTTGCTGCCCTTCTTCTTCCTTGCGGGCCTGTTCATTTCGCTGACCTTCGCCAGCCATCCGCGCCGCACCGGGCTGGTCTACGCGGCCGATCTCGGCGGCGCGGGGGCGGGATGCCTGCTCGTGCTGGCGCTGATGTATCTGCGCCCGCCCTTTGCGCTGATCCCCGACCTGCTGCCGCTGCTTGCTTTGCCGGCACTCTGCGTCGCGCGCCACCGCCTGCCAGCGAGCCTGGGGGCCGCCGCGATGCTGGCGGCCGGCCTGCTGCTGCTCGCCCTCGGGGCCCCCGCCGCCGTCAGCCAGTACAAGCCGATCTACCCGCCCAGCCACACGCCGGGTGCTAAAATCCTGGCGACGGTGAATGCGCCGGCCGGGCAATTCCTGTTGCTCGACGATTTTACCGAGCGGGTGAACACCGACATCTCGAACGACGCCGCGATGCTGGGCTATCCGGACCCGCCGCGCAGTTTCGGGCTGTACCGCGATGGCATCCGCATCGCGAGCCTGCCGCGCGGGCCGATCGCGAGCGGCTACGCGCCCGGCGCGCTGGACGCGCTGCCCTACCGGCTCGCGCCGCATCCGGCGGTGCTGCTCGTCGGCGCCTCGGGCGGCTTTCGCATCGCGGAATCCCTCGCACTCGGCGCCGCCTCCGTCGTGGCGCTCGAACCCGACGCGGTGATGTATGGTGCCCTTCGGCACGGCCTCGGCGGCGTGCCCGCTTACCCCGCCGATCCGCGCGTGCAAATCCGCAACGAGGCGCCGCGCGCGGCCCTGGCCGGCCGCGCGACCTATGACCTGATCGACATCTCGGCGGATTTCATGGATGCCGCCCCAGCCAATGTGTACGCGATGTCGGCGGAAGCCTTTGCCGCCGACCTGCGTCATGTCAGATCCGGCGGCATCGTCTCCATTCCGGTCTCGATCCAGGATTTTCCGGCCTACGCGCTGCGCATGCTGGCGACCGCCAAGGCCGGCCTCGCACTCGACGGCATCGCCGATCCCACCGGCTACGTCATGGTGTACCGCTCCGCCTGGAACGCCCGCATCCTGATCAGCCCGACGCCGCTGACGGGCGCCGAGATCGCGCTTGCCCTGAAATGGTGCGACGACCGCTCGTTCGACGTGTCCTACTATCGCGGGATGGACGTCATCGCCGCCCGCAACAATTTGTACAACGACCTGCCGGCTGTCTCGTTCGATGCCGGGACCGTGACGGCCATGGGGGACGATGATTCGCTCGCGGACGAGGCCCCCGGGATTCTCGCGGGTGCCCCCACCGTCTCGTCACGCGCCTTCGACCTCGCGCCGGTGACCGACGACCGGCCGGCTTTCTATGCGATCTTGCGGCTGGACGAGCTGCCGCTGCTGCTGGCGCGGCTGCAGATTCTTCCCCAGGCCGAGATCGGCGCGCTGGTCAACCTCGCGGTCCTGGCCCAGGCGCTCCTCATTGCGCTGCTGGTGATGGTGGTCCCGTTCTGGGCGCCCAGGCGCACCGGCGCCCGCCCGCCGCCGCTCTGGCGCCGCTGCGTGTATTTCCCGGCCCTGGCGCTCGGTTTCCTGTTTCTGGAGATTTTCGCGATCGAAAAGGCGAGCGCGTACCTCGCCGACCGCGCCACCGCCTTCTCGACCGTGCTCGCCGCCATGCTCATTTTCTCGGGCGTCGGGAGTTTCATCTCGGGCCGCATGGCACCAGCGCCGGCGCGCGCCGTGCGCGTCGCGGTCCTCGTCATCGCCCTCTGGGGCCTCGCCGTCTATACCGGGCTCGATACGGCGAGCCTTGCCACCGCCGGCATGGCGCTGCCCGCGCGCATCGCCCTGGTGGTGCTGGTGATGGCGCCGGTCAGCATCGCCATGGGCCTGCCCTTCCCGCTCGGCCTTGGCACCCAGTCCGAAACATTCGACCTCGCCTGGGCCTGGGCGCTCAACGGCGCGGTCTCGGTCGTCGCCACCCCGCTCGCCAATCTGACGTTGCGAAATCTCGGGCTGCACGCGGTTTTAGCCGGCGCGATACTGATGTATGTAACCGCCGCAACAAGTTTTCCAGCGTCCAGGAGAGTGCAGGTTTGGTCCAAATTTCAGAAACCATCGGCCGTCGTGGACTGATCGCGGGCGGCCTCGCCCTCGGCAGCCTGCCAGCTTTCGCAGGCGCACCCGCCGCCACGCTGGCGGTGCCCGCCACGCCGAACGGCACGCCCTGGGACAAGGCCGCGTTCGAGACGGCGATGGCGCAATCCGGCCGGCCCGTCAGTCTCACTGACGCGCAGTTTGCCGCGATCCAGGCCCGCAAGCCGGCCGCGATGAAGCTGATCGCAGATTATCTGACCATGCGCCTTGGCACGCCGGACCCGCTGGTGCTGGCGGCGTTTGAGGCCCTGCCGCGCGAATACTATCACTATAACTACCAGGAACACCGCTCCACTTGCGGCGATGCCTATGACAAGCCGGCGAAACCCTGGGCGCTCGGCTACGGCTCTGCACTTTCGGACTATCTCGGCCAGGCCTACATGACCCAGGTCTGCGCGCCCAAACCCGGCGAGGTCTCGCTCGAGATCGGCACCGGCAGCGGCTTCCAGAGTTCATTGCTGTCGCGTATCGTCGATCACGCCTATTCGATCGAGATCATCGAGCCGCTCGGCAACGCCGTGAAGAAAATCTTTGCGCCGCTCGGCTACGACAATGTGACGACGCGCGTCGGCGACGGCTATTACGGCTGGCCCGAACAAAAAGCGGGCTTTGACATCATCATCGTCACCTGCGCCGCCCAGTACGCGCCGCCGGCACTGTTCCAGCAGCTGAAACCGGGCGGGCGCATGATCATCCCCATCGGCCAGCCGTTCAAGCAGGGGCAGGTGCTATACGTCTACCGCAAGGACGCCGCCGGCAAAATCCACTCCCGCCGGGATATGGGTGTGTTCTTCATCCCGATGACCGGCACGATGATGAAGATCCCGAAAGCGCAAGCGACCGCCTCGCCCGCGTGAGGTTAAATGAACGTCACTAAAAGATCACATAAAAATACTACATCGTCTAAAAATCCGCAGGTCCCCCTGTAAGCCGCCTTGGGGCCGGGCCGCGGATCCCCTAGATAAGTCCACCGATCATATTCGTTCACGCGCGTCGATGAAGGAGAGAGTCTTTTGGTTAAACCTCTGCGCAAGGCCGTCCTCCCCGTCGCCGGTTTGGGCACCCGGTTCCTGCCCGCCACCAAAGCCATGCCCAAGGAGATGCTCCCCGTCGTCGACAAGCCGCTGATCCAGTACGCGGTCGACGAAGCGCGCGCCGCCGGCATCGAGCAGTTCTGCATGGTCACCGGCCGCGGCAAGACCGCGCTGATCGACCATTTCGACATCGCCTTCGAGCTCGAAGCCACCCTCGCCGAACGCAACAAGCGCGAGGCGCTGGACCTTCTGCGTTCCGAAGCCATGCCGCCGGGCTCGATCTCCACCGTACGCCAGCAGGTCCCCCTCGGCCTCGGCCACGCCATCTGGTGCGCCCGCACCTTCATCGGCGAGGACCCCTTCGCCATCCTGCTGCCCGATGACCTGGTGCTGAGCGAAACCCCCTGCCTCGAACAGCTTGCCAACGTCTATCACGAGACCGGCGGCAACGTCGTCGCCGTCACCGAAGTGCCGCCCGAGCAGACCAACCGCTACGGCATCCTGAAGATCGGCGCCTCGGAGGGCAACCGCGTCGAGGTCGAGGGCCTGGTCGAGAAACCGGCGCCCAAGGACGCACCCTCCAACCTCTCGATCATCGGCCGCTACATCCTGCTGCCACAGGTCGTGGACTACCTCTCCAAGATGGAGCGTGGCGCGGGCAACGAGGTGCAACTGACCGACGCCATGGCGAAAATGATCGGGGAAGCGCCGTTCCACGGGCTGAAATTCGAAGGCCAGCGGTTCGACTGCGGCGACAAGGCCGGGTTCCTGGAAGCGCAGATTGCCTTTGCCCTGGCGCGGCCTGATCTCGGGCCGGCGGTTCGGGAATTTTTGAAGAAGTATGTAGATTAGGGATAGTGAGCACTACTTTTTGTGAACAAAAAGTAGCAAAAAACTTTCATAACTTTGGGCCGGGGGCGCTGGCGGCAGCGTGGCTACAGCCCCGGGTACAAAAAGTTTTTTGCTTCTTCTTTTCAAAAAAGAAGCGCTTCCTTCCTCAACCGGAGCGTCACATCACCATGAGCTTTTCCCACAAATTCCATGTGAGCAGCCTGCGCGAGTACGACATTCGCGGCATCGTCGGC
>Ga0116231_10009193_pt1 | contig 16825 bp, 15 predicted proteins | sample S1TSphgellanicum_2_FD_89695 | JGI IMG/M metagenome (GOLD analysis project Ga0116231, IMG submission 89695) | Host-associated microbial communities from peat moss isolated from Minnesota, USA - S1T2_Fd - Sphagnum magellanicum MG | ecosystem: Host-associated > Plants > Peat moss > Unclassified...
AACAATAGCAACAAGGTAAATTTAGGGTGTGCCAATTCAAGCAACCTCCAAAATACATACATACTCACATGGCACTAATAAACAAGAGTGTAGGAGAACCCCCCCCCCCAAGATTTTGATAGCAACAAACCTAACATATATTTTCCACAATGCCCGAAGACATACAAGAACGTATGTGTGCATTCATTGCGCATCATGGTAGTGCTTTGGCAGCTTTGATGGCCCTTCGGCAACACCTACAAGCTTAGTAAAATGACAAGTAAATTGACTCTTTGGAAAATCATGTTCCACATATTAATGTTCCAGTAGAATTCAATCAAGACATGTTAGAATCTGCAGGTGAACGTTGTAATTGCCTACAAAAAGAACGGCGTGCCATGTAACGTACAAAGTCGGTCGAGCCATCTGAAACGCCACAAGAGTGAAGTAATCATATGTGTCGAGAACGACGAACTGTACAACAAGCAGTAACACGTGCACAACCTTCTCTTGGTAATGATGCATTGCAATTGTTTGGAGATGAAGACGCGTTAGCCTGGGGATGATGGGATTGTGGAGAAATGGACATAATTTGTGGATTCTACAACATGAAAATGTGGATCAAAGAACGATTGGCAAAGTTAAGCAACAATAACCCACAATTTTCTCTATGTTATGAGAATGGCAAAGTTTTGTTGTTGAATGTTCTTGCAACACCGCAAGAGCTAGAAGTTCTTTTAACCAACAAAAAGAGAAGTGCCATCAAATTTCGAGATTAGATTCACATGTATAATTCGGTGTTGGCATTCATTTCATTTAGTGCCAAAGTTGATGAATCAATAATAAGAGCCACTGGACCGTACTCCTTTTGTATTCAGGGTGAGCTTTATCACAAAATCGGATCCCTGTGTTGTGCCAAAGGATAGCATCCACAGTTTGCATAGTTGTACATTCATGATACTCAGAGCGAACGTCAAAATTGCCATGTCGTTATGTCATTGCTTGATCCAATGATGTTGGATCTATTGTTGACCATGACGTACAATATCAATCCCTATGTCGAAGTGTTCAAAATGGCAAGGGATATGATGGTAATAGAAGGTGCTCCCACGGATCTGAAATTGTGTCTCATTGCTTGTCGAACAAAGGATGCCCATTGATACAATGTGCCAATGGTCGATGAAGTCACTACATTGATGGCAAGAGATGGTTCTGAGGCTGTAGACAAGTGTAACGTCGTCGTTGCTCAGCAAGCTGGCCCATTTCAGTGCATTTCCGAGCTACATGTGGGATACATGGCTCTACATTATCTGTTGTTATTTCCTTACGGTGAGGATGGATGGCATTCGAATATTCCGTTCAATGGTGTTGTTATTGATGCAGATTTTGGATGAAGACCATGCGGAAGAATCTGAGCATCAAAGAAAGCATTGCAATGTGACAATGGCTGAATTTTACAATTATCGACTTCAACATTGAGACACTGATGGCATTGCGTTGTTTTGGGGTGACCAATTGAAGCATCAATACATTGTGGATGCTTATGCGGCTATCGAACAAAACCGCTTGAAGTATTTGTGCTTGAATAAAAAAAAAATTCGTGTAGATCTTTATCAAGGCCTTCAGGACGCCATTGTTGCAGGTGACAATAATGTTGCTGCCATCGGATAGAAGATCATTCTGTCATCTTCTTTCATAGTAGGTCCACATCACATGGTTCAAAATTATCAAGATGCCATAGTGATCTGTAGATGGGCCCACTGCCCGGATGCGTTTGTTACATTCATTTGCAATCCCCAATGGCCCGAGATCAAGAGAGCGTTGTCGCTCGGACATCAACCTCAGGATCGACCGGATTTGGTAACCCGAGTGTTCAAAATCAAGCTGAAGGAGTTGATCAATGACATTCATAAGAAGCATATTTTGGGATGCACGATTGCGGGAATCAATGTCATTGAATTTCAAAAGCGCGGGCTGTCGCATGCACACATTCTCATTTTTTTGCTGAAGATTGCAAGCCACACATGGTTGAGGATGTAGACCGCATGATCAGTGTTGAACTTCCGAATTTGGAGACAAACATGTTGGCCCACGAGATAGTTGCTAAATGCATGATGCATGGTCCATGTGGAGTTGCGTTTCCAAATGCCCCATGCATGGAAAAAGGCAAATGCAAAAAACAATATCCATGCAAGTTTTAATCCGAGACGGTGACGGATGTAAATGGATATCCTATTTATCAACGTAGAGATACGGGACGCACATTTTTGGTTCATGGCATTGAATTGGACAATCGTTGGGTGGTACCGCACAATGTCTATTTGTCGACCAAATACGATGCGCACATCAACGTTGAGGTTTGCAACAACATTTGTGCAGTCAAGTATCTGTTCAAGTACATTTATAAAGGACATGATAGTGCAACTATTGAGATCTCACGCCAGAGTGACAATGCCATCGAAGGGAATGTGGCCGAAGCCAATGAAATTAAAAAATATCTCCACTGTCGTTATGTATTTGCATCAAAAGCAGCGTGGCGCATCTTCAAGTTTGATATGCATGAACGGTTTCCTGTCGTTGAACATCTATAATACCATTTGCCCAATCAACAAATGGCGATGTTCGATGATGACAATGATGTGTAGGAAGTGGTAGCACGGTTAGCCATTTCCAGAACGATGCTGACAGAATGGTTCAAAACAAACCAAGAATCAGAAGCTGCACAAAGCCTTATGTTTGATCAATTCCCTTAGCAATAGGTGTGGAATCGAAAGTTGAAGTGATGGACAATTGGATGATGCACATGCAACCGAGAAGATCTTTGGTGGGAAAACCGTGGTCCTTGGTGGGAATTTTCGACAGATCTTGCTTGTTGTTCCCAAGGAAGGGCGAGAAGACATTGTCAGTGTTTCGTTGTTTCGATCGCATCTTTGGCAGCATGTTATGATTGTTCGTCTTCATATCAACATGCGAGTCATGGCAGCCAATTCTGAAGAGCAGCGAAAGTTTGCCAAATGGGTGTTGAATGTTGGAGATGGTAATCTTCCTGCCATTGTAGAAGAAGAAGGTGTTGATCCATATTGGATCAAGATTTTGTCCCATATGAGGCTGTTAGCAGAAGATTACAACTTAAGAGGATTAATCCAAACCATCTATTCGGATCACCAACGCCACTCTGGAGATGCCATGTATCTTATGCAACGTAGCATTCTGGCCCCCAAAAATACTGACGTTGATGAAGTCAACAATGTAATTCTAGAATCGCTATCTGAAAAATTGCACATGTACCTGAGCGCAAATTCTTTGATTTCGACAGAAGAAGGTGCAAGTGTTGCTGCAGGAGTTTCAATGGATTCATTGTATCCGGTGGAATTTTTGAACATTTTGCAATTCAATGGTATCACAAATCATAAGTTGGAACTCAAAGTGGGCGTGCCAATCCTTTTGTTACGCAATCTCAATCAATCAATAGGATTGTGTAATGGTACGAGGTTGATTGTCAAGATATTGGGTCAACGTGTCATTGAAGCAGAGATTATCACATGGAACAATGTCGGCAAATGTGTGTTCATACCCCACATCATCATGTCCCCCTCCAGGACTGATTGGCCATTTGTTTTGCGTCGTTGTCAATTTCCTATTCGAGTGACATTTGCGATCATAATCAATAAGAGTCAAGGTCAGACATTGAACAACGTTGGGGTATATTTGCTGTCTCCGGTCTATTCCCATGGTCAGCTATATGTTGCTATTTCACAGCTCACAAGCAATGCAAACATCAAGATTTTCAGCGGCCAGGGTCCTAATGGATACGTGCGGAATGTCGTATATAAAGAGGTTTTGGAAATGTAGTTTGTAATTGTAATTTTGTAATATGTACTGTCAAATACACACACACTTGTGCATTAGGCATGGGGTTCAAACTAGTATAGATATATAACTGGCGGTTCCCATTTTCTGAAACCTGTACCCCCAGAACTGAATATTTTTGTGGTATTCGCTCCCAGAGACGATCCAAAAAACAAGTCTAAAAGTCAAAGAACCTGGAAGAAACTGAGAGAGAACCACCAGTTCTTTCATGAAAATCACCAGTTCTTTAAGGGGTTTGAATACCTGGAACTGGCCAGTTCTTTGAAAATTCATCCAAAGAACCGTATAACACTGATATTTACCCTACACTTCCATCCTTCCCCGCCCCTCTTCTCATTCGTTGTACCTAGTGTCGTTTCTTGCAATAAAGTGTGGCAGGTTTTCATGAGCAATTTCAGGTGCTCTGATAGGTACCAGCCACATGCACCCCCCGGGGCCCTTCTTCCCCCTCTCCCCAGCGGTCCCCAACCCCACACGGCCCCAATCTGGCCTGGGTTTCTTGAGCAGCATTCATGAAGCTGCTTTGAGATAGATGTAATTTATTAAAAAAATCCTTCTATATCTTTGGCTAAAACGTACTTTAACGAAGTATAGAACTCTGGCGATTTTTCTTAAAATTTGGGTCGAATTATGGCTATTGAAAATCTCAAAAAGCACTTGATTTTAGTATTTTAAAAATTTTAATATAACTTTTTGGCTATATTAAAAACCCTATAAAAGAAAAGAAAAGAAAAAAGGCTGGCTCACAAGTCACATGGAATCCGGGTGGGTTTTATGTGGATTCAGTAGCCCTGTGGCGGGTGGGCCAGGGGTGGGGGGATGATCCACCACCCCCTTCTCTTGCCCGTTTGCTTTTCGTTTCCCCCTTTCAATGCGGAGTTCTAGAGCAATGAGGGAAAAAACGAGAAGATGAAACAAAGCCATGAGTGATTGATGGATAGGTTGCCCCATGTTCTACACACACACACACACACACACACAAAAGTGAGAAAAACTTTGTACTTTATGCTGTGGAATCGTTTGTCCCTCAATAGATGAAGAAAAAGCATAAAAATGCCAAGATCCTCGTGATTGGGACGAGAAAGACGAGAGAGAGAGAAAGGGAGGGAGAGTGAGAGAGAGAAAGAAAAAGCAGATAAAACGTGCACATTGCGGCCTTTTGTCGTCATCCTGGAAGACGATGGTCGCCTGGGCGGCCGGTGCTGATAGGCTGCTGCAATAGCAGCTAGCCGTCATTTTTCCTGAGTGTCACGAGCTGTGGTAGGTCCCAGCTGTTGATATGAGATGGCGGAGCCGATGCGTGAGTGAGTGAGGCGCCGCAGCAGCCTAGCCATCCACCAGCAGCAGTGACGCTGACGACGATTCGACAAGTCCTGCGTGTTGGAAGGGGGAACAAAACTACTACACAGACAAACAGACACACCCAACTTACTGACTTCATTCAAACCCCAGCCCAGCCCAGCAGCAGGAGGTGTGGGGCAGCAGTCTTTGAGGCCAATGGCAGGCGGCAGTGTGCCACTGCAAACCAAGAGTGGGAACTGGGAAACCACGACAACACGCCGTCGGCATGCGTAAGCTCAGCTCTGCCGTGAAATGGAATTTAGCTGCATCCTCCCCCAAATGGCGGGCACCAAGACAAGAACACAACGTATGGGCCAAAGCTTGACCGGACCAATTGGGAAGTACACGAAATCCATGCCCATCCGTCGATCTCTCTCCCACCATCGTCTCTTTCTTTCGCTGCTGCTGCTTTTTCTTCTTCGTCTTCTGCGACTGACGCACGCACTCACAGGCCACAGCAGACAAACAGGCCACCAGCCAGTGTCCCTGACAATGGGAACTTGCTTTGCAAAACTCACACACACTTCACGTTTCAGAATTAGTACAACACTCTTTGCTTAATTTGCTTGATTAGTACCCTAATAATCTAGCCAGTTCCGCACTAAATAATTGTGTATAGGGGGAGGCACTTTCCTAAGGCCATTCCCGGAACCAGAAATTAGGACAACACTCTTTGCTTAATTTGCGTGATTAGTACCCTAATAACCTTGCCAGTTGGTTCCGCACTAAATAATTGTGTATGGTGGAAGGCACTTTGCTAAAGCCATTCCTGAACAGAGTATTAGGACAACCCTCTTTGCTTAATTTGCTTGATTAGTACCCTAATAACCTAGCCGGTTGGTTCCGCACTAAATAATTACATAAAAGGGAAGGCTCTTTCCTACCAAGGAATGAGCCTTCCCTCACAGATAGCACATAATTTTGATATTTGTCAACCTATTTCCTTTTTCTCAATTTCGTGACTTCATTCAAGTCATGTTTTCCTCAAGATTGTCATGTACAGTGTTCCTTAGGATGCATAATCCTCACATAAGTATATTTATGTAATTTTGGTCCAGGAGAAAGGGGTGAATTTTTTCTTATTAATACACTGATCAATTTCTCTTTTATAAGCATAAATACACAATATGCATTGTCCTTGATATACACAAAGAAAAATTGTAATCACAAGGGATATTATGTAATTTTGATTTGGGAGAACTGGATTGGTTTTGCTTAATGAATGCATTGATTAATTTGTCCTCAATCAACATTAATACACTAAGCATTGTCCTCAATATAAACAAAGTAAAAAATTGAAACTCTAAATAAAATTATGTAATTTCAGTATAGGAGAAATGGATTTTTTGCTTAATGAATGTAACATTTTTTAGGGTTTAGGGCTTTAAAAAATGTGAAAACCCTAAAAAATCCTAAAACCCTAAACCCTTCAAAAAGGGGAAAACCAGGGGTTAGGGTTCACACTGCAACATTGCATAGTATTATTACACAAGCAAAGCCAAGACATTTTACATAGAGAATTGGGAAGTTCATTGGATAAAGATACCTAGAAAACCAAAAACATCGAATACGTGCTCATGAGACCTGCTTTACATGCCAGATGTAAAGGAGCAGTTGGCACTCGGGCGAGAATGAACATGGTTTGAATATGATATGTAATAGAAGTTGGAAGGGGGAGCATATGAAACAGGATATTCAGAAAGCCACGATAGATCGCTTGACAAACCGCAATGTGTGTTATCTTCCCTCACAGTTCATGCATTGTGAGAGTTTCTGTTGGGGGAATTGGATTCCTGTATCTTCAGCTAGCTGGGTACTATAAGTATGTCAAGCAATGCTACCAAAACTCCTTCCCTTGTTAAACAGCATGAAGTAGCCAGTTTGAGTTCATTGCCAGTTTGAAATAAGACTGCCAACAACATCCCCTCCTTGAGAGTGTGAATGTATGGAACAACTCGTGAGAGAGAACATTACTAAACTTGTTTCCAGAAGTGTGTACATATGGGCAGCAGCATGTTGAGGAAGAAAGATACTCATGCTGTTGCTCACACCATGGAATTGTATGAAAACTGACTCCTGCTGTGAACACCCAAACACTCTTTCTTTAGAACATAAACTAAGGTACAGTGGCAACGATTAAGGAAACATGACTTTCATGGATCCTGATAAGAAAAGTGACTTTCATGGGTCCTGATATGCAACTTGGAAATAGAAAACTGAGCCATATTTATGCTGGTGATGCAAGTGTTATCGAGATCTGACAAAAGGATGCAGGAGGGATGCATGAGATATAGAGAGGAGCATACCAGAAACAAAAGAAATCATGGAATCTGTGTGTATTGCAGCTTACAAAAGATTGTGTGAATCATAGATGGAGGATGGCTCGTATGGTCTGACTGCATGGAGCCCAACATACTTCAAATCAGGGCTCCCGGTACTACGAAGAGTTTGGGTGCTGTGGTCCTCACCAGATTCAGTCCCAGTTTTGTGCTCTTGCAAAAACTTCATGGGTGTCTGTTCATCCTGGACATGTTGCCCATCTCCAGCACCACTAGGATTTTCACACTCTCCTGGCTGCAGGGTAGAAGTTTCCAGCAAGGCCAACATTTGTTGGCCTTCTAATTGGCCACTTCCAGATAGATTATTCAGGGCTGATGATGATGATGGCCCAAAATGTTTTTGCTCACCACCAGGGTTTGGTTGTCCTGTCATTCTTCCAAGCATCCATTCTGGGCCAGCTATATCTCCAGATGATGTCTGCAGTGGTAAAAGGTTCTTGTCACTAGCTGAAAACACCTGAGCATCGGGGTCCTGCAACCAATGCATCCAACTGTCAGAACCAGATCTACAAACAACATTTTCATCCATTCATAATCCATTTCTGAGAATAAGGAAGCTATTACTTCGGTTTCACTGAGACATTTTCAAAAGACAGGCACATGTGAAGAGAATACACAAACACATGTAAAGATGTATAATAGTTATCAGAGTTGCATAGACATAAGGCATCCAGCTCCAGCTCCATTCCAAGCTCTGTGAATGGACTTCAGGGTTTATGGGTTTAGGGTTTAGAGAATGGAGCCCCTTTCTTAGTACCTGAGAGTTTGCATTTGTTGCAGCTGTTGTTACACTCCGGTGGGGAGACTGCCCAGCTTTAGAGTCTGTAGACAAGAGATGCTGAAGATTCAGAACTCCTGGTCTTCCTACCACCTGGCCCAGGTCTGACCCCTGTGAGGTAATGTTCCTTAACCATGGGACAGCAGGTGCATTGTAAGTCTGACCCAGCATTGGCTGTCCACAAGTCCCAGGTTGGTGACCATGGCCTCCTAGGGAAGAAAGAGAAAGGCTTGGGCCGGACTGGCTTGCATTAACCCCCTGTAACCAGCATGAGATCAGCAGGTGTCTGAGAAGGCAATCAGGGCCAGTGTCACATATAGAAAGGTATATACTGCTTTAAACAAAATGCTACAAGTGACTACACATTCTGATTCACAAAATCAATCCAGCACTGGAAGAAAGACACTGACTTAACTGTGGTCTAACACCACTTACACTACAAATTACATGGGTACCTGCAAATACTGTTGTTGGTGCACCATGGCATCCTGGGAATGGTTGGCTTTCCCTGGCATCATTGAAGGCTGGTGCTTTGTGTTGTGTAGCATTAGAGGGGCTGTTGCGGAAAGTGACATTGCAGATACTAATGTAGCTTGTGCCTCTGGACCCCTCATGGGCTGGGAACTCATCTGCTGCATCCCAGGCTGACTTGAGTGTTGGTCCTCTTTGGGCGCCCTTCCAAATGTTGCACCAGGAGTGTGCAATTGCATGTTGTTTTTGGCTGATGCAGGTTGTTCATCTGAGTCTTCAGGTGAGACTGAGCTTGGAGACCCACAATTTTTTGGATGCAAGAGCATTGACTTGGAATCTGCCCCAAGAGAGAATAGTGGCAGATAGTGTCAAAAAAGTTGCAGCTCAGGCACACAAAAACAGTAGAAGTTTGTTTGTGCTTGTGATATAGTCGTCTGCCAGGGGTGGCTGAGAAGGGCAGAATTGATATGAAGAGAAAAATCATGCTTTATGCTGGAACTTCTACTCTCATTCTCAACTTGACTCACCAGTAGCAGGGGAGCCAGAGAGGTCACTGTCCTCTTCACCCTTCATCCCAATGCATTCAACTGCTGCATCACAAGTCAAAGCACTGAGCTGTGGCTTGCGGCGGCGTCTATTGTGGTCAGCTAGCCGCTTCCTACAGCTTCGCTTTCCATCATCAAACTCAGGTAGAAAGTGAAATCTGTTCACAACAGGAGCCACATGCAGACTCAGAACACAGCCATGACCTTTTAGAACAAAGCACACACTACTTTGAGAACCATGGGGGTAGAGAAATGTATGAGTGGCAAGACCATCATGCACAAATCTGCATCCTGAGTGTCCGTTGTATTTCCAGAAGAAATGGGGAAGTCACAGTCATAATGTTGGCTAGCACTCAAGAGAAAATTAGCTACTGACAACCATATCTGCAACTAATTATTGTTGGCAGACCAAGCAGAGGAACAAATGAAACACACCCATCTCTCTGCAAATGATCTACATGTTGCTGATCAACTTGTAACAAAAAGCTGGCTACTGAGAAAATACCTGCTGCACTGCTGGCAAAACCTCTGCACACGACCAGCAACCACAACATTGGAGGCCTTTGAGTGGAATGAACACACTTTATGGCGACGATGGTAGTGTTGGGCTGTGCTGAGATCAGCCTTACAACCCTCTGCCTGGCACATGGGGACCTGGGACCCAGGAGAACCTGCACGATGTCTCTTCCCAAGCCGGCCTACAACAATGTCCTCTGTGGAGAAGTAGGTGCGCACACCAAGGTTGAGTCCTAGACGAGCACCATGGCCATCATTTACCTGCACAGATTGCACCAGTGGGTGTTACATAGTAAACAGAAAGTAGTCCTTGTTGGGCTTTGCTTGAGAAGACCAGATTCATCAGCCAAAACCAAATGAATAGACATAAAAAGACTCATGTGAGATTGATTTTGGCCTGAGATTAGTAGCTGACTGTACATGAACAACACAACAAGAAGTTCAGGATAATGACACACGTTTTGTTGGGTCCTGCCACCATTCATAGAAACACCTGTATAGTGCTGGTTTTCATCCTCTCTCTTCACCATGTATGGATTCTGCTGCATGCCTCCATAGAACTCCCGGTGCCGCTGGTCATCAAAAGAGCTTCGAAGATCACTGTGAAGCCCAGCCCTACCAGTAGGTGCAAGCCCTGGGATGCCTGACAATCCAAGAACATTTTGAATTGTGGATGTTGAAGGATGAAGATTGCCCAAGGCCTCCAGACCTCCATAGTTCCGGATTCCAGCAGAGTTGTACATCCCCATATTAGTCTGTGTGAAGTTGGGTGGAAGACCTGAAAGCATGTTGTATGTGCGTAGGTTTGACATTGTGCCTGAAGCATCCACAATAGAATGAGACACAACAAAGGCAATGCCAGATCACTTCAACTACTCCATTTCATTTCCGTTATAGAATCTGACATTCATCATGTTAATCCACCGGACATAGGTACAACATTGTGTTGAACTTAGTTCTAACAATCTTAAAATATTTGTGGGATCTGACCTCCAGCAGCAAGGTGATTCTTGCAGTCTGCATCACTGTAGTCGTTGGAGCCTCCACTTCCAGGGTGCTGTGCCAGAATCATTGGATCCCATTCCCAATCCAAGCGGTTGGCTGTGTACTGGTGTGCAGCTTGATCAAGACTGCCAATTGCACCTGATTGGTCCCAGTTCCCTGTTGCCCAGTTGGGGTCACCTTGGTGATCGCTGGTATTTGCAGAAGAGTTCATCCCACACACCGGTGAGAAGTAACTTGGAGTAAGATTCTTAATGAACTTAGAATCCTTGATCACTCCGGCGTGGTGATCCAAAAAAAGCATCAGCACTTTGACAGAGGAGAGAGAACACACCAAGGGCAGAATCTCGAAGAATACGCACTCCGAGAAACATGAAATATTTCAACTGAGATCACAACTCGGAAGGATGATGATGCCTGTACTAACTACTGGTAATGAGCAATCTGGCAGAGAGGGTCAAGCAAGCAAGCAGGACCTATGGAATGCTTTTCCGGTAAACTAAGACGAGTGACATGCTGTGAAGAAGAAGGCCTATATGGAGGTTTCATAACAGTCAGGAACTCCCCAGAATTATAACCTCAAGACTCTACAAAGATAAAGCTATCACTACATGTACGAGTCAACTTCTTTAACATTTCTGTTCTACAGCATAGCAACCTATTAATAATCCCTGGTTGCTATTCAGGCAGAGAAGAAAAATCCCATGGTATATTTGGAAGTTGCATCAGGTTGCAATAGCATCCTTAGAAGCCTGGCTATGCCTTTGACAGTGGACCCTCCTCCATTGTACAGTCTTGGGATGCTGCCAATCCTGTCAACACTTTGAACAGCTGAAATAGGTAGTCATGGCACATACAGATGATGACTGAGCTGCTGTTCTTGGCAAGGCTGCTCTCTGTGTTCTGACACAACGAGCTCCTTGGGTTACAGGAAGTGGTACAAATGATTGAAACCCAATGCAGCAACCACAAGTAGAGCAAAGTGACTTGACTCATTCAATATTGATGTGCCAGCACTGGGCTCAAAAGTTCTTCATAGACTGTCTCCATATAAGGCAGAATTCACCTTTTTCCACATTTTCAACTTTGTGCGGCATGCATCTTGGACACTCCATGTACTAAGGTTAAAGGAGGATAAAGGTGTGATTGCCACTGTACAGGAGGAGGATGCCAGAAAAAGAATAAGCAGGCCAAGGAAGAAGAGAGGACCCACTCACAAGAAAGTGTGCTAGAGGATTTTTCAGTAAGGAAGAAACATATGTGACATTGCATGAAGTCTTGTTCAATCTGTTCCCCCAATTTCATGATTGCTAATTGGCTCTAGCTGATCATATCCCATTGTGCTCCTCATGTTGCAGTGTTCTCAATCTCCTCCAGAATAAATAAGAGCTGATGTTTGCCCCAGTAATCCTGCAGTTCAATGACCACCAGCATAGATTAGTCTCCATCTGCTAAGCAACTGAGCACCTGGAGTAGATTCAGAGGAAAGAAACAATTGCTTGCCATTACACTGGCTCAAGGATTCTAGAAGCACATCTTATCTATGTTCACGTAATTGTTCAGTTGATACAATCTGTGTTCCTTATTGGACTGCTTGTTCAGAGCAGGATGCTGAAATCAGGTTGGATCAGTTCTGAAGATTGGAGATGATTGTAAAGCAGACGACAAGCAGTTAATGAGCTTGCCTACAATTCTTCCCATCCAACTTCTACAAGCTGCTAAAAAGCTCTGTGCAAACATTTGTAAGCATTTGTGGATTTCATGAACTTCCTTCCTTTAGGAACCCAACAGATGCTAACGTGTACTTTATTGCTGTCATCTACCACAGCAACCGCAAAGAGGGACTTCCAAAAGGAACAACAGCACATACATAGTGCACAAGCAAGTGATTGACATACCAGCTTCTGTGGAATTGTTGGCTCCTATATTCGAACAATGCAGCAACAGAAGGCTAGAGATGAAGTTGGCAGCAGCATGCATACATACATGCTCGGGATGATTGTGTCCTTCAGTTGAATGCAGCTTGAGGATTGACAAACATGAAGAAGATGTGATCAGTTGCAGTGGCCGGGATCATGTTCTGGGTGTGCAGAGAGAGCCTGCAACACCTGCTGTTCAACGGGTACTTCTGGCGATTCCTCCTCCAGCAGCAGAAACTGCACAGTCAGTAGTACTACTGTGTTCCAGAGGCCACATACAAATCCAGGAGATGGGATTTTTTCATGTGATGGGAGAATGAGATGACAGAAACTTGTTTTCTGCCTTCATGGACTCCTGGTCCTCTATCAAAAACGTGGGAATACTCATGTCCTTGGAGACTTGCAGGTGGTGGCTATTTTCTGCTGTTGCCACAACAATTCCAAGACTTGTTCCAATCAGGAGAACTTCTTCCTTGGTCTAGTCTCCTGCTGCATTTGCCCTGATGGGGTTATGGTTATGGGCTGCTGGCTGCGTACACGAGTTGCACTTCTTCTTCTTCTCCGGGTTTGTTCAGTACCTCATGAGCTTCCTCATCAGCTGCTGCAGAATTGAAGTGTGCACCACTACTGTTCTCCCCCTCTTGCTGCTGCCGCCTTCTTCTTCCTCCCTGGTCTTGTTCGTTGGCCAAGAATACTGGCGTAGAACAACACTGATCAAAAGACGATACGAGATCTATCAAGAGCCTTTCTTCATCGCATCATCAGCGCCTTGCATCGTCGTGTCTCGTACAGAAATGCCACTGCTGTCCTCCAGTCGCAACAGCCGCCGGCCTTCTTCTTCTCAAGAACGACGTCGTCGTCCTTTCCTTTGTCCTACAGCTGCCAACAAAACACACAAGCAAAAAATCTTCAGCTTCTGTGAGATCATGTGCTTGCTGCTGGAAGAAGACTGTAAGACTTTCTGCATACTAAAATTCTTCTTCTTCTTCACCAGAAGTCTTCCTGTTCTTCTTCTGCATTCGGACGGACCTCAAGAAGATTTTCGGCTCCTCGACATCATGAGTTCTACTGTTTTGCTACAGGGCTCAACTCTAGGACCGCGATCATCTCAACTTCGTACTACAACCTCGTACACGATCTGAACCTCCAATGCTTTCTTTTACTAACAAGAGCTTCTCCCGTACTTCTTCAAACAAAGACTCCATGACTTCACACCTCCTCTGCACTATAAGAAAATCCTCTCTCTCTCTCTCTCTCTCTCTCTCTCTCTCTCTCTCTCTCTCTCAGAGACAAACATCAAAGCAACAAATCCAACGTTCTTCGGCAACAACATCGTCCACGGCCAGACACAGCAGCACATATATATAGATCACCTCTTCTTCTTCTCCTCCTCCTCCTCCTTCCACTTTTTCAACTGTCGACCTCCCGACAGAGCTCTCCTGCACCTTCACACAGCATAATAATACTATTACCACCAGAAACCGACCCGCAGCTCAATCGCGCGCCACCAGCATGACCTCCGCCCGGTACAAAAAAAAGAAAAAGAAAAGCAGCAGCTTCTTCCTGGAAACCACAGCAAGAGGAACACAAGAGGATATCACTACTGACCACACTCAATCTACCACCAGAACTGAGCGGCACTCAAAAAGCCTGAAAAACAAAAAAAAAAAGCAACCGAGCAAACCAAAGAAGAAAAGAAAAACAAGATGTAGGAGAAGAAAGTTGCTGTAACAGAAGCTGATCAGTAGCAGCAGAAGAAGAAGAAGAAGAAGAAGAAGAAAAAGAAGATCCTAGTACGGGACGCTACAATCGTCACTCTGTGGAGCCTGGGGAAAATCCAGAAATCCTAAGTACCTGAAGTATCTGTAGTACTGCGCTCGCTCGCTGGCCTGCGCTCCGTCTCTCCGCCTTTCTCTCGCTCGTTCGCTCGCAGCGCGCGCGCACACCGAGGAACGAAGACGAAGAGCAGGTGGGGTCTACGCCAGAGCGTTATACTGTATTTTAGTATTATACTCTACCTAGTATACGGTAGCTATATATCTCTCTCTCTCTCTCTACCGCACCCTTGTCGGGACGAGGCAACCAGGCTATAACCAACCTACTAGTAAGCTATTTTTAGTAGGGTTGCTACTAGCTACCTAGTTGTCGGAACGCCCGGTTAGGCCTATGCTTCACTCCCATTGGCTGTTCCATGCTCTCTCACTTATCTATCCTTTTTCTTTTTCTTTTTGTATTTATAAACTTTCCCACTTTTTTTACTTTTTTTTTTTGGGGTGGGTTTCTTCATCTTTCACTAGCGTAGATAGCCCTGTGCCTTTCATCCAAGTGTGAAATGGTAAGCCAACTTTTTTACTTTGTTTTTTTTCCTTACAAAATTATATAACAAAAATAACCCAAATTTCTCAATATTTCCTCCACCTTAGGTCCAAACATTTTCAAAATCGACCTTTATTAAATCCTACTCACACCAAGAGCTTTTCCAACAAACACCAAGAGTGTGCCCAAATTTCCCTATAATTTTTTAGTTTTGATTTTAATGAATTTTCAACAAAGAAAATTGATCAACATTCAATAACTTTTCCACCATAGTTTGAAGCATTATGAAACCGACTCCATGCATGTGGACTCATTGTGATCTTTTCAATGCTACCAAGAGTGTGGCAAGAGTTGTCATGGTTTGGGAGATCTCAATGTGATAAACACAAAAAACAAACAAACAACCTTCCTTCATAAATTGATAGAATTATTTTAAAAATCAGATATCAATCATTAATTTTATTATATTATTAATATTATTATATTACAATCATCTATATTTGATCATCAATTTTTGGGTTTGTTTTTAATCAAAAAATGTATTTACTCAATCAAATTAAATGACATTATTTTCATTTGATATTATTCTAAACATATTGTTTGAAAATGAAATTATCATTATCTGATATTCAAAATGGTTTGGGTTTCACAAAGGTGATACTTTTATTGTGTAAATCATATGTAAATTGCATATATGAATTGAATCATTTGTCAATTGTATTGAAATTACACAACAAAAGTATCACCTAAAAAATTTCGCTAGTTGCAAACAATAGAGAGATTGTAGTAGTCTTCCAAAACCACTAATTGTTAGACTAAACTTCATAATTAAACTACAAAGAGGGTGGAGATTTTGCATCATGTGAACCTTAAGGCTTAGACTGCTATGTGTAAGACAAGCACATACAAAAGGGGCTTCACAAGTTCTCCATGACCAGAGTGTAGTAGCCAAATTGAAGAAGGGTGAAAGCACTGTTGGTCTGGTATCAGATATATTATATACCCATCTGGTCTAAATAACCCATGCGTTGTGGACTAGGTAGACTTGCAAAAGCACACAGGTTACTACAACTATTCATGGTGAGTTTGTTTTTGGGGGGGGGGGTGAAAAATTGCCAAATTTCAACCTGAAAAATATGATTTTGACCTATACAAAGGATTTATTCATAAAAAAAAGGACCAAATTTGCCAAATTTCAAAGATTTTTTTTTCTTTCAAATCGCCAGATTCATATGATAAGTTCCAATAGGTAGCCAAAAATATAAAAGGATTCTTGTTTCTTTCAACTTTCATATTTAGTATGTAGTGAAATATGGCTAAATCATCTGATTTTGTGATGTAGCAATCAGCATGTTCAAACCGGTGACTGGACATAACCATAAGGGAGCACTGAGCTTACAGGATATGGGACCCAAAAGAGTGTGAGTTATGAGGTTTAGCCAACTAGCGACCAGCAACGTGCAAAAAGGAATTAAGGAGATATGAAAGTGTCAGAAGGCAACAAGATACACGATATAAGTGAAGAGCTCTCGTCAAAAGGTGTGCTGTCATATCAACTACGAAATTGTTGTTACAATCAATTTTAAATCAATGATACACTGATATCAATATATATATGTTTAGTATTATATCAATCGATATATATATATATATATATATATATATATATATATATATATATAATGTTTTTTTTTGTAATATATAAAAAATATTTTATATTTATATATTTATGTAAATATAACAAAATAT
>Ga0116231_10009194_pt1 | contig 16823 bp, 12 predicted proteins | sample S1TSphgellanicum_2_FD_89695 | JGI IMG/M metagenome (GOLD analysis project Ga0116231, IMG submission 89695) | Host-associated microbial communities from peat moss isolated from Minnesota, USA - S1T2_Fd - Sphagnum magellanicum MG | ecosystem: Host-associated > Plants > Peat moss > Unclassified...
TCTATGGCAGAACCGGGCAATGCACAGACGGTAACTTACCCGGTACTTTACCGGTTTTCACAGTCATTGCTAACACAAGTACAATTCGCCTTTTGGTACTTATTACCCTCTTCCTTAATTTACGGACAGATATCCGTCTGTCCGTCTGTCGAGGTCCTGAAACCCAGATCCCAACTGTCCGTCTGTCGAGGTCCTGAAACCCAGATCCCAACTGTCCGTCTGTCGAGGTCCTGAAATCCAGATCCCAACTTTCCGTCTGTCGAGGTCCTGAAACCCGAGGTCCTGAAACCCAGTGTCAGTTTATTGAGGTCTTGAAACTCAGGTCCTGAGAGCCAGGCATGGGCGGATTGCGTGCGTCCGTTCGTCGAGGTCCTGAAACCCAGTGTCTGTTTATCGAGGTCCTGAAACTCAGGTCTTGAGAGCCAAATGCAGCAACACTCGCGTTTACTGCACTTCGCTATGTAAAAACACGGCGGCAGCAACAGAAGAAGAGAGTTGCGAAGAACAGTAGTCCGTCCGTCTGTCCGTCCATCTGTGACAGGGCGTTCCGCTTTGCTTCTTTTTTTAATCTTTTTGGATTTGTTTTTTCGGATTTTTCTCCCCTTCTCTTAAATTAACAAAAATGAAGAAACAAAATAAAAAATTAAAAAAAAGAAATGGGCAGAAAAATCTAAGGCTACGTATTTGCTTCTTTTTTTATCTTTTTTTTCTTGGATGACGTCTGGCCAGCAGCTCCGGGGAGCATTCACAACAACCGTGCAGGAGGCGAGGTTGCTTCCGGTCCGAAGTAGGTAACGGCGGGGGGGGGGGCATGGGTGCATTATGCACTGGGTTACCACTAGTAAAAGTAAGAATAGTAAAAATGTAAAAATAAGCTTGATGAAATATGCAGGGAAGTGGTTGGGAGCTCAAAGCTTGTGTGGGGGGCAGTTACCCAGTTTGACTGATTAGAACCATCAGTTCTGGTTCGAACCAGAATTGCTGACTTTTGGAACCAGAATTGCTGATTTTGGGAACCAAAACCAGAACTGGAACCAAGACTTGAACCTGGTTCTAGAAGCAGAACTGAAATCTAAATTTGTGAAAAAGAAATGGTCTGAAACTAAGTGTTACCTGTTCAGACCATGTTACCTAGAACCAAAACCAGGTCTGCTTTCCAAAACCGAAGACGGAACTGGAACCTGAATTTTTTTCCTGGAGAACCAGACCCCAACTAAAACCAGGTCGATTCTAAAGAACCATAACTGGAGGTTCTTCATACAAGGCAAGAACCGCCCAACACCGCCCAAGACCTATGGGGACCCTTTTCCTCATGCTCTGTGAGAACAATAGGGTTCTTGAGTCTGTCGATCAAGAGGTTTTGGGATCTCATTTGGGATCTCTTTTTAGGATGTCGTTTGAGATCTCGTTTAAACCAGTTTTGGCTATAGCTTCGTTCGTCTCCTGAGACTTTGTTTTTTCAGTGAAAGTATGTTTGCTGTGTGTCTCTCGCGCTGCATTGATCGAAGAAATTTCCCCGTCTCCCTTTCGACATCTCGCGGTGTTTTTGTGTTCCTCTCTGATTTATCTCTTCAACGAGCTCTTGAACTCTTCATCTCGTTACTTATTATTGTATGAACTAAATAAAGAAGGCTGTCTTGCTGCTCGCCATGGCGGAAACTGCTCCTATCTCCCCCTCCTCCGACTCCGAGGAACCTCAGGTCAGTTTTTTTCCGCAGCCAGAATAAACCTGGGATTATGTTTAGTTGGTTGATTTTCGCGTTTGTTGTGCTTTGTTTTGCGGGGGTTTTTTTCTTCAGATTTGCTCCCAGTCTCGTGGTTATTCTTAGCTTCTGTGTCGTAGTGGAGCATTCGCTTGTATACTTATGCTGTAATTCAGTTCCAAGACAATGTGCTGTATTTTCTCTAGGTCTGCTTTCGCTGTTTTGCACAGTGTCTCATCGTGGATGTCCCAGTCGGGATCCACTGTCGTCGTTATCTTGGTCATTCAAATGCCCTTTCTTCAGGGGACCGTGGCGATGTCACTTTTGCATGCATTTTGGATGTTTGACCTAGTCTAACGTCGAAGGGTCCGATCCGATATCATCTGTGTTCATATGCATTTGTACATTCTTCCTTCCGTCTCTCTCTGTCATCCTCCTTTTGATGTCGCGAAGTTTACTGCTCTTGGTTACCCCAAGACGTCCTGCATTTCACTGGCGTTGCTGACGACCTCTATGTTATAATGCATGCGTCAATATACGGAATGCGTGGAAATCGTTTCTTCCTCCATTCTGTCGTTCCAAATCCATCTCTGTGGTTGCAAGATTGTGATGATTCAGTGGCCATGCCATCCTGTTTCAGTTATGCAGACTCCATCAAATTTTCATGTAACCAGCCTGGGGAGGGTGCTTTCTGTTTGGTGATGCATCTGTTTCTCTCTACCTGGGGGCTCTGGATTATGAGCCAAACTCTTGAAGATTCTGACCATTTGAGGTTGTTTGCAATGAGATGCAGATGGATGAGAATGTCATCAACAGTCCCATGAACACTGACTTGGAGAAACAGACTGTAAGTTCCAATGCACTCAGTTATTTAATCACACTTTCGCATCATTATGCATTCTTCTGTGAATGTACTGCCCTTCATAAATGAATCAGCAGGATCATGCAGATGATCATATGTCTTTCTTTCATAAAGGCACATCTTTCTTTCAAAGATCCACATGTTGACTTGTTCTATTACAATCTTGAGATGTTTACCATGCTTTCTAAGTTGCTATCTATTTTGTCTCATCTTCCTTCTCTTCCTGCATTTTCTGGATGGTATCCTTGAGTAACTGTGTTTTCCTCCTCTGTTTCTTCTCATTGCTGTACATCTGTGGCACAGGATGTCCCTGCAGTAAAGGGTTTGAATGAATCACGGATAGAGCTGCTGGCACGAGTGCAAAACCTAAAGAAGGTGGTGATCTCTTTGCCCCTCCAGGTTCAACACAAAATGTTGTCTGTTGAAGATTTTGAACAATCTGAAAGCAAGAGTGTTGCATCATGTGTACTTTGCTACCAACCTCTTAAGAGCTTGTCAGTGCACCATAGTCTTTTGGATTTGTTATCTGCAGCATGCTACAACATGATTGGGGCAATCAGGTGCTTGACACTTTAGATAGAAAGCAGAATACTTTTGAAGACATACTTGTCAAGTGCTAGCTCCCACTTTCCAATTCCCACTGCTGCAACTCCTCTACTTGAAAATTTTGGAATACATTGGGGTTCAATGCACAGTATCAGATCACCCTTGTGCAGGGCTAATATGTACCTTAAACCCTAGATGATCACATGGTCATTGGTGGCTACAGGGATCCACCATACCACCAATTGTGGTGTCCAACTCACATTGACCTTACAATAAATTTAACAGATCATCCCTTAATTGAATCAGACATATGACATTCACCTCATGATCAGACTTACCAATACCAGTTGGACTCAAGGGCACCTCCTGAACTAGCATTGTGTGAAATTTGAAGTCCAACTAGAGTATAGCTCTCTGAAGGTTTGTACTTGATAGTGGCTTCTATCCTATTGCTGATTATCGGATGCAAAAAGTTTTGAACATCAACATTTTGGCAATGTCTTCCTCTTCGTGCAAGTGATGTGGTTCTTGTTGCTTATTTGCAGGACCTGCAGGAATGGCGTGGGAAACTTGATACACAAGTAAAGACTTACCGAGAGGTGTGGTGGTTTCTGCTACTCATCCATAGAGGGAAACACATCTGGTTTGTAAGAATTGCTCTTGTTAATGGTGGACTTGTGTATAGTGGCAAGGAAAACTTGGCTTTGCAATCTGAGATGAACTCTAGTATGGGTTTACAGTACTTGTTTGGGTGAGTAAAGTTGACCTTAAATGAATTTTGCAGGAGCTTGGTGAGCTCAGGAGCACTCTTAACATAGAGGTGGAGCAATTGAGGACTGTAAGTGCAGACTGACCATTCATGACCTTGTAACTGCATCCAAAGTTTTGAACATGATTTTGAGGTGGCTGAGAGTAGATGTGGCAATGCGTCTGTTATGAGATTGGATCTGTGGGATGTTTTCTCCTTAGTGTTTGAATATGGTATTAAGGGGTATAGACTTGAAGCTCATCACCAGGATATGTTGCATTGGTTATTTCCTGGCAATATTGCTACTTCTATCCAGTTATTTTATTAGCAATATATACAGCTAGTATTGTTGAGAGATATGGATGTTTGATGGAGCCTTCTTGTTTTATATATGTGGCCTTTGATCTCTCTTCCTTCCTCCATGACCATTGGTCACCAGGCAACAGCAAGCACAGTCTGATGAGTGCAGTCTCTCTTGTTTGCTTCAGGAATTTCAAGAGTTGAGAAGCACATTGAAGAAGCAGCTGGATGCCACATCTGGCCTGGCTGGGCTGGTATGTGCAATGAAATGATGAGACATTTACTGACTTTGTTGGTCTTCCATATAGGGAGTTCTTGACTTTGTGTGGATAATTCTCAATCGAGAGCCTGGTTGACTGCATATGCTTCAATATGTTTTGCTTTGGATTCAGCCAGCTTGCTTCTGTATATTGCTAGTTTAGAGATCTGTATTTGACTCGTGTCATATATGCTTTGGTTTACTTTGTAAACTAAAGTTGGAGCAGAACATTTTGTTGAGATTTAGTAGCATGTCAAGTACTGGACTCTAGCAGTGATCGTGGGCCATTAAAAACTCAGATTGAGCTTTTACCTTTTGGTGCATAGGTCAGCACAGCAACCAAGCTTCTTTGTTGTCACAATCACTTTCTGGAGGAAGAAGACTCTGATTTTTGGAACCTTTTGAACCTGTTTGCAGGACCCAGGTTCCGTGGCTCCAAAAGCTGAGCAGCCAGCTACTGCTTTATCAACTTTAACAAGCAATTAGATTCATTGGACATGAGGATCACCCTGTTCTTTGCTGTTCTACATTATTGCTTGTCCAGGTTCTGTCGGGTAGCCTACAAACTGGATGGATCTTGACTTTCCTATTTCAAAAAGATAATATATCCCTTCAGAAACACACAGGGAAGCAATTCAGAAGCACTGAAAACTGATACTGGTGATATTGGTGAAGCTTATCAGTTCATGATGCGGGATTCCTTCTTTTCATTCTGGCTCTTACTGTTGTCAGAAGTACTTAAAACTTCTGCCAGTAGAACAATGCATAAGATGCTTTGAAAATCTTGGCATCAAACTAACTTACCTTACCAACTGCATTTTTGTTAATGAAACAATTGTGAAGAAGTTTTCAGTTTTCACAAGGACACCTTTTTTTGTGGGTTTCCAAAATAATCCAAATGATATGTTCAGGGTCTAGGAGAGCTGAACTCTTACACTCTATGTAGGCCTCTCTATGCTTTGTGCTTAGACACTTGCTTGTGCAGGGACATGCTAAAATGACATGAAGTGGACCCTGACAACCTTGTTGTAGTGTGAATAATGTCACTACTAACTTCTTTTATTAGCTATGTCTCTTGAGTGGTAGCCAATGTCATGACTGAGTCTTCCCAACCGAGTCTTCCAGTTGCTCCAAGAAATGTGACAGAAACTCAGGATGCAAATGTTTGTGTAATATTGTGCCTGAAATTTGGGGTGGGAGCTGATGAAGAAGTCATGCATGGTAGCTCATTGCTCCCATTCGTGTATGTCATCATCATTGCCACAATGGAGGTGATGGTCTGACATGTTGTGAATGTTCCTGAAAAAGATTATGGTTATAACTGCACTCATATATTGTTGTATTACCTTCAAGGTTTTGTTGTGGAGATTTCTTTGCAATCTTGTAGATATGTCTTTTGGTTGTAGCAGCTTTCCACCATGTTTCTTCATGGTTCTGCTGGATTATGGACATTGATTTGTATAATGTGTCCATTAAGACATGCATGGTTCTGTACTGCACTTATGCGCAGCAGACATTGCAAACCATGGGAACTGATAGTTCTAATGTTGTGTGGCCTCCTCTGCCTGTGTTATATGCCTGGGAACTTTGATCTGGCACCCCATTGCTTAATGTCAACATCAAAGGCCACTTCTGTAAGGTACCTGCAATCTTGTGAAGGATTTTGAGCTGGGTTGTAAACACAGGATTTGTTCACAGTTAAGAAGATTTCAGGTGGTATACCATGATTGCATCTGTTGAGATGTTGTTCCTTCCATTCCAGGCAATCACTTGTCAACTGTTTACTGCCCTTTACTATTGGGACTTCCTGACAGTTGTTGGGGCTGCCATATCTGCAGAGCTGCTTCTTGCATGCCTTATGTTGTTGCAGGATTAGCATGTGAGTTGAGGTTTCTGGCCTTCCAAATTGAGTTTGCCAGATCCACATTTGCTCTGCTTGGCTTGCATTACTAAAACCCTTGATTGCCAGCTAAAAGGTGATCAAATGCCTGTATTTACAGAGGCCGTTGCAAAGTGAAAACTGGAGCTGATGACCATTGCAATTTGTACAAAGCATACATTGCTGGACTTCCATACTAAATCTAACTATGTATGCTTGAACAAATTGCAATGGGGTCCCAGTGAGCACTGTTTGGCAGACCAGGAAACTAGTGGCAATTCTTTCTGAAATTGTGAAATCAGACTGCTAGAGTACCAACCTTGTCCTGTTCTTCTGAGCCTGGAAGCTTACCTGCTGCAGCATACAAAACAAAAACTCAATGAAGGGAGATGATACATGCTGATGTAACAGGGTGCAAAGGTGGTGGTACCAGCCTGTGGAAGTTGCAACCATTGCAGAAAGTGCTCCTCTCTATCACATACCAGGTTTGTGCTTGTTGAAATAAAAACTCATGTGAAAACTTCTTGCCTTCTTGTAAACCAAAACTTCTTTTTTTTTCCGAATGATTTGCTGTGCAACCTCAGATTCAAAGATTTAATGTTGTTGCATAATTGACCTTGACACATTGCCAAATAAGCTAAATTATGGTCTCTTATAAATGTAACCAATTGCTTCTTGATCAACTGCAACCAAAAAGCTTGATTGCCAAGGTCTTCATGTTGTGGACAATATTTGTCAGCATTTCACTGTCAACAAAAACTGGCTAATTAATCTGCTGCAATTGTGTATTAAAGTCCCTTCCACTTTTTGCTTAGATTGCAAGTGTACAAGTCAGCTGAAGATAGAGAGTTTATTGATCAATGCATAAGTCTCTTTTTAGAAACAGGTACCAGAGAACCTGAGGTTCCATGCCCAGAACAATGGAAGCCCTGACAGCATTGCCTGAGCCTGAAAACAACAGAAGCTGCAAACTTGCCCTTCTTTACACAGTAAGGACCCATTTGACCCCTTGGTTATCAATTCTTTGGATCTCTCTCTCTTTTAGGTTAGGTGTTTCTTTAAAGAAACCATATAATTCTAGAACCCTTGTGCCACCCTAACTCTCTTCCCTGTGTAATGTTCACAGGTTTAGACCTCCCTTAATACTTTACCCTTGTAGTATGCTGGTTATTTTTTCCAGACCTTTGCAAAGGTTGAAAGTGGCTTGTTTGTAGTTGTTTTCAAATCAAAACCTGGCCATTGTGTGCACATGAGCCAATTATATGTAAAGCTTGAACATCATCCAGATTATTTCCATGTTCAGTTTCATGCTATTTAATGCCTGAAATTCATTGAAATTGTTGTTTACCTGCCATTGTGCTGTTCTACACTTGGACCTACTCTTTACTTTGTAACACTAATGTTGAGAGGTGGTCCTTGGACATGCAAACACTTTTTGCGACGGTAGTTTTGCATGGGAAAGGGGAATAAAAATTTCCCCATTATTCATAAAAATGTGCTTGTGTCAATAGCTAGGTTAATGAGAGCTTGTAATCAATTGATGCCAACTGCACTTGTGAAGAATGGTAAGGCAATGCAAAATTTGACATTTGGGCGAATGTCTTTCTAACTTTGAAGCCGCATTGTGTACTTCCTATAAAAATGTGCCAAATCATTCAAGTAGGAAATGTGATATACCATATGTCAAAAAACACTGCCATGGTCTAAATGATTTTCTCCTTCTTAACATTTTGAGAGATGCTCGGAAGAGATCTCACCAAACCAATTTTGTGAGCCTACTTTGTGATCTAATTTACCTAGAAATTTGGCACAATATGCATTCATAAAGCACATGCTGTGAGAAATTTCCTAGTGTATTTGGAGGGCACCTTATTTGCATGAATATCGCTCCTAGAAAAGTGGGGGATCTTATGCCACTTAAGAAGGTGTAAGAACCAAAGTTGAATATGTTCATTTCAACATACCAATTGGGTATTCGTGTCAAGGTTTTCTCAAATTTTTACATTGGTAATGAACTTAAGTATCCGAAAGTTCTTAAAATGAACATATCAAAAGGGTCTATATAACAACCTACATGTTTTGGAGGATTTCAGGTATGAATACACAATAACCTTATACAAATTGATATGAGATATGTATGTTAGTATCAAATATTCACATTGAGATTCTATCCAAAATAAGAAAAAAAAATTACATGTTCTAAAATCACATGTTATATTGTAACCAAAAAGAAAGGGGGCATGATGGAGAACAACACAAATGTAGTAGCATTAAGACAATCTCACATGAACAATTTTAATCACATGTTGCTAAATGAAAAAACTTTTGTGAAGCTGAAAATATCACAACCATGGGTATCACCATTCTTATTCCAAGATCATAGCTCGAGAGTTTGAAGAACTACAAACTGCCACCAAGAACGTTATGTGTGCATGTTTTGGTTCATGAAAATGTTCACCTAGTAGTGCTTTGTGATGGGTAACACCCATGGGTGAGGGATGTTCTCAAAATGCAAGGCCAAACTCAACTATTGCCTTGTCCAAGGATAGTTGCATACCTGGGGCTTTACCCTACACATAATAGGTACCCACCAACTCTCAAAGGTTGTCGGTGGACATAACAAATGTCACAAATATACATATATATTTTGTTTTTGCATCACCACCAACTAGAGCTTAATGCATCCCAATTATTTGATACTTTCTTTGGCCAATCTAGCTTTGATTCCCCGTCTACATTTTCTTTTTTTCTTCAAAAGGATATCTAGCTAGATAGGCAAGAGACACGTGAAGTGGCCCCCAGAGTCCTATGCTTCTATTCGGTTACAAGTTTTGTGAAGAAAAAACCAACCCCAATAGGACAAAGGTGTAGACAAAAAAAAACCGGAGATGGATGCCATGGCTTGAAGTTCACACTTGACATTAGAACATTGGCCATCTACCAAACCTGAAAAAAGTTGCAACTCTTGTACTGGGCTTTGATTGTTGTTCCAAAGTGATGGAGAAGGAAAGAATACTCAATAGACTCATCATATTGTTTGCTTTGCTTGCCAATGTCTTGGAAAAGGCCAATGTCTTGGAAAAGGCCAAAGGCATTTTCATGAACTGATGGACAATTGCCAGTCTCAAAGGTTTTGGACTGGGAACATCTTCTTTTTGGGTTTGTCTGTCTGTTATTTGGAATCCCGGACTTTTATTTTTATTTTTTATTTTTTGGGGGGTCAATTTTGTGATGTACCCAAAGTAGTGATCATCTTGAAGAAGATTTAACCAAATTTTCCCTAAAGAAAATATATGAAATTAAAAATATTTAAGCATCCTTCTAAATATTTTGCTACATACTTGGAAGACTGATCTAAAAATCTGGTGATTTTAATTTTTAATTTCAAAATTTCTTTCTATTGAAAACACCCAAAATGACTTCTTTTTCACATTTTTCAGTTTTAAGTTTCAAGTTTTGGCAAAAAAGGCTACACAAGAGTCACGCCCCCATTCTTTTCCCAATCAATAGTAGTGTCTGAATACACATATATAGACAGGTGTTGGAGGGTATTTGGATTTATTGATAACCTCTGGTTCCAATTTCATTCTAAAATCAAAGAACTGCCAGTTCCCCCTTTTTTCATATAGAAAACTCAATGTAGGGTAATAATGCCCAAGGCCATGGCATTACTGGAATAAGGGGCCCACATGAGGCAAATTAAAAAATTTATTCTATTTTCCATGATACCCAACAGATATCTGGCAGGTACCTGTCAGATATCACAGAAAAAACCCTAAAAAACAACACACAAGACATTTCAGAAAATAGCATTTCATTTCCAAAATGCCCCCACAAGTTGTTATGCTCTTAAGAGTCCCTTCAAATGCACTAGGAATGTAAGAGTTCCTCCTAATACACTGTGAATGTGGGTTGGAAGATTATAAACTAAAACCCTAAACCCTAAACCCATGAGTTTTAGTTATTTCAAAAGCTTAAAAGAATTGATGGTTTTCATGAACAAACAGGGCAAGACTGATTCATTTTTATTTTTATTTTTATTTTTTGGAGAATGTCATTTATATATCAAAACCTCCCACAATAATTTCTACTAAGACATTGCTATATTGCCTAGAGTCCCTCTTCATAATTACCATTGCCCAATGTCTAAAGATTGATTCATTTGTTATTTAAAGTTACTATTGCCTACACCCTAATAAACAAGGGGGGAGGGGGGTGTTACATTGTGGCCTTGCCATTTACATTAAAAATATTGTAAGGCAAAAATCATGAAGAATTATGAAAAATCAAATATTTTACCATGCAAAAATATAATCTTCAAAAAAAAAAAAAAAACTCTAAAACAAAATTAAAATTCTTTATAACTCTATAACTAATCTCAAGTCTCAAGACAAGCAAAAATATCAGCTTTCAAAAACCCTACTATAAAATAGACCTATTATTATTACCTAGGGGGGGGCCTATAAAAATCCTTTAAGCTACTATACTCTATAATGAATCTAAACACAACATCCTCGCCTTGGTAGGCAAGGCCAATAAAAGATTGATTGATTCATTTGTTATGTACTAACTGCTAACTACCAACCAACAACCTCACTACAACATTTGTTTGAGGGAAAAGTGAGAATTGGGGTTGCAAATGTCCAAACCAAATATATCTCATCTCTTGGTCTCCAAGAAGACACATCTTTGCCAAAGACAAAACACATGGTTCGTGTGCTTCTCCTTTGCTTTTTGCAAAAATATGGATGTCAGCTTTTTTGCAGTTTGCAAAAACACTTCTTATTATTGTCATACAAGTCTAAAAAAGAGACTCAGAAATGGAAAAAGGCCAAAAAGATACTCAACCCATCTTGAAGCCCTTTGCTGAGAGGGCCCAAGACAAGCAAAGCCTCAATGAATGATACATCTAATGCAACTCTCATAGCTAGGCTCTCCCTCTCTCTCTCTCACCTAGAAGTTGGTGCCAAAGTGCTCCTTTTTGTGCTTTCTTTTTTCTCTCTTGAGAATAAATTAGTAGTAGACTCCAGAAATCTGCAATGCTCTAAATTGGTGTTAGTGTAGATATGCCCATCACCAAACAGGAGCTGGTAAGAGAACTGAGCAAGAGGACAACCAAGGGCTTGTTAGGGTTTGATGCATAGCTTGATTAGTGTTCAATATGTATTCTATGACTGAACACTTGGTCTGAAAATTTTGTGTTTGAGAACTTAGGGGCTAGCACTAGTGAATGGTCTTTTTTGTGTGTTTGGTAATGGGAGAAAATGAACTCTCTTGTGCACCCATTGGGACCCACTTCGAATAACAAAATGTTTGGTGTCGAGGAGCCCAAGAGAATATTGTCAACACCACTTGAACACCCATTGGGCCTCACTTGGCATAACAAGTGTTTGATGATGGGGAGAAAACTATATCACTTAAAAACCCATTGGGTCCCCCCACTTGCAATAACAAATGTTTGACGACTAGGAGAAAATTCTATCGCTTTGGCACCCATTATTGGGCCCCATTTGGGATAACAAGTGTTTGATGACCAGGAGAAAACTATATCACTTTGGCACCTATTGGGCCCGCTTGGAATACCTAGTGTTTGATGATGGGGGAGAAAATTATATCACTTTAGCACCCATTGGCCTCCATGAAGAATAATACGTGTTTGGTTTAGGGTGTAAATTAACCCAAATAGGAAAAGTATTCACCCCCATTAAAACAAGCGATTGTTTGGTAATGGGGGCAATCTCATGCAATTATAAGGGATTTAGGGTTTAAGATCCAAATATAGAGTGTTCAAACATAATATGTAAAATATCAACTTTGGATGTCAAAATAAATCACATTTATGACTATCTTAAAGAGCATGGGAAATTTTAGAATTCTCTTTACATTGCATTCCCACAAAAAACATTTATTTCAAGCAACAAGCTAACCAACAATGCACCCAAACTTTTCAAACATTTTAACATTGTTTCAAGAATGTAATCACTACCAAACACTTACATGAATTCCAATGTTTCCAAAAGCTTTTTTTGTCCTAGCTTAAAATTGTCGAACTATCTAGGAGATGATAATCAAGTAGAATTGAAATAAGAAAATAACAAAGGACATGTGAAAATAGAAAATAGCTAAGAAGATGTCAAGTAAAAACAAGTTTACAAGATCACAAAATACAAGTTGAGTTGAAAAGAGAAGAACTTCTTATGTAAATCATTTCAACAATGAAAATATATTATTGATGGATTCAACAATATGTAATCCTTAAAGTAACCAAAAGGTCAAATAGTTTTGGCTTTTACAAATTTTAGCAAGTTGCAAACCATTGTAGCATGCGATTCACACCTACATCTTATACATCAATTATATCAATATAGATTTGATTTGGGAAGACTTTGAGAACTTCTATGAACTAATTTCTTCTATAGTAGTCTTAAAAAGTCATGTACCCTGAACATATCAAGACCTAATGCACTTTTTGCAATCTTGGAATGTGTATAGGTAGTTGAAATGTGTACCTCTTGTAGGTTCAAGGCATATTCCACCAACTTGTTTGAGATTGAAATTAGGAGGCAAAGTGCTACCATGATACCAACTAATGTACCTTGTAGGTGACAAAATGGAGTGTCCAACCAACTAACAATTACAAATAAAGAAAATATTCCACTTACATTTGCAACACAAACAAAGAAGGCATCAACATTAAACATAACTTTTAATGGACAATAATGTGGTTCATGAACAATTAAATCCCTGGAAGAAATAATGCATGTGATGGAAAGAGAGCAAAGTTCTTTGAGGAAAATAAGTTAGCATTGCCCAACATACTTGTAACACTTTTTTTAGATCGTTTGAATGGGAAGACAAGATCAAAGAAACAACGGCCACAAGGTGTGTTCATAAATGACTTGAAGATACAACAATGGTGGCTTAAATGTTGGGCATGCAAAAATGTGGACTTTCTGTTACTTTGCAGTAGTTCAATATGAAGGTGGTAAAATTTACACATATCAAACCAACCCCCTTCAAAGATGGAATTCCTAAAAAAATTCGTGTTATTGGTTCAAATGTCATCTTCTAAAATGAAGTATTCAATTTACAAAATAATTAAAAGTCTACAAGGCACAAGGTTTGACAAACCAATCATGTAATTCCTACCAAAACCTATAAACATTATACATTGACCACAATTATAAGGAAGATCGCAATTGGAATTCAAATGAAACATGGATTCAAGTAAGGCGATAATCAATAGCTATAGTTTTGGGGAAAAAAGGTTCACACCAAGTTTACAACACCATTTATAGATCCAAGAAATGCTTGATAATAAATTGCACTATAAATGTAGCAAGAGGATCCCTACCAAGTTTCTGCATATTTAAGGGTGAATGGATTAAAGATGATCACATCAAACATTGTAAAAGAAGAACATGCATCACAATAAAAAGGAAATCTTAGATGATTTTTTATTTATTTAAAGAGCTTTTATCATTTTTCAAAAGGTCACTTTTAAATGGCATCTTTCAATTTAATCAACATCTATTGATTCTAGATGGGATGGTTGTCATGTTACCATAAAAGCAATAGAACATGCACAACCATTTAGGTTGGACATGATCACATTACCATTTCACACATCCCATGTTTTACAACCATAAAATGTGAGTTGTTTCAAGTCTTTCAAAACAACTTTCAAAACAAAAAGAAACAATGCAATGGTTGTAAATAATCATTATGAATTTCAAAAATGCACATTTGCTAGCTTGGTAGTCAAAGTTTTGGACCTAATCTTGTCCAAAATAAACATCAAGAATGGGTTTAAGGTTACATGGATAGTCCCAAAGCCATGGATGAAGAGACTAAACAAAGAGAAGTCTATACAATAGCAAAATTTACTCACATTTCAAATAAAAACAATGATAGTTTTGATGGAACAACTAATAATATTAATTAATGGAATGAAGATGGGGTTACCACACAACTATTGAACATAGCACCTATAGTTGAAGATGTTGGAACAAGGGTTGATGTTAATATCTAGGAGCAATTAGATTTAAAATCTTATGTGGAAATGCCCAATAGTTTTATTCTACAAAAAAAACAAGGCCAACAAAAGTTATTTGTGATCTAACTATTGATTTAACTAATGAACCTACTTAGGAGATGTAATGCTACCAAAATTCTACAAATGCAACCTAGGTCACTTTGTCTTTTATAAATTTGTTGTCCTTACTACATTTATTTTCAAGGAAGACAAAGGGAAAGTAACCATTAATAGACTAACCAATCATGATGTAGTCACATCTAATGAATATATAGATATTTTATAGAAAAAACCATGGACAAGGAGGCTACTAAACAAATTAAAGAACAAAAGAAGGAGTGGGAGGAGAAAAGAGTTTGGTGTGTTACTAATTCCTTTAGTACAACTAACAAAACAACTCAAAAGTTAGTTGAAAAGTGTGCAAGAACAAATTTCAATTTAATTTGGTCTAAAATTGCAAGAGGTAGGGGATAATTTTCACCATAATTTTGGAGCAATTTTATAAGTCCATGCTCTTTTGTACAAAGGTGTGAACCTTGGTTTTATATCAAAAAATAAAAAAACGACCAAGGCAAGGGCAAGGGCCATAATGTAAGCAAAAAAATGTTGCAACAATTTTACAACATAGTACCATGTATTAGAACAATTTGTTGTAAAAGGGGAGGGGGGGTGGGGGGTGGGGGGTGGGGGGCACTAAAGATGATCATTGGGGACAAGGGTTTGGGTCAAAGGAAATGAACAAGATGAACAAACTAAGTAGGACAAGGATGGGGTGTTAGGTTTTGCAATGACACATCATAAGGGGGCTTGAAGTTTTGCAAAGAACAAGATGAAAAAGAAGATGAACAAGGGGTGACTTCAAAATTTCAAAGTTGTGAAGATGAAAATGAACCAAATAAAAGGGAGGGGGGTTGGGGGGGTAACTTCAAAGGAGAAAGGACAACAAGACCAGAAACAAGAAAAGGATGAACCAACAAGAACCTCATTGTGGGAACCAAGTTTAGTGATGAAGAACATTACAACACCAAAAAAATCCCAAAAATGGAAATTGGGAACCTTTAGGTTACAATTGAATATCAACATGAACAAAGGGGCGGTTGATGTTAATGGACAAAGGAATAAGACAATACAACCTAAATCTAGTGATGAAAAACATTTGAACATTAAAAGAAATTTGATTAGAAAGCTTTGTGAACAAAATGTGGGGTGACTTTACTAGATGAAGGAAGAGGATGAACTAACAAGGAACATCATTAAACGAGTTGAATATAATGATGAAGAACATCAAAGTAACACAAGAAATTAATTGGAAAGGTTTTAAAAACAATATGGACAAAGGGGGCCAACTTTAATGGACAAAAGAAAAGGATGAACCAAAAAATAACATCAAAACACCAAAAGAATTTAAAAAATGGAACTTGTAAATAACCAAGGATTAACACAAATGAGGGGGTGCAATGTTAGTGGATGAAAGAAGAGGATGAACTAATAAAAACAAGGCTTGTAAAACCAATTCTAATGAGAAAGAACATCAAAAACACCAAAAGAAATTAAATGATGGATCTTATGAAATTGATTGGAAAGCTTGTTGGATCAACACTCACAAAGGGATGGTGATTTCAATGGATGAAGAAAGAGGAAAAACGACCATATACAACATTGGAAGAGTTAAGTTTTATGACAAAAAATTAAAAAAATCATATCATAAGATACATTAAAAGAACTAGTTAGTTACAAGGAAGAGGACAAACATTATCACAAACTTCAACAATGAACTCCAACATTTCACAAACACCAATGAACACACACACAACAAAAATGGAAGGATTAAATTAGGAAGTTTAATAGATTATTGTTTGTGTAGACACATGAACACCAAACACAAAACCCTTCGGTTTTTTCAGTGTTGCTCATAATTTAGGATTATTACGTAAACAAGGGTTTGTGTATGATTGTTGATATTTTCACCTTTTTGTCAACATTCATCTTTGCTGATGATGTATAACAAAAAATTTTGCATAAAATTTGTAATTTCCCTTTCATTCAATTCGAACAATGGTCATATTTCATTCAATTTTTGGATGTTAAAAATTCTTTCATATGGCGAAATGTGTTTGGTTGTTAGGATGACACATGTTTGTTTGAGGTTTTTTTGTAGTTATTGGACCACCCTTCTTTTAGGATGCCATAACTTTGTTGTCTTTGAACCCAATTACTGGATTCACATGATTATGCCCAAGAAAACCAAAAGGCAAAAATAGTCTGAACTTCATAGAAACACTTAGGGAAATTTCCTAAATGATGGCATTTTCTATCCATGAATATCCCTCCCTCTTAGGAAAGAGGGAGATATTACACCTACAATTTAAAAGTGGGAGGGATCTTCCATGTACTTATAGGCATAAGATTCCATCCTCCTATCCCTCTACCATCTACATATGTTTAAGTTCATGATAGACTTCACCTCATGCTTCACAATCAATAAAGCCCA
>Ga0116231_10009195_pt1 | contig 16823 bp, 9 predicted proteins | sample S1TSphgellanicum_2_FD_89695 | JGI IMG/M metagenome (GOLD analysis project Ga0116231, IMG submission 89695) | Host-associated microbial communities from peat moss isolated from Minnesota, USA - S1T2_Fd - Sphagnum magellanicum MG | ecosystem: Host-associated > Plants > Peat moss > Unclassified...
CTTTTTTTAAAAATTGAAATGATTGAACTTTCCATGATCTATTATGATATTGTCATGTGAGTAGTGAAATTATTCAGAGTGTAGCTTATTATAATTATGATGATTTTCAACATGTCAACTTCATATTTTCACAAAAATTCATTTCACTATTTTGAAGATAATTTAATGACTAAACTGAACTTAGGGTAAGGTATCTGGTGGAAAATTTGAAATATTCAGATTGGGACCGGTGTTTTTGTTTGGGGCGAAATTTCGCCAAATTTCGACCTGAAAAATATAATTTCCACCTGTACAAAGGATATTCCATGGAAAAAATTGGCCCAAATTCGCCAGATTTCAAAAAAGAAAAAAGTTTCCAAATTGCCAGATTTTTATGATAAGTTCCAGTAGGTAGCCAAGAAGGATCCTGTTTTTCTTTTTCTTTCTTTCATATCTAGTCTGTAGCCAAATCTGGCTATATCATCATCTTATGGATGATCGCCAGTGGAGCTACATCACAAAATTGAAAAAAAAAAAAAAAACACCGTCATTGGGACTGCGGAATTTTTTTGAATTTCAAGTAATTATCTATTCAACAAAAAACTGCCAATTGTCCTTGGGAGGTATGGTACGCAATACGCACATTTTTTGTGAGGAAAGTGAACCTGACAAGGAGCAGATTTTCTGAGGAATTTTTACTGACAGGCGGGGTGCAGCGTCATTCCTTACTTTGCCATTCTCTTGTTGGCACCAGCCTGTCGGTCAGGGTGAAGCAGCACCTGCACTGGTACCGTGGTATAAATATAGAGACCAGTGTTGGGCGGTTCTTTAATTTTGTTATAGTTGCCATCTCTGGGTTTTTGAAAAGTTCCAATTGGTCAGGGGAGATTTCTTTAATGGAATCGACAAAAGAACCACCGGTTCTTTCATTAGTTCTTTGATTGTTTTGAGAATCATGATTTGGAGTCGAAACTGATCCTTTTCTTTGAGAACCACCAGTCAGGGTTTAGTGTACCCAGGACCTTTCTCATCCTGTCTTTGAAAGAGAGAGAGAGAGAGAGAACCGCCCAAAGGTGGTAAGAAAATCCATATATATATCTCCTCCTAATAAACATTGGTATCTCATCGTTAGAAAAGAAAAATGAATATCTCCAGGTCCAAATTTAGTATTTCTGGGGTTCAATATTGTCACCAATCCGGAGAAAGAACATTCAACTGCCGAAAGGCTGCAGATATGCAAATCTTAGGTGGGCCTGGCCACCAAGCTTGTCAGCCATTGACTGATGTGGAGGATTAGCGACTGAGCTGATGAGCACAAAACAATGGCAGGGTCATGAGAAAAGGGAAAGGTGGCTGAGAAAACGTCAAAACAGTCTTGACAAACAAAACGTGGTGAATGTGGGAGGAAGACCTCAAATAAGCCAAGGGTCCTAAATACAGGCAGTACACAAGGTGAGACCTTATCTACCCCTCAACGATCTCTGTCTGATGCTTGTTTAGCTTGTCTTCTTGCACATGTTTTTCTCTCTCTCTTGTTAAAACCAAACAACATGATTTTTAATTTTACATGTCTGCAAAAACCAGGGACATGATTTTCTCGTTCCCAGTGTTCTGCACATACGTTCTGCAGTTGTGTACCAGGTTCATAACCAAGTCCATTAATCTTAAGAGAGATTTGCTCCAACCACTGGCATAGATTTTAGCACTAGGCACAATGTTTTTTGTTTTATATTTATCGAATACCAACAGTCAATAAATGAAGAAAATTTGAAAACCCTGCAGCAGAACCACACAGGGCTGCATTGTCAGGCCCAGAAAGGGCACCGGACAGACCTGGATGGTGGCTAGATAGCGTCTGGTGAAGACAAGTACTCTTGTATTTTTGCTCGTTGCTTGGCCAATTACCTGATTAAGATGAGTATGGTGAAGCCCAGACACATCTTGTTGCTGCCCAGACAATATTATGCTTCCTAGTGTCCATTACACACTCAAAAGATTTGTGCATAAACACGCGCCCAAATATGTCTTGGCAGCACTTCGCCCCACCCAAGCACACCACCCATCTTTTTTTGAATATGAATCAGACTAAGGGCAGCCAGTGAAAAAAAGAAACGTTGCAATACTTTTGTACTGCCTGCATTTAGGACCCTTGGATGATTCTACATCATCATTCCCTGTGACATGTATATCTTCCAATGAAAAACTCATATCATTCATAGAGTTTAGAAGGGAAAAAAAAAACCAGCCAACCATAAATAAACCAAGGCACCCAAAAAAGGGGAAAAACAAGGAACAAAATGGAAGGACCTACGTTCAAGAAGACAAATGAACCACCTAAGAGGGCGAACAACAAGTTCCTGAACCCCCTCCACCTTATTTATATTTTAAAACATCTCTATAAATTGAGATTGGTGGACATAACATATTGTGAAATGGTGGAAGCCCAGTTCTCAACCAGTAAAGGGTTTATTGCGATGCTTTTGGATGTGAGCTCCAGCCTTTACCAAGACTGGGACCTCCACCTTATTTATATTTAAAAACATCTCTACAAATTGTGATCGGTGGACATAACATCTTGTGATTTGGTGGATGCCCAGTTCTCAACCAGTAAAGGGTTTATTGAGATGCTTTTGGATGTGAGCTCCACTCTTTACCAGGACTGGGACAAAAAGATGAGGTTGTCAGGAGTCATTGTGCTCAATTTGTCTTATTGAATCCATTGTCCTCAAGATACTGTATTTAGGGCCAATGAGGTATTTGTCAGTGGTGCCCCTCTCCGGGAGAGACTAGTACAAAACAAAAAGCATGTGGATGTCATATGGGGTAGGGTCTAGGGACACAACTTTGCAGAGTTCACTTGGTCCCTCATTATGAGACGTGAGTTCCTTTTATTGGATAATTTCAAGGAAACCTTTCCTACTATTTTAGGTAACCCTTGCTGGTTTGAAGTTGCCATGAAGGGGGGCAATGCAAATTGCAGTTATCAGATAAGCCACTTGTTCATCAAGACACCTCAAACAGGCCTTTCAAAGTCATCAGCCTCATCAGCTGACATGTGGCCATACTTACATTATCCAAGTTGGAACGTATGAAAACAACCTATTCAAGTAGGTACCTACCGCCTTTTTAATATATATCACTACAATAAGGGTAGCTCTAATATTACTTTTTAACTTTTTATTAGTTTATTAAAGTTATCTGTAAAGTCAGGAAAAGACGGCACCGGAACCCGCCTGTTTGGTCACATAGGGTATGAGATTTCAAAAAACAGGAACAAAAAAAGGTACACTGGGCTTCAACGGGGGCATGAAACTCAGTTTAGCAGCAAATTCGGTGCTAAACTGAGTTTGCCCTGTCCTTTCTTTTCCTGAACGCCTTCAACCAATCACTGCTCCTGCTTTGTGTACTGTAAATGTTCTCGCGCCTCCTGCATTTAATCCTGAGTCTCGGTATTTCATACCCTTATTTAATAAATTTTCATTACTTTGCGGGGATGAAGCATCAAATGAGGGGTGCAACACAGGCCCAAGATGGCATGGCTTTACGGATAACTCTAATATACACCAAATTGTATTTTTTCCTTCTTCTTTTTTTTCATGAGGCTAGCTCCAGATTTGGTGGGCTAGGGTAAAAAAGGACTTCAAAATATGCCAGTGTGCAGGGATGAGTTTTAGCCACCTCCTGCTGTCCAGATGCACCTCTCATGGCCAGCGGGCCGGTTCACCCAAGGCCACCTCTGACTCCCACTGCCCACTTGATACAAGCAGTTGGCAGTTGAGGTAGGATCCTTAGTGTTTGACATCTGACTGATAACAATTCAGCTTGCACTTAGGAACTGTTCTTTTGGCCTTAGGTGAACCAGCACCCACGTTGGTACCACGGTAAAAATCCCAAAATTCATTTAAACAATTATCTGGTGCTTACAAAAAGCAGGGCCTCTGAGTTCAAATCTAACATCTTTTGAGCTTAATAGGTAGGTTGTTCTTTGCAGGCCCAGGCCAAGAATGGTGACCAACTCTTTAGGGAAGAGAAATTTCATGCAGTCAATGGGAAGACCCAAGCATGCCTTGCTTTTTTGTCTTTTAAGCTTTTTGAGGGGAGGGCGCCAGACCGGGGGATTTTTTTTAAAATTCCCTATCTCCCAATGTGTTCCCACTATGTTCCCTTTAAGTTCTCAATGAGTTCCCAATATGTTCCCCAACATGTTCTCTATAGCACCTTAATTTTATCCCATATGCTTTGGCAAATGTTGTCCTCTTTTCACCTATATAGGTGGGCCAAAGGGGAAGAACTCTATTCTTCAGAATAGAACCTTCTAATTTAGGAAACTTCCATAGTTTCATTTTTTTTTGAGTGATGACCCAATCAAATTGGCTCGTTGCAAAAACAAATTGAACTTGGGAGGCACATCATCTAATTTAATAGGAGATGTGAATATACCCTGGCATTTCTTTTGTACCTCCATTTTCTCTCTGTATTGGTGCTTTTATTAATACAGTTGGCAAGGTTGCATCAGCAGTTGATGCTTTTATTAATAAAGTTGGCAAACTTACATCAGTCACCTTCACTCACTCGTACCTTCACCTTCTTGAGTGAGCAAATTAGCCTTGTTACCTCAACCAGCAGCACCTACACAAGCACCACAGTAAAAGCCCCCTCTGTCCTCTACACCATGTCAGTTGCACGATTACCATAGTACCTGAACGATTTTAGCAACAAACTGCTGAATAATTAATTAAAATTTAAATCTTAACTTCGGCACTTGGTTTTTTAATTCTGAAATTTTTGGCAGGTAATAATGGTTATATAAAATAATAAACGATTTCCCTTCAAGGTTATGGAGTAGTCTTGTCTGTGCATACTGTCTCAGTTTTTAGTACTCAGTATTTGTGGGTCTTTGGTTCAAACCTCGACAAGATGAACTTTGGGTTTTATTAAAATTTTAGCACAAATATTAAATAATTTTTCAAAAATTTGACAAAACGAAAAATAATTTAATTTATATGCCTCGGTTCAGGTACTTCTACTGTGGTACATTGTTCTCCTAGCTGTATTTTATGTTGCTCTTGATGAAAACCAGAGGATGATGTTAAAACACCCAGTACAAAGTTTGCAGGTGTCAGTGCATTGTACTGCACAGACTGGATGATTTTGTAAGGGGTACAGCATGAAAAACATTTGATTGTTCACGTCCTGCTCTTTGCAGCGACTGTGCAAATGTGACCATATTGTTAGAGCACCAGGAATAAAATCAGCAGACTAGTTCTATGCACTGACACCCACAAAGTTTATAGAGGGTAGGGGTAGCATCCTCCCATGAAAAGCTATGAAGGTTAAAAGAAATCATGACACCAAAACAAATGAAAGGGAAATTCTAAAGAGTTGAGGGGGGCCTTTAGGGATAAGAGATCTATTATTGTTGTATTTAACCTATGGTTGGTGGGGGGGTTTAAGTCATTTAGAGTTTGTGGAGTGAATTAATCCGTGTGCCATTCATAGAAAAGGAATTGATAAAATAAAATGATAGCATTAATTGAATCTTGCATTGAGGCATTCAAAATGTCGGCCAAAGGAGGGCGAAAATTTGGAAGGCCCTCATAGCAGGACCTTCTCCTATACAAATGCTCTTGTTGTTGTTGAAACCCTACTTCCTTAAATATCCTCAAATACTAGCACCACCCATCATAATAGTTTTCACGCCATCATCAATAATTTAAGGAACATAACCAATAGCACACTTCTACGTACTATGGAATGGACCCTATAGGACCTATTCCGCCCAGGAACAGGGCAAGCCTGATAGGGTAAGCTGCCGTTCATTTAAGTGGTAAGGGGTTCTTCCAAGGTTTATTCCAAAATGTAAAGTCTTTTGGACCAATGATTCACATTAAAACTCACAAATACAACACCAAAAGTGAAGCAAAAACCAAACAACAACAAAAGTGGAGCCAGCAGATGGCTGCATGTCTCACAAAAGAAAGTGCCTATAAAAGTGCTTGAATAAAACAAAGGAACCCAGTTACATAGTGCCTTGTAGTTGCAACTGCGGTTGTGGTAGCACCATCACCAATAGCAAGTCACACCCCCAAAAGAATCAAGAAATCTAAAACAACACAACAAGAGACACAGGAGAAGGAGAAAAACAACTTAAATTGTTGGGATGGGAGTCTTTTGGGGAGAATTACAAATTAGAACTTCTTGGGAACATGAAGGAAAATTTGATGCCATGAATTCCAAGGGATTAAACTAAACTATTTATCCCTTCCTAATTTGCAACTGAATCTAGGAAATTGTAAGCTATCGTACTCATTAAAGTGAAAGTCTAACCGAGCATTTAGTTCCTTCTTTAGGCTCACATGTCACCTTTCTTGATGTTACTTTAACCCTTTGATGTGGATGGGATAGCGTGAGGGTTATAGTTCATTTTTTTCTTTTTATTCCATTTACCCCTTCAGTATGAATGGACCTTAAGAGCCTCATTCTAGAAGGTAAAGGTACTAATGTAGGTGCTGGTCCACCCTGGGGTCATGAACTGGGAACCTATACTCATGCACAGATTGAGACAATCTACTATAAACAGGCTATCTATTCATACTACTATAGTACATGTACCCATTATACTACGTCATGTCAATTGGAATATGAATGGACATAACCTATGCACAGGAGGTCTGGGGGAAACCAGCACCCATACCCATACCTTCACCTTCTTGAGTGAGGTGAGGTCTCTTAGTAGCCAAATTAAACCGAAGAAATGTACATAGTGTTTGCTAAATCTATTTGAATAAGCACATATTTCTAAATTTGGAAAGTCTGCAGGGGAAAAAAAATTTAAAAATTCCTCCTCGTAACAAATACCTTGTTTAAGAACACTTTCAATCAAAAGCTTATTTGAACTGATGAGATCCAAAGCCTACTTTAAAATTTAAAATATAGCATTACTTGCAGATGTTGTAAAGCGCCTCCAAGAAAAGTCATTGATCTTGGATTCATTTTAGTGGGAAAGGAACTACAAATCTCACTAGCCTGAGTTAGTCTATTATTTTTGTGGGTTTAATAAACCTAGCGTATGTGGTGATAGTTGAGTTGATGGAAACAGTTTGGTATTCGTGAAAGAACAAATGTATAAAATATAATGTTCAAAACACTATCAAAATGCCGTAATGAACTAGGCCATCACATAGACTAGGAATATTGGCATGTTACACAGTTTGTTAGGAAAATGTTTTTAAAAAGGAAAGTATGAAAGATTGGTCCCATTGGCACACTTAACAATTTGTTATTGTCAAGTGAAGTATAAAATAGTGCATTAACGTGAACAAAACCAAAGTTCTATTGAATACAATTCAACCTCATGTACATTTCAACAAAATAAACAAAGCTGATTAAGAACATGCACAACTAACAGAGAACAAAGCCGACAAGGAATCAAAATCATGACCCTATGACCTTTATGTGCAGTTTGGAACACAAGCCAACACCAACCTTGGCAAAATGGATGGTATACTTAAACAATCAAATTTAGTGGGCCTTGAGAATGTTCATGTTTTATGCAAGGGACAACAAATGCACTTTGGAAAAAAATCAGCAATAATTCAAAGGTCACAAGGATGGGCCATTTCAATGATTGCAATATAAAAAGTATTTGATGATAAAAGTATGTAAATGTAATAATTAAATCTGTTCTATCACTTTAAATTTTTTAATATGAACACATTAAGACCATGAATCTAAGGGCCATTTTCTGTCATTCAATCCCTTGAACAAAGCCCAATAGTTCCTCCCAACATACATCCAAGTTTGGGTGGATGAAAGGATAATTGAAAAGATGTCATACAATAGCAATGGATGCCATATATTTTACCTATAAAACAATGAAAAGATAAAACAAATCCCACCATTAATATGACATTTCTATACTATATTTTGTCTAGTGATGGAGTTATATTCAAATACATCAACAATTTTCTTAAAGGTGGTATTGGTTTTTTGCCATAGCAACCAATTTTCAAAAATCCACATGTTGATGAATGATCAATCTTGAAGCATTTCAGCCCTCAGGGCTAGTCAAATATAGCCAAAGCAAAACTTGGCAAAAATTCAACCTTCATCAAATTGTAAACAATTTTGAGAAAACATAAAATTTTAAACCTCAAATCGTGATCCAAGCATAAGTTAGATCTAGAAAAGAAGTTGGTGTCATCATTGTTTAGGTTGGTTCAGTGAACACTTCAGTTTTTCCAACTTCATAATAATTCATGTTTTTTCTTTTTCCCGAATTCCACTTCATTGGTGACTAAGGTGAATAGTTCATTTGTAAGAGAACTTCTATTCCAATATCAAAAAGAAACTTGTAAAATTGTTCTAGGGTGAGCTAAATCTTCATATTCTAAACAAATGTTCATATTTTCATTATGGGAGACGAAATTATTTCTTGGAAAAGATACTTGAAATAGGTAGATGTGCGAAACATTTCCTCATACCTCCAATTTCACCAGAAATTGCCCTTTGGCACCTTATGTGCATCCATTCTAACAAAAAAGCCAAGGATGCATTTGAATGTGTTAATCAAAAATATATTTGTTCATAGGCCAAAATTGGTTAATTATGACCATTGTCATTTTGTAATGATATTATGATTTTCAGATTTTCATTCAAGGCCTACAAAATCCAAATCCAAAATACATTAACAAATTTAAATGAAGAGAAATAATCTTTTGGATTCAAGATCTACATTTGAATTGATCAAAATTGGGTGTTTGAAATGATTTTCTATTGCACAAGTGGAATGTTACACTATATTAGCATGCCTTGCACTGGACAATGTTTCAATGCCCATTGATAAGGTCATTATTAGTGTTATGTGGTGATTTGATTTTTTAAACAACCATTAACTTTGATTTTTTGGAAAAATCAAAATCAAAGAACAATTGGTCCTAATGATTTCAAAAACCTTTAAAAACTTGTGGATTTTATCAAAGAATTGATAAAGAGTTGACAATTTTATGGCTGATTATTTGATTTTTCCAAATAAATTGACAACCATGCTTACATACTAAACCCAAATCTTTGAATTTTTTGAAACTTGCAATTACGAATCTTAAGAACCCACCTTGATAATCATCAGGGGTTTGTTCTTGTTTATAATATTCACTCACCAATGGTCATTACATTAATGAAAGAGCAACCTAAAGGGGGCTCCCATTGTTTATGGGACATTGAAATCTCAAGCCTAACAATCAACAAGATAATGAAAGGCCATAACTTGTAAAACATTGTAAGAAATTGTGTATTGTGCAACCATTTAATTTGTGATCATATGTGATTAAATGTCATTTGCAAGTATATTTTGTTATTTTTATAATTAGTCACTATTCATTTCAATCTTTTATTATTATTATGGTGTGACTAATTAACGATTATTAAGTTTTGCATCCTTTCATGTTGACTAGTTTTTTATACTTTTCATTCAATTAGGTTTATATATTCAATTAGTTGCAAAAGTAATCACAACTTGGTTATTTTTATATGATGCACATATACTTTTGGTGTAAATTAAAGTGTTTTGAAATATATTAAAAGTATATTTATATATTCATTAATTTAATTATCTTATATTTAGGGCATATTATATATATATATATATATATATATATATATATATTGTGCCTATGTAGGTTAAGTAAGTTGGTAAGTAAATTATTAATTAGTTAAAACTGATTCTTATATTTACTATGAATAATATCTCCTATTCATTACAAGGTAATTAGTTAGTTCATAGTAATAATTTGTTATACATAGTTACATATGTTTTTTTCTTCCATTTCCATCTTGTAAAAGTATGTAAAGAAGGTGTTTTGCCTTAAATTTTTATATTGAAAACATTTATAAAACCTAAAATAAAATAAAAATATTTACAAATCTACCTTTTGGATTAACTACCCACCTACCTTACCTAGTCCTACCTACCAACTCATATAATCTTATTTACCTTCTTTCATACCCACTTATGTCCTACCTATCTAAATATTGATTTAAATTTATTATGGCCAAGTCTCAATTAACATGCCACATGGCATGATCTAACACCATTTAAAATAGATAATGAGGATCCATTAAGTATTTTTAAAACATAATTTTAACAAAATATTATGTTGCCATCTAGCGCTTTGTTGGGTTATAAAATAGTTGCAAATAATGGTGATTAGTTGCAAACTTTATACATATGGTCAATGGATGAGGGTGTAAATATTGACCATATACAACATCCGTGTGGAATGTGATGACATCATTATAAATCATCATTTGTGACTAGATGTTGCATGCAATTTCACTTATGTAATTAATGGAATTTTAATTATATATGTAGCTTATTTTGAATTGCAAATTATAATCACAAACTAAGACTTTTTTCAATGAAAATAGCTCCAACATGATGTGCGTTACCATATCAACACCTACACCTATTGTTGTCCACACACCACACAAAATAACTTGAAAAACTTCAATTAATGCATCATACTTAAAGAAAATAAAGATTCACTTGCAACAAACAAAAGTCCAAGCCCAATACATAATATGGAAAACCACAACACACAAAACCATGGACAATAGAAAACTTACAAAACAAATAAAAATAGCAAAGTTGAATAACACCATGTGTTTTGGAACTTCAAATTATATCCCAAACATTAAATAGTTTGAACCCCTTTCACACATGAATTAGTTCCAAGTTAAAGTGCAATTGATTATGTTAATTTAATTTATTACTAACCTAGTTATGATTTAAATAGGCCCCAAAATTAACAATTTTGACAATTGTCATGTAGTTACCATATTAATTAGCAACTACACCTATATCTTTTTTAATGGTGGCATAAAACATCCCATGTTCCACCTTTAGGAAAAAGGATGACAAATCAGCATAATGGTGGCCCCTAAAAATTGTTTGCACAACATACACCATAGGCCAATAGGGACCATCGTTAGGGACAAGTCAATTTGCCCATCCACATTAAAAAGATGACACAATGGTGGTTACTCATGTGGTCCTTCCATGTCTAACCATCTCAACCCCCAACAACAACATTGCAAAAGGTAAAACCTTTTGCACACACAAAATAACACATGATGCAATCACATCTAACATAGTTGGTGTTGTTTACCACAAGTATAGATAATCTCATGATTCAAATCCATGGATTCAAAGTTAATAACCACCTCCATGGATATTGGCATAATAAAATGTATTTTAGCATTGAATTGTTATCAAATTTTCCATAGTCATTGGCATATTACATGTTGGAACAAGGTTGCTTGTTACTCACATGAAGTCACACATTTGGATCATCCAAATAATGATTATTGCCATCTCATTTTGTCAGATTGAGGTTGATAGTTCAAGCTCATGACCAAATAACCAAAAATATGGTAACAATGATGCAAGAAAAGTTTGTTGACTAAACTTATGCCCCATAACTAACCATGGTAATTATAGATCCTAATCTTTAATATGGATTTTTTAGAGTCAATACTTTTGCAAACTTTGTTTTACCATTTGCACCATTCGTTCAATCAATCCATTTGCCTCAAGATGGTCTTATGAAGTTGTGCGATGATTAATTAATATTTTCTCACACAACCACTATGAAAAATCATGTCAACAACAACTACACTGCATTGTAACTAAAGCTCCAAAACAATTAATATACATCTACACTACAACTATCCCATGGAAATAGGACGAATTAATAAATAAAATGTCACATTAAAAAATCAAGGAGTCATACTGTAATTACAAAATGGACATTTGTATGCATTACAAATATAATTGTAGTTAGCCATGTTTGATTTTGTTGGCAAGTTGCATTTTAATTGCATGTGACAATAACATTATAATTATGGTAAATGTAAAACCCCATCAATGATAACTTTGCAATCAGTGTATGGCCTTAATAGATACAATCATGTGACATGTATGCATTGCCATCATCAATTAAATTTGGTAGTTGAAACTATTTTACAACTAATTATGTCAATGCATAAGTTTTGACTATATGAAGATTATTGTTAACTATTTTGGGACAATTATTCAACAATGATACAACTAACAAGTGTCAATTATGTTGCAACCCACAATATCACATCAGACATGCAAACTATATAATTAATTGAAAATGTAGTTCTTAAATGAGATTGAAGCAACATTACATTGTATTATCAATCCCATTACAATGCACATTACATTACCAATGTTATTAAAAAAATTCACATATACACATGGTTATTATGAACAATTAATATGCAAGTAAATTTCAAATTGAAATTTGAAATGTGAAAATATGTAAAAGCAAATGGCATGTGATAATAATTTAATAGATATCCCTTTCTACATCAACAACCTTCATGTGCTTATGCCTACTCTTCAGAAATTTATGATGAACTAGAAAAGAGATGGGGTTTATTTTTCTAACACCCAACATCTAATAGACATGCGAATCAAAACAACCAAATCTACCAATTTTGACATGTTAGCCAAGTCACTCATGTTAGTTAAATCATACATGTGGTCATTGTGAACAACTAGAATGCAATTACATTTCAACTTGGAGAAATTTGAGAATATGAAATTTGGGTGAAAACCTCCTAAGCAAATGACAAAAGGGGTGCGATCACAATCAAATAAGCCAACGATGGTGAAGGACTCAAGGATTGCAGTCCTTTTGTGGTCATTTTCACTTTCTCGTAAAAAGATTTTTGAGATGAAATCTGTTGCAATATGTTATTAAAAATACATCAATTTTTTAATATTTACTTTTCAAGAATAACTATTTTTGAAAAATGTACATATTCTACCAAATTTTATCTTTCGTTTTGAAAAAAAATATTAATTTCAAATTGTATGAAAATTTGTTTTTTTTTCTAATTATTTTTTTCATAAACTACAACTTTGTTTTAGATGTCATGTACATTACACCCCATTTACATGTGGTAAAAGATTCTTGAAATTTTTAATTTCTATTCAATAGATTTTAATTTTTTAAAGTTTTAAATTTCACAACTTTCAAATTGTGAGTGCTTTTTGAATGTGGATAATTAAGTAACATCAACTCAATTTTTCACTCATCAAAATTCCTTTATAAAAAGAGTATTTAGCTTAGTTTTTTACAAAGTTGACTTCTTTTGATACAACTATTGCTCAAGTTCAAATGTCCTTTATTAAAACCAAAAACCAAAATATTTTTTTTTAATTTCTTTTTTGAATTCTTCAACATTCATATTAGTCATTTATCATTATATTCCATGATTAACATGGCATTAAAGTGGCACCAAAAATATATATCTAACAAAATTACAATTTTTATAAAGTTTTGGCGGTTGTCCAACGTGCTTTTTCGCTCATTCAAACAAAACCAGTTTCTACATCTATTTAAATTTTCATTGGTTTTTTGGGGTGTTATTAGGGTTTTATTGATAATGTTTGATTGTAACAAAATCAAAGTTGTACATAAAAGGTAAGGTTTTTTCAAAAAGAAGTGGTGGTTGTGTTTGAAAATATATAGTTAAGTAGAAGAACATGCACGAGTGATATTATACATTTTGGCTAATTTGTTAATAACTATGTCATTAAATGTGTTGTTTATTTGTAGTGAATCAAACCAAAACATGTAGGACAAATGGTAAAACAACAAAGGTGAAACAAGAAACCAAATATGATAAGTCTAACTTTGATACTCCAATTATGTGATGCATCTTATTTTGAAAATTATCATTATGTATGAATGCAAGTTGTAGTTTAATATGTATTAGAGTTACAAATGATATTTTGTGACATTATTGTCACATTATGTGAGTCTTAATGACATTGTAATTGCATTATGTTAATGTTATTACAATGAAATCATAATGTGTTATGTATATTTTTTATTAGAGCAAAGTTAGTGTCACTATAGTTGTAAAATAATTTCATATAGGTTTGAAATATGGACATATAAATATTTTCAACATTACAATGTTATTCATATGTTATTAACCTCATTTCACATCATTAACTGTCATAATATGACAAATTTCAAGTAGACAAAGTAGAATGAAAAAGTTGTGTTTTAAGTTCCATTTCAACAAAATAAAAAAAAATCTCACAAATTAAATGGAAATAAAATTTAAGAATTATAAACAACAATATTTGATTGTTGTGGCTCATTGTATTTGTGATGACCCTTTGTATGGGAAAAGGAAACCTTTGCCATAATTAGCTTGGGCATTATACTTAAATTTATAATTAAATTATATTTCAATCAAAAGGAACATCTTTTTGCCCTAAACCTTGAATGTTAATGCATATATGTTTATATATAGTTCAATGGATTATATTAAGTTCCAAACCAATGTTAAATAATATGCACATAGTTGTAATTGAAAAAAACATTGGTTGATGTTCAATTGCTTTAAGTTTTGTTGTTCTTAAGTTATAAGTAATTGTCATTTAGTGATAGTTGGTAATTTAAACAACTACTTTACAACTATATGGACCTAATAATATAACATCTATAGTTGTAAACCAATGTCCATTTGTTGGGGAATATAGATATAGAGTAGTGCTCAATATGAACACAATAGTTATTTTTTAATTGCAATAGCCCTACTAGTTCATTATTACATAATAGTTCAATAGTTGCCCCTTGTAATCTTTCAACTCCATGGCAATTATGGTGAACCCCATGGTTCTATTTTAATTGCGAAAATGCCATTATGTGTAAAAAATGTAGTTATTAAATAATACTACAATAGTATCACTATAGTTGTTTTGAAAAAGTTACATAATTGTAAATTTGTTTAGCTCTTTGGTAATTTAATTGTGAGGTTGCCTATTGTTTTAGGGGCCAATTATGGGATAACTATGAAACAACTATTGCACAAAAATGGTGAAAGGAAGAAGTTGTTTAATAATCATTTAACAATAGACATCCATAGTTTCAATTTCAAGGTAGTTGCCATGTGATGAACTTGTGGTTACATACATGTACTCCAATGTGCATAAGTTATTTGTCACCAAGTGGAAATGCAATTCCAATTTGTAATATGTTCCCCCTACACCTAGAATTACAATAAAGTTGCATATTAGTTGCATTTGTAGTTGCATAGAAGTTGTTACTATGAAATTATAATGAAGTTGTTTCGCATGAGTTGCATTTGTTACAACTCATGCGACTTGTCAAATAGGACTCATGGCATAGAAATGTTGGATTGCAAGTGGTCATTGCAACTCAAAAACCAAGTTGCAATCCCAATCATATTTCACCCTATTTCTCATAATGAATTATTAGAATTCCCCATGGAATTTTGTACTTTGATCGACTAGTATTTCAATTGGAGCCTTAAACCTATTAAATACCATGTCCAAAAATGTATAGGCAACACTTTGTTTGTTATGATTTAACAATGGCACCAATTCTAGCCACTTAAAAAAAATTCGATCATAACCTAATTGTATTAGTTATGTTGCATTGTGAAATTCAATGGGCTAGCAAAACCCAAACTACATTAATAACCAATCCCCATTATGGGCAATGGTTATAAATGAAATGTAGGTGCATTGAATGATGCTCACACTTGGCCACACACCACCCATAAGAAACAAATTGTTGAACTTGCAATTGCATCGCCCACCACCAATATTATGCTTGGAACAAATTGTAATTCCATTGGACACCAAAATGGCCCAACTCTTCATAAACATGCAACATAAGGCCCTCATGTTGTTTTGAGCAAAACAAAAATCACATTCATCCATTTGTCCACACTTATAGGAAGGAAATTACCTTCCCACTTGAATTGTTTTTCCCTATGCACAACTTGATCATGCTCCTTGGGTGTCAATTTAATTAGAAATTCAATTGTTTATAAATATGCAATAACATGTAAATCCTCATATATGTTCAAGGCACCATCACCCTTTAGTTTAATGTCTACATCCCAAGAATCCTCATTAACATGGTAATTTGAAATCCATCTTTAAAACACCCCAAAAAGGTACATAAATATGTTTAAAAAATCACCTTAGTACCACCAAATCGACATCACCATGCCAACAAGCCTTAGTGGTATCCTCTTCATTAGAACTTGGATTTTGACTTAATCTATGGACATCTTAGTTAACCCTTCTAGCCCAACGAACAATGTCAAAGTTATACTCCCATAGGATAAAGGCCCGCCTAATTAATTTTTCTACGAGACAATATGATTCCATTAAAAACTTGAATGGCTCCAGTAGTTTGTTATAACCAATTTGAACAAACTACCATAAAGATAAACATTGTAATGATGAAACAACCCAGACAACAATGAAGCATTGGCCTCCATTTCATATGAACTATACTTTGTTTCCATCTTGTTGTTGGTTCAATTAATATAACCCATCACAAATTCTTGAGCATCATTGTTAAGTTGGGTAAATACCACATTTAACCTTAAAGTGTTTCAATCCATGCATGCAATTGGAAAGGTGACCCCCAAATGGGTTATTGCAAAATGAGCATAGAAGTGAGTTGGGCCTTTAATTCTTGAAAGACATGCTTTTGTGCCTTGCCCCAAATGTATTTTCAATCCATATGCAATTGGAAAGGTCACCCCCAAATAGGTCATTGCACTAGTAGAAATCTGTGATTTTGCAACCAACGAATTTGCGACTAGTTGCGACTATTTGACATTTACAACTACTATTGGTTATATCTACAACTACTGTTTGCATTTGAAGCCGCTTGCAACTACTCTATGACTAACTTACGACTAATGGATTATTTCATCCTTTCATTTGGATAGCTTTCATTACAATTTCCATCCAA
>Ga0116231_10009196_pt1 | contig 16823 bp, 13 predicted proteins | sample S1TSphgellanicum_2_FD_89695 | JGI IMG/M metagenome (GOLD analysis project Ga0116231, IMG submission 89695) | Host-associated microbial communities from peat moss isolated from Minnesota, USA - S1T2_Fd - Sphagnum magellanicum MG | ecosystem: Host-associated > Plants > Peat moss > Unclassified...
AAAAAAATGGAGAACAAAATTAAAGGGGGTCCTGTCGGGGGGGGGGGGGGGGGGGGGGTGGGGGGGAGGGGGGCAGGAGACCGGTGTGACCGGTCATTCTGACCGACCGACCGGCCTCCTGCCAGACGTGACACCCCCTTCCCTCCAGTCCAGTCCCCTCTTCTTTCCCTTTTCCTGTTTTCTCTTTCTAGGCTTTTGTTTATTTTCGGCACTGCCCAATCCTACTGGGTCTCGGTCAGCATGCCCTAAACGCCAGCCATTCATTAAATGAGTTGCTCGGGAATCTGTGAGGGTGTACAACATGGGCTATTACTGAGCAGTTAGTAGATTAATAATTACCTACCCGCGTTTCTGCCTCAAGTTTCTTCCCACCCCCCCGCCCCCCTAACCTTTTCCCTGGGATTTGTGTCCCATTTTCTTTGAGATAAATGACCTTCCTTCCTGAATCCCCCACCCGTGGTTTCTGCCTTTGCAGCAACTTCACAGATGCCTTGGGCACTACTACTACCCTGGTAACCTAAGAGGCTAGTTAGGCACTATAATAATAAGTTTTTGGAATTGCTGAAAATTCTAAAAAATACGTGCCTGCCATGCCAAAAACCTGAATCAAGATCTCAACCACAATAGCCTAGCTGCATTATTTATTTAGTGTAATGCCGAATTGTCGATTACTATTTATTTTTACTCTCCAACATAACTCACAAAAAATTAATTAACTAATTAATTACTAGGCACCTTGGTGCCTAACCAGCCTGGGTTCCCACACGATGAAGTTAACTGGTATTGGCTCTGGGGAAGTTACTTACACCATAAGGTATCTAGAAACACCCTTCCCCCCCCCCCATCTGAGGAAACTGGCATTCTACAATTTAGAGCAGTTCAGACATGGATGGGCGTGTTGTCAATATGTCCCACATGAAACTAATTAATTAAGTATGTGCAATTTTTTTCAAAGCAAACTTGTTGTTTGTTGTATATGTACGAAGAAGATATTTTCATACCAAGTTGTTGGGTGTTTTGACAAATTATTAGATCTCCATTTCAGGAGTTGTTCTTTTGGGGGTGATGAGACATGAACAGTCTTCTGTACCTCTAGTCTCTAGTCTTCAATTTCTGTAGATTGCCTTATCTCTTCAGTTAATTTCTTGTTGGTGGTGGTTGGTAGTTGTTGAGCTCTGCTTTAGTTGGTACTCTTCTTGCTTGATTTCTTCTTCTTCTTCTTTTGTCCCCTTTTGCTTCTCTCTGTTGCTCATTTTGTATTTATGTATATGCCTTTCAATTTGAGTAGTCTAGCTCCTTTTTCTAAAATTTCTGGAGTTTGTTCTACAATTTCTTGCTTGTGGCATTTATGATGGCAGAAAATGATTTTGTGTGCTGGTAGTAGCTCATTTCAACAAGATTGGAGTACAAATCTAAGCTAAATTATAGGCAGTTATAATATTCTAGGTTTTTTTTCTAGGCAAATTCTATGGCACTATATCTCAAATAATTTGTTCCTGAATTAAAAAACTATTATCACAAATGAAGGGATGGACTAAGTCATTTCCTCAAAGGAAAATGGCTTTCTGAGGGAAGTGGGGTTTAGATTCTTTTGTTTGATTTGTTTGTTTTGGTTATTTCGTGAATTGGAACATGGACCACCATTCCATCCTACCCTCCAACCATGTCCACTTGTATCAAGTCGAATTCTTCCTTGCTTTTTTATAATAAGTAGAGTTTAGACTGCCTTTATAGAATAGGTGGTAAGTATTACCTAAATAAGGAGTAGGCAAATACCACCGACCTTGTTAGCTAATAAGGAAAAAAAAAAAAGGACCCTACCACAAAATGGCCCACATATTTTACTTTTCACCAAATGTTTTGGCTTTCTACAGAAGAATGTGGAATGATAAAAAATAATCTCATCCATAAATGATGAAATTCTAGCTAGGGTTTGGAGAAATGAGAAAAGGGCAATTGCATGGATGTCCTTGACAAGCAAGGAGGGTGTTGACGACTAGAGTTTTGATCTTGTTATCTTGAAGGCAATGCCAAACAAATGAAGACAACATGAGTAGGTACCTTGCTATTGAAAAAACTGGTTGCAAGTGTTTTTGAAGCTTTTTAAAGGAAGTAGTTGAGCTTTTATTAGTACTTGGGGTTGGAGTCCTTCTGAACAATTGAGAAAGTGAAATTGTGGAGTTTTTTTTGAAACCATATGAACTTGAAACAAGTAATATATATAGCAATTTTAATGCTTAAATTAGATAGTAAATCTAAGAGATTTTATCATTTTAAAAACTATAATTGGAACACTTCATAATAAACAAAATACGCACAATTGATTGAAATTAGGATTAATTAGAAATTTCAAGGTAAAAGCCATATGATAAACTATAAATACAACCAACTTACCTTAGTTGTCTTACAAAACATTAATATTAAGTTCTTCCTTCACAAAGATATGATCTTACAAATATTATATTTATGGGTTCACCGTGAATAAGGTCTTTCCTAGAATGTCTAGAATTTAAACTAAACTAAATTAAAACTAACCACTCAATATGAATATTTCACATTCAAACTATGAAATAATTATAACATCATTTTCATAAAAGTACACAATAAGCTTTTTTATTCCCTTTTTCATTTTGGTATTGGAACAATGGTCTTCAAATCTTTGGAAATTGCATGCAATCTTAAAACAAGTATGTAGTTCACAATTAATTACCAAGGGATACCAACCACATTCACATCCCAACATATGAAGAAAAGAATAGGAGTTCAAAAGCTTAAAAAATGATGTGCTAAGGATTTGATGGAGTAAAACATTAACAAGATTGATATCTAAAGCTAATGATTCTATGATCATTATTGTTTTGTCATCATAGGTGTTGATTTGAAAAAAAAGAAAGTATATAATGATCTGGTAGAACAAATAATTCACAATGAATTTTCACAAATGTGGAAGTGGTGTTAATGGTGGGAAATGTCAGGGCAAATGGAAAGAGCTCCACAACTACAAATCACAAAACTATTCCAATTCTAACTATTTGGCCCAATTATGTATATAAATACATACTACTAATAGTAGTGACATTCATACCTATAGTAGAATACATTGGACTCCAATTAACAGTGTTAATTCTGATTCTTGTTTTGCATATCTAGGATATTGAGGCTCTTAAAGAAAAATCACTAAAAGAAAACAATAACGAGATAACATAAATTGTTGTTTTAAGAAATTGAAACAAAATTGGAAGGAATATTGATTTGGGGATTTCTAAACCATGGCAAAATATATCATAATGGGCAATAGACCAAAAGAAGGGACAAGATGATTAACCCAAAAGGGATGGCTGAATTTTTTCATGAGAAGAATACAAAGGTGTAGTTGATTGGATTAAAACACGAGGAAATGGTAGCAAATGCAAAAGGCATTCAAACACAAACAAGTTATTTAAAGTGGTAAATCCAAATATGTTCAAAAGGAAAAATACTTTAGTTTAAAAAACCTCCTTCTTGTTGATTGCAATGTTTTCCAAGCACTAATTGAAAAGAAATATGGATTGATGAACATGCAAATCTAAAACAAAAGTTATAAAACAAATCCCAAGCAACAAGACATATTTTGAACGCTTAAAAATGATAATTTAAAAAGAAATCTTATAATGTAAAACAAAAGAAATGATTTCTATTTTAGTTAAGGTCACAAATCAAAAACTTGTGTCTGATGTGAACATATATGCAAACATAAAAGAACTAGAAATGGTGGTAATAAAGGTGGAAGCAATGTTGAGGGAGTTTTTTTTAATGTCTTTCAAATAATTGTGTAAAAAAATGAGGAAAGCAATATGTTTATAAGAGCATTAAATGGAATGCTCATCAATTTTAAAAGAGCAAAACATGGTGTGTTCAATATGGAGCTGGCTCAAGAAATGATTTTTTTTCAATGTTGTGATGTTGCTCAAGTGGCAAATAATCCATAAATATATATAGCCAATTTTGGCAATATTCAAAATATGAAAATATAAAATCTTGAGCACCTTTTCATATTGTAAACATTAGTGGCCTTTTTTTGTAATTTGTTCAATTTTTTATAGTTTTTTTCTTGTTTTTTCAAAAAAACAAGGAATTTGTGCAAAATGGTGAAAATTTGTCACAAAAGAAATCATTGAGCTTAAGCGGTCAAGCCAAACTTGTTGATTTAGTTCATGTAACTTAAACAATCATCCATCTGAATATCAAAGATTAGAATAATAATCCCAATCAATATGTGGCAAATGTGAAAGGTGATGTGCCACTAGAAGCTCACAAAAATGATTTTTTGATATGAATTTCTAGTGAAAATTTTCAAGTTTTATGCACATTTTAACTCTTCACCAATAGGTTCAAATATTAAGAGTGTCAAGATGCTCAAAAAACATACTAATTCATGGGAACCCTTAAGTTTATACAAAATGAATGAAACAAAAGTCTAGTATATAAATGTAAACACCATTGAAGTTTATTGTAAACTCATCATGGATTAGACTTCTTTAAAATATTACTAGAATGACTTTCTTTATAATTATTTTTAGTTGTCCCAATAGGTCCTTTGTTGAAATGACAAATTCTTGAAACTTTTGAAATCCCACTCTTGAAATTGAGATAATTGGGTTGTTTTAAGATTTTGAGACCATATATAATTCCTAGGAAACTTAATTGATCAAAAGACATGGAAGCTTTAATACATCATTACACAAAAGCATGTGAATTTGAAGGATGGATTATGTGGTGTCAGGTTATTCCAAGGAATGGTGCTAGAAGAAACCCCCAAAAATTAAAAGTTCCACTTTCATTTACAAATTATATTAAAGTGTTGGTACATGATGAAAAAATAGCCTTGGGTCAATGCAAAAAAAAGGGCGCAAATACATCATTGCATGCAAGCAAGCTTGCCAAAGAAAATTGTTGTGATGAATGTGGTGTGGAAAGGAGAAAGTAGTGTTGAAACAAGAATTATAGAAGCTATTGAAAGAGCTCAAAAGGTGAATGCTGGGAATTTTTTTAAAAGTAGGAAACTCAAAGAGACATCCCAAATAGATGTTGATGTAATTTATCAAAAGAAAGACCAAATACCCATGGAAATTATCATGATGATTTAATAAAATAAAAGTATCTTGGTCACATCCAAATGAAAATAACTAGCAGGAATAACAAAAAAATAATTAAACACAAATATGTATGACCACACCCTACATTATGTGAAGGGTGATGTGGGGGCAACTTAGGTTTAAATGGTAAAACTTTGCTTAAAGTGGAAATTATAAATGACCTAAATGAAAATATTGGTAGACATAAGAATTTTGCCATATCCATCATGTTAATTAATATGACATAGAAAAGTTAGGTCCAATGCATTTTGTTATAAGCTTTGAATCTTACAAAACTACTTATGGGACAATGATTGAAGCAATAGCAACAATTGATGGATTGGATGTGAAAGTTGAAGAGGGGAAATGTAAGATTATTATTTTTTAATGTGGACATGGATACTTATGATATGTTCTTAAGGTTAAAATTTTTAATCAAGGTTGAAAGGGGAATGGTTTAAATCTAGAAGGGGCTTGGAATATACATCAAACTATTGATACTAGATGCATGGAAAACAAGTTGGAAAAAAAATTTACAAAGAAAAAAATGAGAACCAAGGGAAGTAGCAATGGAAAAACCATTAAGGTGACAATATGTGATTCTTAAACTAAATGAGCATGAAAAAGAACCAAAGGAACAATAAGAAAGAAAATTAGATAAAAGCTTAAAGGAGAAAATTAATTGTTTAGATGAAAGATAATCACCTTAGGATATGTCTAATGTCCTACTAGACCTCAAAAATGTTGGATTCTTTGAAAATGAAAACCTTGAACAATAAATGACAAATAAAACATGAAAATAACTCATGTTTATAATGAATTAAAGATGAAAAGATAATTTGATGGGATTCAATTACCAAAGATTAAGAAGGTGATGATAGTTCTAACTAGGTTAATTGGTAATGAAAATGGAAGAAGAATTGCACACCAACAATTTTTGTTAAGAAAATTGGCAAACAAAATAAGCAAGTGAAAAGCTAATTCAAACTTTTAAACATTGGTTAAGTTGAAAGAAATTTCCAAGGATGAAGTTTTAAAATAAGGGTACATGAAAACAAAAAAGACTTGGAGAAATATATCTAAGAAGGTGAAAAGACATTCATGGTTTACAAATCAAGCTCAAAAGTTGTGAAATGAAGTATGAGAATATTGATGTGTTTGCAAGTTATCACTACTTCAACAAAAGGATGAGGGTTGCCAATTCTACAATGATTACTATCCATTAAATAAATAAAAATAGCTAAGACTCATAACTTATGCTTCTATTTGAAAATGGGTGGAAATAATTAAAAAATTGTATTTGATTCAATGTCCTTGATAAGGAATGAATTTTTATGTAAATAAAAATGACACTTGTAAACACTAAACACATAATGGTTTTTAAGAATATTGAACTATTTGTCTAAAATGTTTGGTGTGAAAAATGCCATAAGCATACTTGTTAAGATGATGAAGGTGGTGTTCAAAGAATAATTGGATGATTTTGTGAAGGTCTTCATAAATGATGTAAACATCCATAACATGAATTGGGAAACACATGTATGGAACATCTAAAAAGAATATTGAAAAAACAACATGAAGTGAACTTATGTTCAACCCTACAAAATGTTATTTTGGAGTTTGCAATATTGTCTTTCTTGAAAGTATGTTATGCTGAACTAAGGAACAACAATAAACCTTAGAAATTGGAACCAATTGTTAAAATCTCCTATTGCTCATAGGTTGTTTGAATTTTTTTTTGGATTGATGGGATAAATTAGTCAAAAGAAATGTTATAATTTTTGCACCTTTATTTAAGGAGATATTTAACATTGTGCCATGTGTTTCAACTCAATAATGTTAGAAGGCTTTTTAAACTCTAATAGAATATTTAATGGAGGTGATAATTATGAACAAAACACATATTGAAAAGTCATTAATCATTGATGTGGATAAATATAAAAAAAGAATTGTCAAAAGGTGTTATTTCAAATTGAGAAAGTGCTCACATATGTGAATAAAAGGTGAACAAAAGATTTATGGCTTGTGCAAATGACATATTATGAAGGTACCTTGGTGTTGAAAATGTGATTGCAATGTCTTCCAAAGACTTTTAAGAAAGTGCCATGAATTGAATAATTTGGGTTCAAGCATTTTTAATAGTTGAAAGTGCGCAAAACCTATATGTTAATGAGTTAGTTGTATTGGAAAAACTTGTGGAATTTGTATGAAATGTGCAAACTTGAGACAAATAAACAACCATTGAACTTAGTTATTTTATTGAGTGCATTTGTTAGTTTGGTGATGATTTGAAGTGAATTATGATTTACAATGAAGGTTCATAATTGTGGGTTTTAGGTTATGGAGGACCATAGTTTAACATATACATGTACACTTGAAATGGAAACCACATTATGTATTATCTTTATGTCAAGGGGCCTCAATGTGGTTATAATTAGTATTCTATTTTTTTAAATGTACATCATCCTAATGATGAATTATGAAAAATTGTATTTTGAAACCCATTTTTTGTGGGAACATCGTAGAAGGAAGGAGGTGTCATGGATTTGGATTTTCAAATTGCCAATACATCTAGCTTGAATGTTTGTAATTGACAAAGAACAATTTATGTATTGATGTATAACTGGATTTCTTATTTGGCTTGTGTTGTTTTTTTTTCATGAATGTATGATCAACACCATAAAAGGAAGATAAGAAAAAAATAAAAATTGTAACACACTTATTTTGTCTTCCAAAATCAATATTGTTGATAAAGTACCTATGTAAAGGATCTTTGTAGTTCATTTGTGTTGAAGGAAAAAAATAATTGCGGACTACTAATGAAAAAATACTAAAGTCTAAAATTAATCTAACATCATATACAAGTGTTTTTTTTTCTCTTTTCAATTTTGTGAAATTGAAAGTTTGCTAAATATTTCCAACGAAATAACATAATTAGTTATATTTACAAGAAAAAAAAACTCCCAATTTTTTTTGGTGGAAAAAAAAATTAAAAAAACCACTAATTGGAGATGGTTAATATAAAGGATTTTTTCCCCCCACATCTAGTGGTGTGGTAGTAAGAATTTATAATAGAATTGTTTTTGTCAAAAAATGTGAGATTTTATGTAAAGAGTTTCTTGAAATTTTGTAGGATAAAATAATAATAATAATAATTTGTAGGATATATGTAGGGTTGAATATTTTGGAAAAGGCTTGACATACTTGTTTTGGTTGTTATATAATGGTTAAATTAAGAGTTTTGTACTATAAACAAATTCAAGGCTTGTGATTAACTTCCATAAATGAGTTTTGAAGGAAGAAAATTTGTATAATACAAAATTGGAATAATTATACATGAGAATAAAATTTGGACAAGAATGTGGTGAAGAAATTTTTTTCAAAAAAATGAAAAAAATTAACTCCAAATACTCTACACTTACAATAGTTTCTCATCACACTACTAGTTGTTTTGTATATGAAAATAAACTGAATTAAGGGTTTCATGGTCCTCTAAGCTTTATTTAATTTTGCTATGAAAATAAAATTCCATTGACAATGATTCATTGGAGCTGGTTTAGGTAGGGCAACTTTAGGTTCATCAAGTTGTTATACATTGGATAATACCAAATTGAAATTTGTTTAACCCATTCCCAAATGAAAAGGCATGGAAATGTGTCTTTTCGAATTTGTGTATTTTAAAAAAACATTCCAACATATTCACAAGAAGATATTCAATACATTTTTTACCAATTTGCATACCATTTATCTTTAATTGAATGAAAATCAAATTAAATTAAATCTTAATCCAAAACTGTTGAATTGGAATTGAATTTAGATTTCATGATATTGAATTCAAACTTTTAAATTGAATTCAAATACATTGAATGGATTTCAACTTCATATAAAAATGAATTAATGTCTTTCACTTCAACATTCAAAATTTGTTTTTGCTCCCAAATGATATTTGTTGTTTCCTTGTTTTTTCAATGCTTTTCATCTTGGTGTAAATAAAGATTTATTGAATTTTACATGTTGCATCATATCATCATTGCCCTTTCACCCAAATTCATCTTTATCAAAGTTATTTGAACATTTCATGTCATTAACATATGAACATGTAATGAGTTTTCAAATTTTAATATTTGGGCATGCCCATATTTGTTTTCCTTCATTGTAATTTGCACTCACTTAAAATATTGCACACCAAGTGATGTTGACATCTGTGCATTATGTGAAAAGAAATTATTGAAATAATTAATGGACCAAAAAAAGAAACATGTGTTATTTTCCTCAATGTTCTTTTTATGGTTCTTTTATTTTGGTTTAAATTTTATTTTGATATGTGTTTTGATAATTTGATTGAGTTTTAAAGATCACATCATTACTATATAACACACAATCTATGAATGAACCCATTCATACCTATTACCTCTAAAGCATGTTTTAAATGACATGGGTATTCATCTTTCAAAAGAAAAGAAGAAAACATTAACATTTAAAACCTACATATTTCTTAAATTATTTAACCAAAATGAAACAAAAGATAAAACCATTCGAAAATGCAATAATACAAAAAAACATTGATCAAATAATGGTTGAAGAGGTATATTTGTGAATAATATTATGTTTGAAATTCACATTTGACATTTTTTTTTTCCTAAAATCTATCTTCAACAAATTAAATAAGGATTTATGAGTGTTTATGAAACATACAAAATATCATTTTATCATTGTTGCATGATTGCATACATAATATAAATAAATAAATAAAAATAACCGTGTGCATGTCTTGTGACAAAATTAATTGTTACTAACAATTATTGTGATAATGATATGTTTGACAATCCAAATTTTCCAATCATAAATATATAATTTTTTTTTTACATGAATATTTTATTGAATAAAAATGATCTTTCTATATATTCATGATTGATTAAATTTGTGATCCTTTCGTTAGTGTTTTTTTTAATTCATTAATTAATAACTCAGTTTGATATATCATTAATTTATATGGTTAGATAACTAGCAATATCCTCATTACAAATGTCATTGCTAATGATAAATCTTAAATAGATTTAGAATATAAAAATTAATGATTTCCTATTTTATGAATCTATTTTTTTTTGGGAAACTAATAGGTACTTTTAGAACTATATGGACATTGCAAAATTGGATAAAAGATAAAATTTTTGCTATAAAATAAGCACAATCTAATGAGATAAATTGGTTTTTATGTTTTGTAAAATTCATCTAATGATCCTTGTCCCTTTTGCAAATATGACCTATTAGAAAAAAAAAACCATCTATCTTGTTTATCATATGATTTATTGTACATGGATGTCATTTTTATATTTATAATTTATATTATTGCAATACATTGGCATGTTTGAAACTAATTACATTATTTACCCAAAAAATTATTTTTTCAAAGAAAATGTTTTTATGAAAACAAATGCATGGTCTTTTGGAATTTTTAAAAAAAATCTTGACATGAAAATGTCAAAATTCATTATTTATTCTATAAACATGTGTAAAATATTCCCTTGTATTACATTAATCAAAATTATTTAAATAATCTTGAAAATATTATGAATCTAGTAAATCATGTGTGTTTTTTAAATCCCATGAATATGTTGTGAGGGTTATAACTTTTTTTGACTTGTGTTATCAATTGAATTAAATGCGTGGGAGGATGAATGACTTGTTTAACCTAGTAGCTTTACAAGAAAGAAAAATGAAAGCAAAGAAAAATGACAGAAAAAAGGAAAGGAAATTTAAAGAAGTGATTTAATTTGTGGACAATTCATCAATATTTGCAAATTCGGTGCAAATTGAAATGGGCAAGTATTTTTTAACATTGACATTGATATATATATATATATATATATATAATTCTCCCATGTTCAAAATCTAGCTTTTGATTTCAACTTCTACATTATTGAAAGATTTAATAGTTTGTTTAAATCAATTGCATGTTAATCATAAATCACATATTTTTCAACCTATTATCATTATGTATCACATCAAAGTTTTGAAGACTTTGAGATTCCTTTGTGCACATTGTTAATTAAGAATGCATGATTCACATTCAAGTGCATTTTTGTTTTATCTCTTCATTTAAAGCTTAATTACCTATTAATTAATACATTATTTATGTTTTGAAAGATGAAACTTAAAATTATGATTAAAGTTTTCGACCTATACATCATGATTGTAAATTGTCTTTGATGTTCTAAATTTCTAACATTTTATTTCATATGAAAGGAACAACATGTTTGAACTTATTTTTTGGTAATATTTTAATGGACACTTTTAAATCAAAATTAAAAACATATTCAAATCAACATTGAAAATGATATCCATCAAAACATTTGATCAAAGTTGTCAACAAGTTTACATTATTTTTTATCAATGTTATGTTTATGAAATTAGTTAGATTTAATAAACTCAGTGTAGACATCAAAATTATTAATGTTTAATGGGAGGTGGCATTTGACAATCTTTTAATATCACCTTCATAAATGACTTTGGGGGTTGAACATTTTTTTTTTCCCCCTTCTAATTGTTTTTTCTTTTCACATCAATTGAATGTATTGCCCCTTTCACTTTGATCTCTTCAAATGAGTGAAGACATGATCAATCATTTCAAAAAAACTTGAACTTTTAAACCATTGTGCTTGTTGCTAAACCAAGTTCATGAAAGGTCCTAAGATGGGATGTCAACTATGCAAACATTTCCAAATTTTAACATCCCTAGTCAAAACTCAAATCAATAGAATGTTTTAGTTTGAAAATGACCTAAACTTTTTTAACAATAAAAACATACTCAAATGACACCAAGGATGAGGACAAATGGAGGAAAACAAAATGACAACAAATAGTAATAAGGGTGTCAAATAAACATGTTGAAAACACCAAAATTGAACACAATTCAAATTTTTTTCAAGAAATAGAAGGCACTAAAACGTTACGGAAGGCGTTGGATATAATGTTGGAAAACACCAAGAAATAAATAAGGGACATTGTGAGCACTAGGGTTGAAAATATTTTACATTCTGTATATATTCTAAACCAAGGATTATAAGGAAGCATAGGAAAAACATTGATGGATATCAAAAAGGTTTTCAAAAAATTGTTCTTAAAGTAATGAACAACATCAAGAAGGATATCATGGGTGTTAAAAAATTAATGTTTGAATACGTGAAAATCAAATCTCATATTTTAAAATTAATAAAAATAAAAATGATTTCATGGACAATCTATATGATCATGGATTATCAGTTTTTAGTAACTAATCATTTCTTAAATAATTTATTTAAATAATTTAAAAATATATTAACATTTTGACCTTGTGTCAATTGATCATCACATCACAGGTAGGTGCAAAGCCGAAGTGAATTATGGGTTGCACGGCCCTCTAGGCTCTTTTGTTTTTTTTTCCTCTCTTTTTTTAATAAGAAAGATTTTTTGGAAAATAAGTTCAAATAAATGCCCCCCACCCCCTCCCCCACAAAGCCCCCACGGATAGTCACGTCTGATTTTCATTGTCAATCAAATCCTGCACTCACGAGGTGCGCCTGGTGATTAATAATTATACCTACCTACTATACACACCATTAAAGTTTTACCCACAAATTTCTTCTCATCCCTACTACTACTACTACTACTACTCCAGCCACCCATACAACCTCCATCCATCCATCCATGTAACGTGAACATTACACCCGTGCTCATTACTTTAGAGTCCAAACTGGGCATTCAAATTCCCACCCAACAACAACAACAACAACATTCACATCACCATCGTAGCCTGCACTCTATGATCGTGCTGATGAACTAGGTAGTGTATTTACTAGTATTTTGGTATTGAGTAGTAGTATTACTTATTACTTACCCCACCCACCTCACTATCTATCCCCTCTTCTTTCATTATGTACGTACCTTCTAGCCTCTATCTAGGCTAAACCCTAAACCCTACCTTTCTTTCTTTCTTTCTTTCCCATAATTTTTAACCTGGCCACTGAGAAGGAAACCGTGATCATTAATCCAGACCAAAAAAACATTCATTATTATTATAAACGCTCTTCCTTCTGTCTGTGCACTTGGATTTGCAATCCAATAATAAAATGCAGTACTACCCCCAATGCACCCTGAATCATCATCATCATCATCATATACCACAATATCTCACCATACCTCCCCCATTCCCAGCCAGCCTCTTCTTCTTTTTCTTCTTTTCTGGCTAAATTTAGCATATTTCGCCTAGAGAAACTCAATATGGCTTTTTTTAAAATTTTAAAGTGTTTCTTTGGTTTTTTCTAGTCGCCAGATTTCTAGAGTTTTTTTTTGAAATCTCGCCAGGTTTCTCTATTGGGTTGTAGCAAGTAGCCACGAATGTGAAGAAATCTTAAACGTTTTTTTCCTTTCATGTCCTGTTCATAGCCAAATTTGGCAAAACTATATTATGGATGATTGCCAGTTCTGCTACATCACAATTTTTTTTAATAAAAAAACCCTGCAAGTCCCAGCAATGCTTTTGCAGGAATTTTTGTTTGTAGCCAAGTGGGGATCATACATACAGAAAAAGTGACAATTATCCATAGGAAGATTAGCCAAAATCTGGATATGAAATACGAATCTGTAATCATCCTTCTATATTTTTGGCTGCACACTGAAAACCATGTATAGAAATCTGATGATTTTCTCACTTCTGGCAATTGAAAACCTCCAAAATCACCTTCATTTTTTAATTTTGTTGGCCAAATTTCACCAATTAAAGACCTCATGAACAAACCCTCCCTTTTGATTCCTCAAAAGCTCTCCTTAGTTCCAAGACATAAAGCAGCAGGGCTCTTTTTTTTCCCTCGTGATACAAATGGAAAACATTTTCTGCCAGTGCTTTTGCATTCGAGTAAAAGCACTCCAAGAAACTTCCTACTGTATTTGGAGGGCACCTTCTAACCTTGATTATCCCTCCTAAAAAAAGGACTAGGTAATCTATGCCTACTGATAGGTGTAAGATCCCTCTTGACTTGTCTCACTCTTAAGGTGTAGGTGTAAGAACCCTATGCTCATACACCTTGTGATTTGCATCTGTTTAAGCTCATGATGTTCACCTCATGTTTTACAATGGGTAAAGTAAAGCCCATCAATGAGGGACATTCACAAAATGTGGGGTCCAGACTTGATTATGGCCTTGCCATAGCAGTGATTCTTCAATTGGTGAAATTTCTCCAAATTTTGATGTGAAAATATGATTTTGACCTATGTGAAAGATTTTTAATGACGAAAAAATAGCCCAAAATTTCCAGATTACAAGGAAAAAAAGATTCAAACTGCCAGAATTTTATTATAAGTTCCATTAGGTACGCAAGAAATATAAAAGGATAACCTTTTTTAGAAAAAAATTCATATATATATATATATATATAGCCAAATTTGACTGGATGTTTTTGGATTTGGCTAAATCACAAAATTGAACAAAAAATATTCACAGTGTCCTACGCCTAATCACCAGACACATAAATCACAAAACAAAACACACGCGCCCGGCGCATGCATGGTACAGGAAATCTTTTTTTCACTCAGGTGATTTAGTCGTTATTACCACGCCCCCACACTTTAGTTATTTAATAACCTACTTTAATAACGTATGTACATACTCACTTCGACCTACCTACCTACCTACCTACGTAGCTCATCGGTTTCACTAGTATAATGAACACAGACAGGACTCAGGAGTGAATAGTTAATAAGTTGAAGGAGCCGGTAAAAACTTTTTGTAAAACAACGCCACGAGATAGACTCCGACACGCGTTTGACTTTTCCGACCTACCTACCACTTGAATAGATCAGCCACGCTGTTGTTACTTTTGATTACTTTGTACGGTGTACGCTTTTTTACCCTGCGGTATGTACCGTCGATTCTTTCTTTTTCCACTTTAATACATTTTCATTCTTATCTCTAATATATATATATATATATATATATATATATATATATTTGTACATATACTGAACTTCTGTCTGTGTTTTCTTTGTAATGCGGAATATTTCAGATTAATCCCCCCACAAAAGTCCCCTCCAAGACCAACAAATTGGGGCCTCATGAGTCTCAAGTCTCAACCAGTGATTGGTTTTTTTTTTTTTTGGGAGATTCTTTTTTCTTTTTTCGACTAAAATCTCTGGATAAATGTGTTTTTCTAGTGTAATTTTATTAAACTTTGTAGTTTTGTGGAAATTGTTGCTGAGTTTTTTTATTAAAAAATTAAAAGAAATAAAGATAAAAACCTTGCTCTATGTAGACAGATTTTTTTTCTGAAAAAAATTGTCATTTTCCCACAAATTTTTTTTGGAAAGCTTCCTGGACAGTTTGTTTTTCTAGAAATTCGACTAGTTTTGCTATTTTTAATTCTAAAATTAAAATTTAAAATTTTTTAAATAAAAAGACCTTGCTCTCCATCCATCCCTTCATTGCAAGCCGACGATCTTTGATTCTCGAAAAAGGAAAAGTAAATTACAAGTAAGTGTGAATAAGGCAAATATTCTGTGTCGCAGATTAGGCGGCTTTTCTTTCGCTTCCCTTCATTTTATAGACGTGCTCATTATTTCCCCCCTTCAACGTCGTGGCCCATTTACATCCCTAGATACTGGATATCCAACAGCCATGATTTCATCCACATTAGTCGTACCCACAAATCACTGGGGCTCTCATCCATTATTATCTGCAGCTAATAATAGTATATATTATTATACTATACTAACAATATGTTAATAATGATATATAAGTATATACATTATTATATGTTAATAATGATAATATTAATAATAATAACATATAATGATATCACATACCAATGAAGGTGTTCTCTGTGCTTCAGGGGGATGATGGTAAATTATGAACAAGTACACAGTTGGGAGCTTGTCTGAAGCTCTCTGTAACCCCCCCCCAGTCCTGAATCACCCATTATCATCAACTGGTGTGGTTGACGTTGATCATGTTATGTCTTTCAGCGCCCTTTCTCTGCTGCTTTTGCTAGTTGCTAGTACCACTTGTGTCTGTGCTAGTAGTTCAAGTTAGCATCCACTCTGTGAGTAAGTCACATTTCACTAGGCCAAAATGGGTGGTTCTTTTTTTGTGGCTAATTTTTAAAAAATTTGCAATCAGCTGGGAAATATTTTTTGGGAAATAGTATATGTTTTTGCATAGTAATTTTTTTTTTGGGGGGCAAAAATAAGTCACTTTTGTGGAATATAAAATCAGGGAAAAGAGAAAAAAGGGGGAAACAAAAACTGAGGAAACTAGGTACAGATTAGTGTTCCTTTTTATTGGCCAGTTTTCTGATTTTTTAAACCTGAAAAATATGATTTGGACACATAAAAAGGATTTCTGTGAAAAAAAAAACCCTAATATTCGCCACATTTCGAATATATATATATATATATATAATTTTAATCGCCTTATTGCTAGAACAGGTTCTAGCAAGGTAGCCAAAATATAGAAGAACTTTTTAATGTTTTTAAAACTTTCATATATGGTCCATAGCCAAAATTGGGTAAATCTTCTTGTGGATGGATAATCACCAGTTGGCTACACCACAAATTTCCCCGGGGGGGGGGGGGGGGCAACCCGGGAAAAAACTTACAAACAAAAAAAAAAAAAAAATAAAAAAAATTAAAGAGGGGGGGGGTGTTTTTAAAAAATGTCCCAAAGTAGTTTTTAAAAAA
>Ga0116231_10009197_pt1 | contig 16822 bp, 15 predicted proteins | sample S1TSphgellanicum_2_FD_89695 | JGI IMG/M metagenome (GOLD analysis project Ga0116231, IMG submission 89695) | Host-associated microbial communities from peat moss isolated from Minnesota, USA - S1T2_Fd - Sphagnum magellanicum MG | ecosystem: Host-associated > Plants > Peat moss > Unclassified...
ATATACGATGATATATCACAGAAATCATCCAAAGGTTGGGATGAAGGTGATCATAGTTGCACCATAGTTGCATACACACCCAAAAAGGGGGCAAAAATCCATTGTAGTTGCATAAAAAACCAAGGATAGTTGCATGTGATAGGTAGTTGCATCCCAGTTGCAAACATGGTGGTTGCATATGACAAAATTTCTAGTAGTGACATAATTTATTGCAAAAATAAATAAAAACAAAATAAGGTTATGACAAGAAACATACCTAAAACTAGTGTTGAACATATTAAAGGTAATGGGGAATTTTACCTCTATTTATACCTCTTGGGCATTTAATTCAAAAAAAATCTTAAGAAGTTTCCAATTTACATGTGAACCATAAATAAACTAAAATTCAATTAAGAGTGAACTTATACTTAATTAAAAGTGAATTAACAATTAATTAAGAATGGATTAAGAATTAACTAAAGATGAACTAAAGGCTAACTAAAAGTGAACTATGAGTTAACTAAAAATGAATTAAAACTTAACTAATTAAAAGTGAACTAAGAATTAATGAAAAGTGAATTAGGACTTAACTAAGAGTCACATGGAAATGAACTAATAATCAAGTGGAGATGAACTAAAACTTAACTATAATTAACTAAAAGGGAACTATAACTAAACTAAAAGTTAGATACAAGTTTTTTACAAATGATGGATGAACATTCAAATAAATGAACCCCATGGCATTGACATTTATGACATCACCTCCCCTTCCAATGATGAGTTCCATGAAGAGTAGATTTGGGCTTGCTTGGATATTGTTAATAAAATTCATGAAACTTCTCCATGGCATTAAATAGGTTTTTGATTGGTTCCCAAGTGTGCTCACTCGCATCATACCCATGCCAATGAACAAGATATTAAAGTTGATGATTATAAATCTTTGAATCCAAAATGTCCTCCATTTCATATTTTTGTTCAACATCAATTTCAATAGGTGGAAGGGGATCATGGATTATTCATGGAATGGTAGACGCATGGTAAGGCTCCAACAAAGAAACATGAAACACCTTATGGATTCTCATAGAACCTGGAAGCTTGAGTTGGAAAGCCACAACATTGATTTGTTTCATAATGAATAATGGATTTAACCTCTAATGATCAAACTTTTCTAATGGTCTTATTGTTTTGATATTTTATCATTGAAATCAAACTTGGTCCCTAACCTTGAAACTAAGTTATTCCTTTTAATGTTCATCAACATTGTTTTTATATCGTTTTTGTGTTTTTCAAGGTTAGATACAAATTGAGCTTGAACGAACATTCACTAACCACATAGCTCTATCCTTAGCTACCGGATTCATGACTTTGTGCACACCTTGAATATCAAACTTGGGGTGCAAACCATGTTTTGCAAATAAAGGTGTTTGCTAGGTTAATGAATGCATTGTGTTGTTGTAAGGAAATTCTACCATGGCCAAAAGTTTTGACCAATTATCTTGATGATAATTAATTGTGCACCATAAATACTGCTCCAAAATTTGATTGACCCATTTTGTTTGCCCATTCATTTGGGGGTGGAAAACTAATGACAAGTTCACCTTCACACCTAAAAGCTCAAAGAGTTGCTTCCAAAACTTGGATGCAAATTAAGGCCCATGATCAAAAATGATATTTTAAAGAAGATAATGATACTAAAAAACATAATCAAATAATAACTTGGTTATTCTTTCGCCAATTATTATTTTGGTATGTAGAATGAAAGGAACCATTTTCATCAAACGGTCCACCACCACCAAGATGGAATCATAAGAACTAAAAAATGGAAAGCTTGTGACAAAGTCCATGGAAATTGAATATCATGGGGATACATGGATTAGTAATGGTTGAAGGAGACCATGAAAGCGATGACGAATATTTTTTAATTGAACACAAACATAAAAAAATCCAACAAACTCCTTCACATACTTCCAAAACTATGGCCACCAATAATACCGAGACACTAACTTCATGGTCTTGTTGAATCCAAAATGGTTTACAACCAAAACATCATGCTTAGTTTGGAGAATTTTAAGATGTGCAGGGCCATTAGGAACATACAAAAGACCGTCACAATAAAAAAGACCATTTTGAAACTTGAACTTGGCATGATCACCGAAAAAATCCTAGACTTGATGATGACACCTTATTTGGCCTTGAATGCTGATAATAAGAGGGTCCTTCTTCAAATCTTCATGAATTTGATAAAAAAAGGTTGTGTCATCAAGAATTACTGATAACACCTGCAATCAAAGATGTTTGGGCTTGAAAATAACATCACATTGTTGCTTGTAGGTTATATCTTCCTCCTTAGGCGTGAAGCATGAATAACAGGACAACACATCAAATTTCCCTTGCCGGTGCCTAGGGTGATATGTGATGACAAATCGAAATTGAAATAAAGATAATGCCCACTAAACTTGGCTTCATTTCAGAACACAAGTTGTCGTGAAATATTACAAGTCCTTATGGTCTGAATACACATTGATTTCATGTTGAGGTCCTTCAAACAAATGATGCCACTCTTCAAAGGCATCCACGATGGTTAGAATTTCTTTATCATGAATCTCATAATTAATCCATGCAAGAGAAAACTTATGAAAATGGAAGGTGATAAGATTGCCTTCTCCAAGTTGTGAAAGTATGATGCCTCATACAAAGTTGGAAGCATCTATTTCCATGAAAAAAAGTTTGGAAGGGTTTGCATGAATCAAACGTGGGGCGAATGTGAAAGAAGCTTCAAAAATTGAAAAACATTATCAACTTCAACTCCCCAAAAAAAAGGTTGATCTTTTCTAGTCAACTGAATAAAAGGGCCATTATTGAAAAATAATGGGGAATGAAGTGTTGATAAAAGTTAACAAATCTAAGAAAACATTAGACATCTTGAACAAAAGTTGGAGTAACCCAATCAATAATTGTTTGAACCTTATCCTTGTGAATGCCATGTCCATAAATGACATAACCCAAAAATTCCATTTTAGATTGATGGAATCCACACACTTTCCAATTTGGTGTAAAGCCTAACCTCCCAAAACTTCTCCAAAATCAAATGTACATGGCGTTCATACCCTTCCGTGTTTTTTGAGAAAATGAAGATGTCATTGATGTAACAAATCACGAAATTATCTAAGTATTCATAAAAGAAATTGTTCATTAGATGTTGAAAAATAACAATCACATTGGTAGAGGCCAAATGGCATCACAACATATTCGAAATGGACAGAACATGTACTAAACACTGTCTTCCATTCATCACCTTTTCGAATGCACACCAAGTTGTATGCTCCACATAGATTAATCTTGGTGTACACCTTAGCATGATTTAGTTGGTCCAACAACTTTGAGACCAAGGGTAAAGGGTATTGATTCTTGATGGTGAGTTGATTCAGCCCATGGTAATTAACACACATTCAGAAGGAACCATCTTTTTTCTTAATAAACAAGATTGGGGCACCAACTAAAGACTTGGAATGTCGAATGAACCCTTTTTTGAAATTTTCGTTAATGTATTCATGAAGAGCTATAAGTTTGTTTTGAAACATATTGTAGATGGGTGTGAATGGAGGTTGCGCCCCTTCCTCAAGGTTAATGGTGTAGTTGTATGCAATGGTTGGGCAAGATGTCCACATTTTTCTTTTCAAACACATATTTGAATTTTTAATATTGGGAAAAAATCTCATGGGAACGTGGTTTAACATTTGGTGAAGGAAAAACATAAATAAAAAATGCATCTCTTCTTTTAGCAACCTTAATGAAGGCTTTTGCCCCAACAAACAAAGTCTTGGGGCACCTAGGCCTTTTTATACCATCTAGGTCATTTTTTCTATTCAAATTTTGCATGTTTCTAATAAGGGTTTCACAATTTGAAGCCATGTGTTGTGATGTTTAAAAATGAAAACTCTTCATATGCATTAAGGTCTAGCTTCACGATCTTTACTAAAATTCGACATGTTCATTTTTCAACTATTTTAATTGTGGATTAGTAATAGAGATGGCGTCTGCTACATGTGGACCATTGTTTTTTGGGCATTCATGAACAATATGACTTGGTTCTCCACAATGCAAACAAACATTGTTTGTATGTCGACGTTGTTTTTCATGTTCTGTGAAGGGCTTGAATCTTATTGTATCAATTTGCATGGGGTCATCTTTTGGCGAGGTTGTTGAAGATTGAGCTGGCATTGTAGGTGGAAAACTCCTTTGTGTTGTCAGTGGTGGTTCATGATGCCTTTTTAATTTTGTTGATGTTCAAAAAACCTATTGTCACATCGAATAACTTGTGCAATGGCGTGATTTAATGTTGACATGTTTAGTAAAGTGAGTAGCAAGTTCTTCACATCACCTTGTAACGCAAATTGGAACTGACTTATGAACATTATTTCACCCCATGAAATATCACAAGCCAACTATTTAACCTTCGATGCATATATCGAAATTGAATGTGATATGTGACAAATAGATCGTATCTTGATGCTAGATGTGCGTTCTTTGTCCGAATCACCAAAAGTGGCACTGAACTCTTTAAAAAATACTTCAAAGTTATTGAGTAAGGGTTATTAATGTTCCAACAAATGTGTGAACCAAGAAGGGTTGTGTTTGACAACAAAGTGCCAATGAGTCTAATTTGGGCTGGGCCAGTTGGATACTGATGAGGATGAAATCAAACATGATCATATGCATTTAGTTGACAAAACCTCAAAACTTTGAACATGTGCCATCAAACTTGTTAGGTAGGTTGATTTGTGGCTCTTTCGGTTGGGGTTGTGTTGTGGAAACACATCCCAACTAAGTCGAAGTTTGGTTGGTTTATAAATGAACAAAATATTCACGTAATGCTTGATTTTCCTATTCGTGAATCCTAACGATAGCGAAAACTTCTTCGATGGATGTAGACATGATTTCAAAACAAAAGGATAACAAAAATAAGAGAATAAAAATAAACCTAATGGGAGTTTGTTCAAATTGTCACGGGCATAAAACTAACCAAATTTAACCAAATTTACGAAATTTCCTAAACTAAGATGAAAATAAGGGTAGGCCTAATCCCAAATCTAGACTGTGAAATAAGAAAACCAAAAATAAGAACATGACAAGTGTTAAACAAGAAATCAATAGGATTTGATTATAAAAAAAAAAAAAAGACAAGGTTGTGATAAGAAACGTACCAAAATTGGTGTTGAACATGTTAAATGTATTGGGGAATTCTACCTTTATTTATATCCCTTGGGTGCCTAACTCAAGGAAGTTTCTCAAAAAACTTCCAATTTACATGTGGCCCATGTGTGCCCATGTGCGAACTATGGGTGAACTAAAACATGATTGAGAGTGAACTAAAATTCAACTAAAAATAAACTTAGCTTCAATTAAAAGTAAATTAATTTTTTTAAAATAATAGATTAAGAGTTAACTAGAAGTGAATTAAAAGTGAATTATGAATTAATTAGAAATGAACTAGGATTTAATTAAAAATGAATTAGGACTTAACTAAAAGTGAATTAAAACTTAAAAATAGTTAAGTGGAGGTGAACTAAAACTTAATTAGAAGTTAATTAATAATGAATTTGAATTAAACAAAAAACTAGACACAAATTTATTAATAATCAAATGAATGACCCCATGGCATTGACATTCGTGAACGTTGGAGGTCTCAATAGGATCAAAGGCAAAACTATGATTTATCAATTCAATGAATCTAGTAGCTTTTGAATTTAAGTTTCATTGCTTTGAACAAAAGTGTTCAAAGGTTGTATAAGTTATGATGTTGTTTCATTTACATATTAAACATTAACCTATTGTACATGTTGAGTGTTGCAATAACACAATTTGAAATTGATGGGTTCTACAAACTCATAAATTTTCTTTTTTGACAATAAGAAATTTTTGATTATTCATAAGCTTTGGGTGTAACTGTTCAATTTGAATCAATAGCTTTTGAACTTTGATTTTCTTCAAGACTACCATATTGCTTGTTCATTGATATGGAGTTCAACATTATTGGTCCCTGTTGTTGTTCCATCTCCATACAACCATTGCTTAATTCCTACTTGCGATTTCAAACTATGATTGATTTGCAACTTGATCATGTAATGTTGTGTTCAATCATGTTGTTCCCGTGTTCCCTCTCCTTTATTCCTTTTTGTTTTCCTATTTTCTTTGCCTTTTCATCATGTTGTGAGAAATGCCATAACATATGAAGAAATACAAAGAAATTAAAAACCAAACTTTTTCAAAGCTCTAAAATATACAACTTTGAAATATCAATTTTTGATTGATATTTTTGTCCATAGACAAAAAAATCACTTTAAATGGAATAACTTTTGTTCATGGGTTTGACAATTCCAAAATGACAAACATGCACATCATCTTGTCCATTGAGTCCAAACACTACAAAATGTTGACAAACATGTTTTCAAAAATGTTGTATGAAACAATTGCACTACATTTCCATAATCAAGGGACAACTTTCAACACTTGCAATCATGCAATGTGGTGAGCAAGGTTTTTCCCCCCATTTTGTGAGATTAAAAAAAGTTGGCAAAATTTTTCAAAAAAATCAGCAAAATTAGTTGAATTACATTAAAAACCCAAAAAAAGCACTTGAAGAAAATTTTAGTGGATTTGGAGGGCACTATATTAGGTATGAATAGGTACTTCCTCCTCACCAGTCCTAGAACTTCCCCAAATGTGAGGCTGTCCCCTTGGCTACCACCTCCTCCTAGGCCACTTATTTTGGGGTCGGCCCTACCCTAGGGCCATAGCCTACAATTAAAAAATGCAATAGAGTTCATCCACAGTCAGATGTTTCATCGACCGAGGCGTTCTTTCGTTCGTTCGTTTGTGAGTTCACTGTCCCTAAAGAGAGGAAAACCCTAACCCTAACCCTAATTCCTGAACCCCGATTCTCGTGCTCCTGCTGCTGCAGCGGTCGTGTTGCAGCAGGAACAGCATCTACGTTGTAACTTGTGTGCAAGTCTTGTTACGTCACAAGTTTGTTCCTCCTTTGTGTGTCTTTGTATTTTGTTGTGTGCGCGCGCGCGCGCGAGTTTTGATGGTGGCAACAGAGAAATGGTTTGAGAATCGGAAACGAATAAGAGAAGGAGGAGGAGGAGGAGGAGGAGGAGGAGACAGGAGCTTGGAATTCGTGCACATGAGGAGAAGGAAGACATGAATTTCAAATTCAGTAATCTGTTGGGAGCTCCCTACAGGGGTGGCAATGTGGAATTCAAGAAAGATGCAGTGTTGCTGTCGCCGGTGGGGAATAGGATCTCTGTAACAGACCTGCAGAAGTCGGAGTCCATAACTCTGCCATTCGAGAATGGGAGGAACATTAGCAGGATAGCCGTATCTCCCAGTGGCTCTCTGCTTTTGTCCATAGACGAAACCGGACGGTCCTTGCTCGTCAACCTTCATACTCATGTGGTGCTTCACCATTTCTCGTTTAAGGGACCTGTCACAGCTTTGAAGTTCAGCCCTGATGGTACCTTATTCGCTGCGGGTGTAGGAAAACTCTTGCAGATTTGGCGGACTCCTGGATTTCGGAAAGAGTTTGCTCCTTTTCAGTTGATTAGTACTCTTGCTGGTTGTCATGATTCCATCACATGCCTTGGTTGGAGCTCTGACAGTAGATGGATTGTCGCTGGCTCGAAAGACTTGTCCACCAAGCTGTTTTCTGTCTATAGAGCACCTGACCAGCATGCAGTGACGCTTTCTGGGCATCGAGATGTGCTGGTAGGTGTGTTTTTTGCTAAACCTCTTGTGTCAGCTCATGACGTGGGGTTGTATACCCTTTCAAGAGATGGTGCTCTCTTCGATTGGAGGTATTTTCCGAATGCGGATTTGCTGCAAGCAGATGAGAATAAGGATCATGCAAGAGCTGGAAGGAAGCGGAGAATGCAGACTGAGAAGGATGACATGGATTTGGACGGCCAGAAACAGCACAAGGACGGGCGGCAAATGCAGCAGGAGGAGGATATGGGAGCAGGGAGGCGGCAGAAAACAGAAACAAACCTTATAACTGGGCACTGGAGGCAATCAAAGAAGAATTTCTTCATGCAAAGTGCTAAATTGGCATCTTGTGATTACCACATGGGCCTGGGTTTATTGGTGGCAGGATTCTCATCCGGCGTTTTTGGTTTGTATCAGCTGCCAGATTTCACATGCATCCACATGCTCTCCATTTCAACTGAAAGGATCACAACATCTGTTTTCAACAGCACTGGCAATCTGCTTGCATTTGGGTGTGCAAACTTAGGGCAGCTTCTTGTTTGGGAGTGGCGAACTGAGACACAAATCTTGAAGCAGCAGGGCCACTTTTTCGATGTCAATTGTGTGGCATTCTCTCCAGATTCTCAGTACCTTGCCAGCGGTGCAGATGACAACAAGCTTAAGGTCTAGAATCTCCATAAATATTGTCTGTGTGCTGGCTTATGAAATTTCCTTATTAGCAAAAATTAGGTCTTTTGCCTTTCCAATCATCTATTGTGCCGTACTTGGTTGAATGAGGGCCTGAGATTTGCCTCACAAGCAGGGAAGTAGTGAGGTTAGTGCTTTGGAGCTAATGGCACAATTGGTGTTATCCTAGTGCAACACTTGGTGCTGAAGTGATATGTTGAGATTTCAGCATTATTCTCACACAATGAGAGCACTAGCTTGGCAATTTTACAACAGGATCTAGGGTTTAGGGTTTGCAATGGAATTGATTCACTTTCGAAACTTCCAACAATTGTTGATGCATGAGTAAATTGCTGCAGAGAAAAGGTTATGTTTCTTAACTCGAAAATTTAGCACAAACATCTGTCCTTGTTGTGTAGGGTTTAGGGTTCTGTCAAGAATCTAAGATTTTGCTACAGTTCCATGCCGTTGCATATCACCAAGTGTAATTAGTTTAGGGATACCAGGTCCTCAAAAGAGGAAATGAAATTGAATTGTTTTGCCAGAGGCTGGTGGTTTTGAACTATTTTTTACTGGATGGCACAGCTTTGGAGTGCGGCTTCAGGCTCTTGTTATGTGACTTTTGCAGAGCATACCAGTGCAATTACAGCAGTTCTTTTTCTGCCAACAAATCATGTAGTAGTAAGTGCATCGTTGGATGGAACTGTACGTGCTTATGACTTGGTGCGATACCGTAACTTCAGGACTTTCACAACTCCTACTCCAGTCCAGTTTGTATCATTGGCTGCAGACCAGAGTGGTGAAGTCATATGTGCAGGCACTCTCGATTCTTTTCAGGTACAGTAACAGACTTTTGGGAACTTACTGGGGGTAGCGATCGTTTGACATTTTTGTCACCGCAGTATCTTCTTAGTCTCTTTGCCTGGAATTCTTGCAAGGTGGAAGTTGTGAGATAGCCAGGATCAAGCTGGGGGTAGGAATGTTCCTGAATTAGGAAGAGTGGACATGATATTGCTGTCTTCCTTCTTCAGGTATGAAAAGGAAACTTGAAGGAGGTTCAGGCCTCTAACTGTATTGCTATGAGTTTTGGTGTACTATATTTTGAAGTGGAGTTTGATAGCTTGACTGAAAACTTGTCTGCAGATTTTTGTCTGGTCTGTGAAAACAGGACGATTGCTGGACATGCTGAGTGGCCACGAGGGACCAGTCCATGGCTTGTCCTTTTCTCCTGTCCATGTAAGTTGGCATTAATATAAAATTGTTTACAGGATACAGTTTTCCATAAAGAATACAGGGAAGGGTCTCATGCTTCTTGCTGTGTATCTGTTTTGCAGGAAATTCTTGCATCATCATCATGGGACAAAACAGTTCGACTTTGGGATGTGTTTGAAGGCAAGGGCAATGTTGAAACACTCACACACACTCATGATGTGCTGACATTGGCATACCATCCTGATGGCAAGCAACTTGCCTGCAGCACACTTGATGGTCAAATCCACTTGTGGAACCCCATTGATGCAATGCTTATGGGCACCATTGAGGGCCGCCGTGACATTGCAGGTGGAAGGCGCATGGGTGACCGCAGGACTGCTGCTAACACAAGCTCAGGGAAATGCTTCACCTGCCTTAGCTACTCTGCTGATGGCTCATTTCTCATTGCAGGAGGAAGCAGCAAATTTATCTGCATGTATGATGTGGTGGACCAGGTTATTACTTTGTCTCTTTCCCTTTTTGCACTCCTCTTTATCCACTTCCTTTTTTGGGGTTTTCCATTTCTTACCCTTTTCCCTTTGTCTTTGCTTTTGTGTTCCTCTTTCTTCATGGGGTTAGTTTTTGTTGAGTTAGCCAGCATTGTGGCTGAGTTTCCTGTGTAAATTTCAGTGTGATTGCTCTCCTTTTCCTCTTTCCTGTTTTGCTTCTTTCTTCCTGGGTGCTTTTATAGTGTCTTAGTGTCTTTGTTCACTGAACTAGCCAGCATCATGGCTGAGTCTTCTTGCTACTGCCAGACTTGTAACAGAAACCAGTATGTAATGCAGGAGCTGATGAGGTCAGTGGGAATGTTGTGGTAACTACTCACTGCCAAACATGTTGATGTTGATAGTCACTGAACCTACTAGAGACTTGCTATGGTTCACCCTGCTTTTCATGTTTTAATCTATTATCCTGTTTTCCAGTTAGGGGTTCTTTTTTCCTCCTGCAGGTTTGATCTGATGGTCTCTTAACATTTGATTTGAGACTTCTTCAACCTTATCATCAGGTCATCTCATGGTTTCTACACATGTGGACTTCAATCATAAGTATTGAGAAGCACCATGTCTTTATTTTTTTGGGTAGAAGGACGGAAAGATAGAAAGTCTCATGTTGTGCACTTTTTGAGTTAGGAGATACAAACAGTTCAAGAGCTACCTGTCATGTTTTACAGGTGCTGCTCAGAAGGATCCAAATAACGCACAACCGTTCTTTGGATGGGGTACTTGATTTTCTGAACTCCAAAAACATGACAAGTGCAGGACCACTTGACTTGATTGATGATGATGACAGCGATGAGGAAGATGGAACAGATCGCCAGTCCCAAAAGAGGTTGGGGTTTGGGTTGCCAGGAACTGGCAGCAACAAGGCACGTCCAGTTGTGCGTACCAAGAGTCTTCAACTTTGTCCCACAGGGAGATCATTTGCTGCTGCAACAACCGAGGGTTTACTTCTGTATTCCATGGATGACAATCTTGTGTTTGATCCTGCTGATTTTGATATTGATGTCACACCAGAGGTGATATCCTCATTCTTACATTTCCACAGACTGCGTAATGCAGCAGCAAGTTTAATTTTCTGATGATATATCACTGTTCTTAGTAGGGCTGATTTGCATGTGATGGTTATTTTTAAGTAGGTCAAGGCAAGTGAAGCTCAGGGTTGCCAAGCAGTATATCAGAGTCGTTGTACTAGAGCTGCAGGGAATGTTAGCAGATCCTGCAGCAATGGTTGAACACCATTCTTCATGGATATAGTTTTGCTGAAGAACTTGCAGACAGGTGTGCCTGTTGATTTAGTGTCCCTGATAGGTTTTGGAGCATGTGCTGTACAAGGAGGTGCATGATGAAAAGTGGGATGGAGTGACTCTAATGTGATTATGGTGAAAGTGCAGGCAGTAGATGAGGCCTTGCAAGAGAATCAACATGCTCGTGCACTAATACTGGCTCTACGACTCAATGAGTTCAGTCTTATTAGAAAGTGTGTGGAGGCAGTGCCGCCTTGGGAGATTTCAGACATCACCCGTGCAATACCTCCCTCCCATTTAGGCACTCTGTGCACCATACTTGCAGAATTCCTGGACAAATCTCCTCATCTGGAATTTCTTCTGCAGTGGTGTGAGGTTTGTTCTCTACTTGCTTCCTCTGCATATAATGTTTCTGAAATGCTAGGGTTGTGTATTGTATTTTCTGCACCATTGTCACCTGTTGGGTTTAGACATTGCAGGATTGACTGTTGAAGCATGTAGAAACACATGGCATATTAATTGACCAGGCACTTTGAACCTGCCAGCTTGAGTAGCATAGCATGGCAAAAGAGATGCATGCTTTCTAGCAATTTGAGTTGAGAAATTCTTGGGGTAGCATTCTGGAATAGGATGGGACAACTTACCCTTTGGAGAAGAGGCCAGGAACCCTTTTGCTTCTTGAAAAAGGGCCTTCTTTTTGTGGAACTCTTGTTTCAGTTCAGTTAAAAAGTTATCATGGGTACAGGAGTTGTGTGTTTGGCATGGGAAAATGCTGGAGGCACAACAGAGGGAGCTATTACCACGATTGCGATCGCTTCTTAAACGCCTTGTTCAACGTCATGAGGAGCTGGCTGGCATGTGTTCATCCAATCAGTACATGCTCCAGTTTCTGTGCTCTGGTTTTTCCTCCAACAAGGTGAATGGTGTTGTTGCGATGAAGTTGTGAAGTGTCAACGTGGCAGATTCTCTTCCTCCATTGAAAAGCAATCCCTTGGTTCTATTGCCACAGAAATGTTCCACCTTTGTTGTGGGTATCAATTTTGACCTCATGAAAAGAACATACATTGCATTTGTATTGATGTGCATGTACATGTTGGTTACAAAAGAAGTTTCTTCCTCTCTGTTGGTTTTATTGGTGGCATGTTGTCAATGTGCAGAACTAGTCAGTTGCAAGTTAAGAGAAACAACAAATCAAAGGTTGTTTTATAAGTTTAGTGGGGTTGCTTGCCACAGAGATAAGGACACAGATTGAACCTCCCATCCTTTGGTATGTAAGTATAAGGAATCTGTACGCAGCAAGCAGAGGACACAAATCTTGTCACTGAGACTGAGTTAAAACCCAATCTAGTGTGGATGAGAATCTGTAGCAGTAACTGGGTTTGAGCTTACATACTTGCACACATGCAAAGGTTTCTGAACAATTAAATTGAGGCTCTCGCCTCTACATGACTTGGGTACTGGTCGACTTTGGTTTCACAAAAATATCTTTACCAGAGGAGATTGTCTCTAGTTTATTACCTGTGATGGGTGGGTATTTGATTTTGTCAATAACTGCCAGTTCAGATTTTTAAAATAGTTTAGCATCAGAAAACTGACAGGTTTGGGTTTTTGAATAAAATCAGAATGAAAGAACTGTCAGTTCCAGTCTTTTTGAAAACCTCAAAGAAGCCATAAAGGTTGGGTGGTTATAAAGGTACTTGTGTGGTAGATTTCTTCAGTTTTTTTTGAGAACTGTGGTTATATATCAAAACTAGCCCACTTATTTGTAGTTTTTCCCTGTTGTCCTCTCATTTAGTTTTTCTTTTCCCTTTCTGTTGGTCTGTTTTTTTTTCTTGTCCTTGTTTTGGTCTGTTGCTAGCCTACTGTATGGCTAGTCTTCCCGTTGCTTCCGGAATTGCAAGAGAAACTCAGTTCACAAGTTGGTGCTTGTCACTGGCCTTAAGCCACTGTAGGGAGCTGATGAAGTCCGTGGCAAAGTTGTGGTAGTTAAGTCACTCATACATACTTCTGTTGATGGTCCCTGAACAGGTGTGAGACTTGCACTTTAGTTCATAGGGGTGTGTGTTTTCTGTTTTGTTTGTTTGTTCTGTCTTTTCTAGTGTGGCTCTTTCTATGGCTGCTGCCTGAGGAAGTGTTAACCTTGCTGTTTTTTCTTCATCATGAGAATGGAGATTTCTCTATTCTTATGAAAGGTATTATATATCAAACCCAGGTCTTGGATTTTTCTTGAATACTGTGAGTATGAGTTATGAACTTTAAGAACCACCTTGATCACTCTTGGGGCTCTGTTTTTGTTCCTGGCTTTTGTTGTTCTTGGCTATAGAGTGCACAAGCTGCCAAATTTTCTTTCAGTTCTTTGATTCAAAGTGCTATGTGATTGTGAGGAGTCTTCTTTTCATTTGCATTTTGTGTTAGTACTATACTTTTGTGTATGTCAATTGTATGTCCATGAATTCCACACATTTGCAATATGAAGTATTGGTCATGTGTCTTAAGTTTCTTTGTGTTTCTTTTCTAAATGTTGCATTGCATTGATGAAACTTTTCATACCAGCCCTCCCTTTTTCTTTACATACTTCAATGTATAGTTTTTAGGTGCCAATATGTAGTTTCTCATTTCTCCTCACTACAACAATGTTACGTACCCATAGTGTGCTGCTGCAAGGTCCTCTTAAATCAGCTCTCGAGAATGATTTCAACTCATTTGTTTCACTTCTTGAGAATGAGTTTCATGCCATTGGAACCATAACCAAAGCCTGATCCACAACCAAAGGTGATTATTGGTGGATAATAGTGGATGAACTTCATCTATTTTTTATTCATATAAAACCCATGCAATGGGATGAGTGGATGGAAAAGCATTTAAAAATGGGCCAAATAATTGAGGTTAAACTTGGCTTGACTAGACTAAATATGATGACATTTGATCAATGTATACATTGATACACAACATTTATATTAGATGTTCTATTCACCATTGATGTAAGCTTAATTTCTTTTACAAGTCAAGTGAAAGCAAGGATATATATTTGACGTTGCAAAATGATCAATAAAAGTAAGCGATTGACATTTACCTTGTTGATAGGGTTTAAGGTAAGGGTAAGTATTTTATTATTTACCTTGTATTTCTCTTGTAGGTACACATGGGTAAAATGTTGGGTAAACTTGAATTGTGTATAATATTTATACAAGTGTGACACATTGAGTTGTGGAGAGAGACAATTGGTTGTACAATTGAAATTGCTAATTCGAATAACTTTAATGACACATTTGAATCGTTATTATAATTCTAAAAGGGTTCCAACTTTCAAGAACATATTGTAAAAATCTTATTCAAGTTAACTAATGTAATGAATGAAAAGAGGATACCAAAATATGTAAAATTTTACATGCCCATTCATACATGGAATGGAAACTAGGTATGCATTGCCGTTTTTTGCAAGATGCATATGCATGGCCACCTTTTTGCTTTTGCAAATGTCTATGCTCTCCTTTTGCTTTTGCACATTTGTGGTGGTGTTTTTATCTTCACAAACATTTACACATGAACATTCATCTTTGGTGCTTGATTTCAAACATAGTTCTTTTTTTTTTGCTTTCCTAGTTTATCTTCACGTGGGTCCTCTCCTTTTCATTTTCAACATTGATGTTCTTTAATTGTGTATGTTTGTCTTTTGCATTGCATATCAACACTCAACATTTGATTCCACACATGATATTCTATTTCTTTGTTTTTTTCTCCCTTTCCTGGTTTTGTTCAATTCTTTCATTGTAAGTAAGATTGTTCTTCAAGTGTACATTGAGCAACAAACATTCATAACAAGTGTTAATATTCACTTCCATGGGGTCAATGTTGTCTTGAATTGGTCTTGAGCATTCAAATTCTCCAAATTCTTAACATGTTCATTTTTCTTGGTTCTACTAAGAACAAGGATTTTGTCATGTTCCCAATTGGACTAATGGGGCTTGGCTTCTTCATTTGAATCTCCAAAGTTGATTTTGAATTTTAGTTTACAATGACTTTCTTTTCATTGTTCTTATATTTTGATGAGTCAACCTTCCTCATTTTGATGTGATTGGTTCACCAAAAGGTTTGCATGTAGGTCATGATGTAAGGAAAAATAAGTTTCAAAATGATGTAGGTAAGTAAAAAATGATAAGAATTTGGTATGGATTCTTGTTGTGTCATTTAAGACTAAATGAAAACTTGCAAAATTCGCACATACAAACCTAAATATATTGTAACACAATGTGTAGGATAAAACCATTGTCTAAAGGCATACATCCAAAATAAAGGGTCTAAGATGAGACAATAGTTGAATCTATCCTTGCATTTTAAAGAATATCCTCATACCCCACCGACTAGCTTTACACTATTGTAAAGCATGAGGTGAGCATTATGGTGAACCTCAACATTTGTAAATCATGAGGTGCAAGATAAGGAGGGTTTTGATTTTGATTATTTAAGAATGGGAATGATCTTATGCCTAGTTTAAGAATGCAACGGATCTTAAACATATAAGTAAGCATAAAATCTCTAGTTGTAAGATCTTCCCATTCTTAAGGATTAGGTGGAAGATCACTTGGGTGTAAGATCATGTCACTTTTTTAATGACTAAGCATAGGATTGATCTAACATTTTCATTCATCTAGATTGGATGACAAATTTAAATCATTTCATCTTTCTTTCATTGAATTAAAGTTTTCATTCATTTGAATTGATGTTCAACCTACACTTTTTGTCTTTCATCCATTGAAGTTGAAGTTTTAGTTTGTCCAAATTGGATAATACATTGAGTCTTTTTGTCCTTTATTTGTCTAATTCAAATTTTCATCCATCCATACTAATCATAGTCCTGATCTTTCTATCTTTTTCCTAGTTTTTCCTAGTCTTCCTTTTCATTCTTGGGTATAATGATTTTTTTCAACATTTTTTGTTATTTTAAAAATAAAAAAATGGGAAAATTTGGATTTTTCTTTTTTCCCTTTTAGTGTTACATATTCAACTAATTTTATTAAGTCTTTGTGAAAATATTTTTTCAGATTTTTTATATCAATAAATTCAATAAAACCTTAATTGGGCAATGGGTGTCAACTAATATTGTCATTTTTTCAAAAACAATTGAGGAAAAGGTAAAGGGATCAAATTTTGTTCAATTTGGAACCCTACACGTGTGTTGCTAAGTTTTTTGGAAATAATTCTCCAAATTTTCAATATCACAAAACTGGAAAAAAAAAAAAAAAAAAAAAAAACTTTGTTTGGGTCCCAAGTTTCAAATTTTTTTTTTCAAAAATTTTTTTTTTTATTATTTTTTTTTTTTTTTATATTTACTTTTTTCTTTTTTTTTTTTTTTTTTTTTTTTTTTTTTTTCCTGAGGTAGTTAAACTAACCTCCCCAGCTTGCCTTAAGTATGGTTGA
>Ga0116231_10009198_pt1 | contig 16822 bp, 9 predicted proteins | sample S1TSphgellanicum_2_FD_89695 | JGI IMG/M metagenome (GOLD analysis project Ga0116231, IMG submission 89695) | Host-associated microbial communities from peat moss isolated from Minnesota, USA - S1T2_Fd - Sphagnum magellanicum MG | ecosystem: Host-associated > Plants > Peat moss > Unclassified...
AACATTGCCAAAAGTTGGATGAAAAAAACTCAAGTTTTCATTGTGAAATATGATTAAGTTCAATCTTGAGAAATTATTATATCTTTGGTGTCCCTAGCTATTTTAATCATGTTTGCACCCTCCTATTGGTTGCCATCACTTGGTGCTTGGTCTTGTGCTTGTGCTTTGGACTTTGAACTTAAGACATTGCCTTTGTAGAACATTGTTCTTGTAGAACGTTACCCTACCCCCCCCCATTTGAATTTCACAGGCAACATCTTACATGGTTTTACACATCATATCAAAGGTCACAATTTTTTTGTTTTGTAATTCTTCTTTTGTTTTTCACTAGTGTTGAACACTAACCTACCAAGAAGAGGATTAACTTCCTACTCAAAGAACTTCATCTTATCCACAAACTATAACAATGTCCAAAATCATTGTAGCTTAAAGTTTGAGGTAACATCAGTCAAATATTACTAGAGAACCACGCAGATGCCACATAGGACATTGAACAGTTGGCACAACATCGTTCCTTTGTGTTTTGTCGATTAGTTGTGCTTGTCATCATCTCACAGCTCTATTATCAAGCATTGACCAATTGCAAGAGCTGCAAGAGTTCTGAATCAAATTGTTATTCACCATACTAACAAACTTTGTCTTTTCTTTTTAGAGAACATATGTTCCCAAAGTTCCTAACATGATTTTCAACGCATTTGCAACTTTTCAATGGAAAGCAACTGTCCCTACAACAAGAAACAAGGTCTTATGTCAATGGCTTTTGATTAGGGTGTTGTGATTGCCACATCTGTCTTTTCTTTTTGGAGAACATATGTTCCCATAGTTCTTAACATGATTTAAATACATATTTTCAATGCACGCACGTGCAACTCTTCAATGGAAAGTGATTGTCCCTACAACGAGAAAAAAGGTCCTATGTCAATGGCTTTCCATTAAGGTGTTGTGATTGCAACATCTGTCTTTTCTTTTCTAAGAACCATGTGTTCCCAGAGTTCCTAACATGATTTAAATACATATTTTTAACGCACGCACGTGCAGCTCTTCAATGGAAAGCAACTGTCCCTGCAACAAGAAACAAGGTCTTATGCCGATGGCTTTCCATTAGGTTGTTGTGGTTGCAATATCTGTCTTTTCTTTTGAGAGAACATGTGTTCCCCGGGCTCCTAATATAACTTAAATACATATTTTCAATGCACTTGCAGCTCTTCAATGGAAAGCAAGTGTCCCTGCAACAAGAAACAAGGTCTTATGCCAGTGGCTTTCCATTAGGGTGTTGTGATTGTGATATCTGTCTTTTCTTTTGAGAGAACATGTGTTCCCAGGGCTCTTAACATGATTTAAATACATATTTTCAGTGCACTTGCAGCTCTTCAATGGAAAGCAACTGTTTCTACAACAAAAAAAGGTCTTATGCCAGTGGCTTTCTATTAGGGTGTTGTGATTACAATATCTGTCTTTTCTTTTGAGAGAACATGTGTTCCCAGGGCTCCTAACATGATTGAAATACATATTTTCAATGCACTTGCAGCTCTTCAATGATAAGCAACTGTCCCTCCAACAAGAAACGAGGTCTTATGTCAGTGGCTTTCCATTAGGGTGTTGTGATTGCAATATCTAGCTTTTCTTTTGAGAGAATATACGTTCCCAGAGTTGCTAACAGGCTTTAAATACATATTTTCAGTGCACTTGCAGCTCTTCAATGGAAAGCACCTGTGTCCCTGCAACAAAAAACAAGGTCCTATATCAACAGCTTTCCATCGGGTGCTCTGATTGGGGTGATCACAGCACCCCAATTGAAAGAGACCCTAACACCTGCAAAGTTTGATGGAGCTATGTTTAAACACTTAACTATTGCCAACAACACACACACACCAGTTATCGGAAAAGCATGTCACTGGAGCACAAACAATTTTCACCTGTTTTCTGTGATCTTGCTGAACCTCTCCATGAAACATCAGATGGAGCTTTTCCCTAGGTTATCGTGTACAGAAGAAGCTAGCAGGTGCGTCCTTTATGCATTACATTTGCAGAAATTCCAGTCTTATTCTTTAGAAGCTATGAACCACCATGACAGCAGAAGAGTCTCTGAAAAATGAAAACATTCCTTTCTTGGAACATATTACATTCCAACGAACAAATCCAATGTATGTACTTACTAACTACCCATAGTTTATGCCCCTCCCCATTACTACTAATAATAGTATGTACTTTCTACTAGCTCTAGACACCAGTACCCACTTGTAAGATTTGGTCGACCATGTCTTTGCTTTTGTGCATGCTCCGTGGTGGGAACAAATGTGTTTTGATATAGGGTTAAATCATAACTTGTTGCACAGCTGCTCGGGCTTCATTGACATACTACAAAATGTTCAAGTTGGCAGCATGTTGAGGACTCAGGTTTTTTTTTTGGGGGTCAATTTTGTTGTGATGTAGCTGAAGAAGTGATGATCATCCATAAGATGATTTAGCCAGATTTGGCTACATACTAGATACGAAAGTAGGAAAAAGAAAACAAAATCCTTCAATACTCTTGCCGGCTTTGTTGATATAGATAATCTTTTGGGTCTTTGGTGAAATATCAAAAGTCATATTAAAAATATCTGCATAAGGAAGAGGACTCACGGTGAAAAATAGCAATTTCCCCATTAAACGGGTGATTTTATCTACTCTACCCTTGATCTCACCCCCTTTGTGCGGAAATTGGCTAATACGTAAGGCCTAAAACTCTGTTTCCTTGCTCGTTTGGAGGTAAAATGAGTTTTAGCCTTAGATTTTGCACATTTTCATTATCAATATTGTGCAATAAATGTCCTTTCATGAAAAAAAAAAAAAGGCTACTCTCCACCTTCCTTGATGAGAAAATGATTTCTCCCTTGCCTTGGGTTGGCTTCTTTTGCAAATAACCAAACATTTAAGAATGAAAACAAAATTTCACAATGAAAGTAAAGCTCAAAGATATAGTTATTTTAAGGATAACTTTTATTATATCTTGGTTCAATAAATAATAATTATCATTAGAGCACCCAACACCATAAACTTTACCAATGCCTACAACATCCAAAATTGCAAGCAAGTTAATTCCCCAACCCCACCCATAAACATGAGACAATTGGACACTAAAAAGATTAACAAACCCAATATGTGATTCAAACTAGATTGGAAATTAGTTAGATTGAAAAATCCCTCAATACCCTCAATACCATGGGTTGAGTCAAGGATGTGACTAAGAGTTCACTCATTTGTGACGGTTTTTTTTTAAGGTGTATTTGGGGGAGAGGGAAGGGGGTAAATCCAAAACACTTGGACCCTAAACCATGGACGATGCTGAAAACCCCCCTTTTAACTTTGTAGGGTATCAATGGACCATCCAATAACCTAAGAATTGATTACAATAAATAGTTGCAGTTATATATCGGAATTGGTCCTTAGATTATTGGACATAACTGAGAAAATTCTTGAATTTTTGAGAACCATGGGAGACATAGGTAAATAAATAAGTAAATATTAAAAATTAAAAAAACCACCTTGAGAACCCCCCGGATATTAGGTGCCATTTTTGATAGCACCCAAAGTGGCTCAAATTCCAAACAACCTAACAACCACGGCACCGTAAAGAAATTTTTTTCCAAACTGTTGAAATTGTTTTGGGGGGTGGAGTGGGGGTGGCAAGTGGAGAGGTGAGGGTACGACAAAGTTTTCAATGGTTAGAAAAGCCGTAACAAAGCCAGCAGCCAGCCTTTCACTCGAAGCATCACTGTCATCAACGTGCTAATTGTTCAACAAATGGGAGACCTCGGCAAAAAGGCCGCCCTACTCCCGAACCAAAATCAGCCTAAAGAACCTACGACGGGTGATGGCTCAATGGTGTAGCCTCTCCTTGTCTCAAAAAGGTTCCCGGTTCAAACCCATCGGTATGTATGTATGTATGTATGTACACAGGTGAAAAGTCTTGTGGGCCCTTTGCCAGTGAGCCTTGACTTGAGGGTGCCAATGGCTTGTCCGGTTGGGTCGGGTCTTCTGCTGTTGTTGTGTTTCACCCCATATCAACAACAAACAACAAAAGGAAAAAAAAAAGGGGGAAAAAAAATCAGCCTAAAAAAGTTTGTTGTCCTCTTGCTTAGGGAGACTGAAGCATAGCAGCCGGAGGTGGTGATTGCGTCGTTTGTGAGCTTCGAAATAACCACGCGTTCCACATGCTTGACATTGGCATCATCTTGTGGACCTTTCGTTTGTATTCTCGTAAGTTTTGCTATCTATCTAACTAACCCCCTTGAGATAGCCAAAAGTTAAAATTCGTACTTTTTTTTTTTTTAATCAGCTCATCATGCCAATGTTAAAAATCCTCACAAAATCTTAAACTCCCCAAGTTAAGCTTATACCTTACCCTGAGGTCAGTTTCGTGATTAAATAATAGCCAAAATAGTGAAATGAAATTTTGTGAGAATATGAAGCTGAAATGTTGAAAATCATCATAATTATCATAAGCTACATTCTGAATAATTTCACTACTCATATCACAATATTATAGTAGACTATGGAAAAAATTTCAAAAATTAAAAAAAAAAGTTTTTTTTGCAAAAAACAATTATTTGTTTTGTGAATGTGGAAACGGACCCTAGGCAGCGGGTAATCTAAATATGGTGAGTTCCACTTCTTTTTTTTCCCCCTTAAAATGTGGTGACTTTGGGCCTTGTTTTTTTCCCAAAAAATCCTTTGGCCTGTTCACAGCCCCCCTGTTTGTTTGTTTTTTTGTTTTTCTCCAAGTAGCAAAAAATTGTCACAAAAACAACCCTGGTTAAACTCCGAGGATTTTGATTAATAACTTTTGTATACGAGAAGGTTCCGTATAGAGGGCCTTTCAGATTTGAGATTCCCGACATCGGTAGGCCAATAATGTGCCTCAGCATTATTTTTGTGCAAAATTTTGCCAAAATGTGAGTTTGGGGGGGGTGCGGGGTGGGGCCGTTGAAGACTTTTTTTTTTTCGGAACTTGAAAAAAAATTTGCCAAAATAGTAGGGTTTTAAAACTAAGCTCACCACATTTCAAGCACTTGCTCTTGTAGGTCGCCAAACAGCAGCAAGTTTTGTTTAAATATTTTTTTAACTGTGCTATGGTCCTATGGCCAAATTTGGCTAAATCCTCCTATGGATGCTTGCCAATGTGACTACACCACAAAAATGAAAAAATAAATCTTGGTGTGCCTCCTCAAGATTTAGCCTGCAAATGATTTTTTATGAAAATTTTTGCCAAAAAAAGAAATTCAATTTTTTTTTTAAAAAGAGTGATTTTGGAGGTTTTCAATTGCAGGAATCGAGGGAGAAAAATTGCCAGATTTTTTTTATATACTTGGTTTTCAGTGTATAGCCAAAATATACAATGATAATCAAGGAATTTTTTACTTCACATTTGGATAATAACCACTTTGGCTACAAACAAAAATTCCGAAGAAATGGAAGGGCCAAATCTTATGGCGACATTTCACCACATAAAAAAATCATTTCAGCAGGAGTGGTTAGGATGAGGAATTTTTGTGCTACATTTGCATGCATGCATAAGGAGGAGATTATGAAAACAAAGAACTGAAAAAGTACTTGGGGGAGGGCCACTGTTTTTTTGGTCTTTCAGTTAGACAAAAAAATATCCAAGGTTCATCATGTCTGACTTAGATTGTGTGCATGAAAAGCAAAGGCTTTTTGGTAAGCCATGAAGATAAGGACTTCTTACATTTGGCCAGAGTGAAACAATACCTACCCACCACCATTGGCCCATGCCCCATAGATGATGATAGATGAGGTGTAGACATGAAAGCATTTTCTCATTGGATTCCCACCCCATAGCTAACCACAGTGGTTAGCTATGTATTAACCATCCACATGTATCTACGGGTGTTGGGGCAAGGTACCCAGTTGGAACCTTGGTAAACCTAAGAGTCACACCCTGATAACTAAGGGGGGGATCCGTTCCTATTTTTGATAGCTGCCCAACATTGCTATTACCTACTAGACAATACTTAGTAACCGTTCGAGTGTGTTAACTACTAGGTAATAACCACTTATATTCCCTAGCTACTTATATATGGTATTTGCCATTGTTGTATTGGTACCCATTTTCGAACATACCAGATTGGTCCTTGTATCATGGGTTGTTTTTTTTTTTTTCCTTTCATTCCTAGTGGGTACTAGTATCAATCATTTTTAAAAAAACTTTCATACCAATCAGGTACATGTATTAGGTCCAAGTGTTAATGCAAAACTATGTCTTATAACATTTTTTAGGGTTTACGGTGTGAAAGTAAATATACTTGTCATTGTCTAAATGTTGAAAATCAGATGTTATTTTATCAATCATTCATAGGAGTGCACGGTGATTTGTGGGTGCTTGTATAGCGATGGCTTTGGTTTATGAAGGAGCGATAATTTTGAGATGAGTTTGGTGTTGTTTTGTTTTGCTTGTGTGTGGATGTAAATAGTGTGAATGATGGAATGAAGTGGGTGAACAACGGAAATAAGAAGCGATTCTCTGTAGAAGCTAACTACTTTCTAAAAAAATTTCTTTGTTTAAAAAAAAAAAAAGGAAATTGATTTTATCTTGGTTTTGTTTTGGTGGTTGTCTCATTGAAGGGAAGAATGCCCAAATTTATCTGGCATCAGAGTTATGCAAGGCTGATTTTTGCCTGGTATATGGCAGGTATGAACCTGGTATTGGGATAAGGTTGGTATTGCTTCAAGTCATACCAGACTAGTATGGTCTTTAATATCAGAACTCATACCAATATTATATACCTAGGTTACACCTTATATATCAGTACAACACTGGTATGTACCTGCTTGTGTTCGGAACTGGTTTCAAATAGATGGTGGAGTGGTGGGTCCTGACTCCTTTGTCACGGAATCCCCTTTTAAACATCTTTCAAAGTTTTCAAGCTTTTGCAGGCGTCTCTTTTTTTTCGGTGCTGGTATAGTTTTGGATTCATCCTTGCAGATGTTATGTCAGATCCAAAGGATTTGCACAGAATGTCACTGTGGACATACATACAGCTTTTTCAGCTTGGCACTTTGTCTAATGTGTGAAATTTGCATGTGCCTAAAATGTGTTATGGAATGCTTTGGGACAGATAATTGTGCCCCGTGTATATTGCCTGTGAGGAATTTGGGCAAGCCTGGTGGTAGGGTGAGCCAAAATTCTCAAAAAGGGCAAAATGCCCTGGTACCTCTGAGGCTCTTTAATATAATGGTTTTCATGATTTGCAATATGGGCATGTGGATTTCCCAATGGGCACAATGGGTAGACCCAAGAAAGAAACCTGTCCATTGGACCCTTTGTCAGGGGTCTAACAGAGGGCAGATTATCCATGGGGGAATCATTGTGTATTATATGGAATAGGCTCCACACACACGAATGTAACAAAACCCACTTCGACAAACCATTCTTTAAGTGATAACAAGTTCTTTCAAGGCTTGTTCTAAAGCATAATTCATTCTTTATTGTTCAATTCACATTTCAAGTACCTTTATTAGCCTTGCCTTAGTAGGCAAGGATATTGTGTTTAGATTCATTATAGAGTAAAGTAATTTAAGGGATTTTGGCCCCTAGGGTAATAGGTCTACTTTTATGTGAGGATTCTTCAATGAAGATATTTTGGCTTGTGTTGAAATTTGAGATTAGTTACTACAGAGTTATAATATCTTGAAGGATTTTCATTTCTGTTAGAGATTTTTTTGAAGATTATATTTTTGCATGGTGAAATATTTGAATTTCCATAATTCTTCTTTTTCCTTGAGATACTTTTCTAATGTAAATGGCTTTAAATGGCAAAGCCATTGTGTCACACACTCCTTGTTAATTATCAATTTGCATGAAAATTAAACCTTCTGGCATCAAAAGTGCAGCTATTAAGCAACTGCCTATCCTGCCTAAGAAAACGCACGTAAAAGTGCTTCAGTGAAAGTGTTGTGAGATCACCAAATGATTTGGAAGTCTATTTCATAATACCCTAATTATTCCCATAAACCAAAGGATTAGTGCTTTTATTTGGTGCTTGTTGTTGCTTGGGTACATGCTAGAAGGGCACAAACTTGTGGATAATAAAGGCAGATGTTCACACCAAGCACAGAGGAACACAGCAACTCACATTTTCTCTTCTTGAGACCCTAAACCCTAAAACCCTAAACCCATGAACCCCAACTTTAGAACCCTGGGCTATGGGGAAATTAGCTCGGGTACAAGAATCCAATGAAAACAAAGTGTCCTATCCCATCCAGTATGGGTGTGTTGGTGGGTGCTCGTTCACTCTGGCCGATAGTAAATGCTTGGTTCATATGAATCCGAATTCTTTTAACCTTTTGTTTCAGATTTCAAGGAACTTTATGGAAAGTGCAATTGCAATATGACAAACCAAATAAGACAGAAAAAAGCTCTCCTGGGTTGTTCCACTTTCTCACTCGGAAATGCTTACTAAAATGCCCTTCACATAGAAGAAAAGTTGCCTTCTTATTTCTCATCTGTTTTGTAACATGTAGGGCTTCCGTTATTGTCTTGAGAGCATGAGTTGAAATCTTCAAGCCGAGCTTTTGCTTATATTTGGAAGCAATAATTGGCTAAATTCTTCAACACTTTCAATGTAAAGAATTTTTTTCTTTGTCTTGCACCATGAAAAATCCAAAGTTCTCTATATAGGAGTTAGGAAAAAAAAATCAAGCATTGTGTAAAGTAAATCTTAGGTCACACATTTTAAATCCTTGTTTCAAAAATTTGGAATGGGCAATAGAAACTGAAAATTTGAAAATTTTGAAAAATCAAGGTTGGAATGAATGAAAGTTTGGACTAATACAAAATCTCATAAAGGCAAAGGATGAATTGGAGGTTGAGAAAGATGAACCCAAAAAGAATACCTTCATCAATTTGCGAATGGAAGTTTGGCCGATGAACAAAGAATCTTAAACATACAGGAAAAAAATAGAAGTGATTAGTGGGGATGCCCAAACTTACTTGGGAAATGGAATCACATTTAATTCATTGTAACTATTTCATATTTGTTGGAAAATTTTAATGGATTTTAAGTTTTTCATGTAAAATGAAAAAAATCCAAATCAACTCTAGGTTTTTGTGACTACACATCTATGGTATATATCACATTCAAAAGCCACCTCATTTTCATTCCTATCCAGTGTATTTTTTTTCCAAAAACATTTGTCAAATTTTCCACCGAAATGTTTTGGTAAATTTTGGAATTTTTTTCCAATAAATATTTGACTAAATTCTCTATTTTTAAAAGAAAACTGCTAAATTTTAATGGCATCGCAAAATTGAAAAAAAAAGAATAATGAAGAAAAACTAATTCTATTATCTCATTCTGTGAAAAATTAAACCCAAAATAATTTTTATACTTAAGTGAATTTCAAAATTTTCCTCTATTTGTCACTCTATATATATTAGCCAAACGTGAAAATTTCAGAACTGTAATACAACATGAGACCAAATTGCCATCAATATAATGGTAATTTCACAGGGCCATTCCAACTGACCAACACTGATGCAACTACCATTGAAATCATTCAGTAGGAATGGTCCTATGCTAAACCATCACATGTGCATTCCTACTCATTAGCATAGTACCTTGGTAGCTTTGACATTAAATTATGTTATTTGCAAAAATGTTGAAATTTTCAAAAATATTTCTTTCAATATAAAAATTGTGTGAAGCAAAAAAATATAATCTTTTGAAATATTTAAGAATATTTTATTTTTCAACATGGAATCTTCAATATTAATTAATTATTTGTCATATATGCATTGATGCAGCTCTCGTACTATGATATATTGCTTCATTCAATCAATCATGTTTCTATGGTGCTTGGTAGTGTATAGCTAATACGACATACCGACAGTCAGTCGGTGGTGGGAGCAAAATGGCTTCATTGTGGTCTTGCATTTTACAGTCACCTATTTACCCCCTTATATATAGAGCGTCATTTGATTACACATTCTAGCATGTATCGCCCCAACATTATATGTGTATATACTTGTTATTGCCAGCCGTACAAAAGTATTGTCTGCTTCTTTTTCCTGGCTTGCTCGTCCAAGATGTGTCTGGTGGTGTCCAGACACATCTTGCGGCTAGCCATACACACTTTGCGTTTTATTGTGCACGTTTTGAGCCTGTAATGAATATTAATATTCAGTATATCGCCAAAACATGCATAACATGGATCCAAAGTGTGTCTGGGCATCATCCATCTTTATGTAAACAAAAGATGGATCAGGCCAAGGGCAAACAAAAAAAGAAAAGAAATAAGTAATATTTTTTAAGACTGGTACTTTTGTACTGTCTACAATAACAACCATGTGCACATACAATGTAGGTAGAATGTATTGTTTCATTCAATCAATCACATCGTTAACACCTATGTGCACATACAATATCGAGGGAATGTATCGATCCATTCAATCAATCACATCATTAACATCTATGTGCACATAGAATGTTGAGGGCATGTATTGTTTCATTCAATCAATCACATCAGTACTGAGCAAGTGATAGGGTACAATCATCAAAGGCATAACAATTAACTATCAACAAATGAAAGTGAAATGGCCGCAATGTACTATCATATGGGGGAATAACCTGAAGAGGCAGTTCATTACCTAATGGCTCAGCCCTCGAGAGCAAGTTCAAAAAAATCACCAGAAATTATGGTTCCATGTAACAGGATTAGGTTTTTGGACTGCACAATGAATTTTATTACAAGAGAAGCCATAGATAGATCTAGATGTTCAGTTGTCCCTCATACATAGGCCTCAAGATCAAGCCAAGACTCTACCCCAAAATCCTGGACTCTAGGTTGGTGTTAAGTCTCCTCCCACTGGGCAGATCCAAGTAAACCCAATAGCCCACCTTATAGAAAGAGAGTTTCAGAGAAAAACTAAACCTAAAAACCAAACACCTCAATCCTACGAAATGAAGCAGCCCAAAAATGTGTGTGACTGACCTATATAAGAACCCACGATCTTTCCATGATAAAGTTTTTCACTATTTTGCAAAAATAATGATTTTTTATTTCAATCATTATTTTCAAAAAATCTTTCTTTTTGAAAAAAATCACTACGAGAACAAAAGCAACTCTAAACAATTTGAGTCTCAACTTTCAACCCAAGAGTCCTTTCCTATGCATCAATAGCGTACCAAATTGTGTGGAATAAGATGAGTTTGACACGAAGGTTGGGAATCAGAGGTGGACTATGAGATCACATTGACATCAATAGCATTCCCAAAGCATAGCTTTTAGTCTTTGTCCCCACTATGCAGTGTTGAATGTCATGGACATTAAAGTTGTCCTTTAAAAAATAGTTTTTTGATAACAAAGTTATCCTTAAAGTCACCCTATGTTTGATCCCTGGTTTGACACTATAATCCCAGTTTCATCCCCAGTTTGGGTGTTCATCATAAAGTAAGCCCAAACTGGGTACTGTTGAATGAAACTGGGTATCAATTCACAAGATTTTGCAAGATTTTATTCTGACAAGACTTGATTTAGTGAAGAATATGACAGTGAACAGGTGTCAAGCAAAGCTAGACCTGGGGATGAAACTCAAGTGAGAACCAAATTAAGGTGAGAAAAGCAGTTTGGTTCCCCCTTTTTTTTTTCCAATGTACCTTTTTCATCCTGACTTTTGATTTCATCCTCAATCTTAGCAAAACTGGGTCCCAGTACCCCTAGTTTTGGGGGCACTTTATAGAGAACTCTACTATAGATTCAAAAGAGTCAATATAAGCATACAACAAAAGAAATGTCACACAGACGTCATTGACATTATGGAAGACAACATCTTTTCAAAGTCAACATGAGCACACTCAACCAAGCATCACTCTAACATCATGCTGGTATTATTATATCATTTGGAAAAAAATTGGTTTTCAAAGTTGGCTGCAGCATGCACTAACTATTGGGACCACCCCAAAAAAACAAAACCCTAAAAATTTGTTTTAAAACCCTAAAGTAATCCTTAGAAAAATGCATCTTTGGGTAGACTTCTAGGCTCACATTATGTTTTTGAAAAGAATGGTATCAAGTATCAACTACTAAATTCCAGATCATGTGCCAGCCAATGCCCTGGTAGGGCGTTATGGGCTCGCCCTAGGGCATTACAACCAATCAACCAAGGGTGGAGTTGAGGGTTGAGTGTAATTGCCAGTGTTGGGTGGTTATTAGAAATTGCACCAAACCCCCACTTGGGTATCCTGCTAGGTATCAAAGTTTACAACCATGGTTATTGAAAATTCAACTTCCCATTCTCATATATAGCAACAGTTATCGATCTTTTTTAAAAGCCAACAATCACCCAGGGACTCATTAATTCTTTCATGGAACTTGTGTGGCTTGTAAATTATTTTATCAAGTTTTAGGGTTCACAATGTGAACAAGGGACTATCTACTTTGTCTATGCATTGACAACCAACATGTGTTTTGTCTTTTTCATTCACTTGAATGGGATGCAATTCGTGGAAGTTGCAACAATAATGGTGCAGTCTATTAAGGAACAAAGCTTTTGGGATTTAATTTAATTGTTGTTTTTGTTTGACATGTGTGTGGTTGCAAAGATTTTGGAGTTGGAAATGGACTAATGGAAGAGAGCATAAGAGGTAGATGTGTGGAGAAAATGAGCACCAATTTTCCAACTTAACAATTTGTGAGATTTCAAGGAGTTAAAATAGTGAATTGGCAATATGTTACAAGTTGTGCTTATTACATCTCTTGGAAGAATGCTCAAATGTAATGATCTTTTTGTTTTTGCATCATTTTTTAGTTTTCCACTACATAGAGAATAAGATGTAGGGTAGATAAATCTAATTATGTTTAAGATGAGCACTAGAGTTGATGATAGGCTCTAAGGGATCATGAAGGAATTGGTCTATTTGTGCCAATTAGAATCTATGTTGTGTTCTTCCTAATATGTCGATGATGTTTTTATGAAGAGTTGGATATCAAGTATTTAACCTTCTAGGAGCTCTGGGCATATTGTCAAAATATTAGGGGTTTTTGGGGTGTTAATGGCTAATCATTTTCAAAAATTCAGTTGCTTGAGATTTATCTATCAATATCTTCTTTGTTTTAGTTCAGTGAAAGCAATATGTAATTGGTCTTGGCAAGTTATTGTGGGTGAACATGAATTGTATTTAGAATTTGCCATATTAGAAAATCGCAGTAATTCAATTGAAAGAAGATTTGAAGTGATCTGATTGATGTGATGTTCTTAGGTTAAAATTGTTGGTATTTTAAATTGAATTATAGTTCTATATATAAGTTTTAGGATTTGAGTTTCTGCATCATTCTCTTAAAAATAGCATTTATGTTAACTTCAAGTTTTGTAACAATAAAATTGATATCCTTTTCTTCGGTTACATTTAATGACACCCCCGAACTCTTTGGTAGACTCAACTACGAGTTTAAATGTGAAAAGAACGGAAAAATAAGGAGTCGGGGCAGGTTCCCTGTCTCACAACACTTTGGAGGTAGAGGGGCATGTTAAAGTTCTAGGATGAGGACTAAGAAGAGTGACAAGCAATTCAATTACTCACATGGACCTACATAAATCAAACAAGTTGGTTATTACATAGTTTGAGCACTTTTGGTGCATGCACGAGTTATGAATAAACACAAATTCACAAAACTCACCACGGCCTAGACTTGGGGGAAGCCACCACCTTCCCCCTTATAGTATACTTTGTGCTTGGCTATGGGGCCAGCACCCAAATGTCATTTTGTCCTAGTACTCCCAAGTGAGGGTCTTGAAATTCCCAAAATTGGGACTCCTACGACTTTGGAAACCCCTAACTTTGTGTGCAGACCTCCAATTGAAATGAAATCCAAAGTTATAACCTTCCTTGAAAGCTTTCCAATGATATGTGACACGCCATTTGAACGCAAAAAAATAAGGGAAATTCTTGACTTTTAATGGTCAGGAGTCAAATTGGCAATTTGATTCCCAACCTTTCTTTTGGCCATAACTTGTGTTTTAAATACTCAAATGGGTCATGCGAGCCCATTTTAGACATCTACGTTCCAAGAGTCTTTCAATGATGTAAATTTTTTTTCAATCTAATGAGTTTTGATCTCTAGAATTGCCCTCTAAAGGTTCGGGAGTCCATCAAAACTTCAACTCCCAAAGTGGGAACTCACTTGGGAGCATGGGGGTTCATTTTTTCACATTTTCTTGCACTCCCAAGAAAATGAAATATGATTCCCAGGCCCACTCTTGACCCACACCTTTGTAAGCCCTTGTTTTAGTCGCGAGCCCAAAGCTAGTTTTACGACATTTAATGTTTGTTTAACATTTTTGAAATAACTGGAATTGGTGGTTGTTTGAATCTCCGTTTTTAAATATGTGGAATTAACGGCTCTTTCATTTTGATGTTTTCAAATACTTAAACCTAATGGTTATTTGATAAATTAAGTAGCTGCCCATTCTGTTTCTTGGAAGATATTGAATTCTTTGGATTTTTGTCCTTTGATAAATTTCAATTTGGAAATTGTCCAAGACAAATTAGTATCATAGTTTTGAAATAAGAACACCATCCAATTTAATAGTGAGGATTAAAAAATAATAGTCTTGTTGAAAATAATTAAAAACCATAATAAAAATAAAATAGTAAAAGCATTTATAATTTATTAATTAATCATTATAACTCAAAAATGGCCATCATAATTTTTTGAGGGCACTATGAAATGTGGGAATGCATGCAAAATACAAATGATTTTTTCATGTATTTTTTTATAAAAATATCTTTCAAAATGATTATAAATCTAGGTAAGGCTTTCAAAAATATAATACTTGGGTAAGGTAATTAAAAATGTAGGAGAAAAATATAACAACCAAATCAGGTCTATGTTTAATCTAAAGTATATTTGGGTATGTGATTTATTGGACCAACTCTTATTTGAACTAAATATGACACCAACATACCAAGATCTTACAAATATGTAAGATGCATAAGATGTAAATTTAAGAGGTTACAAGAAAGATTATTTTATGTAGGTTTTCCTCAATAAAAAAATATTTTTTAGATTCTTTTAAAAATCATCTTTAGTCCAACTTTCTTTTTTTTATCATGTTCATTTTGTAGTCCCTTCTTTGTTGTTATTCATAAAGTTCAAAAATATTTGATCATATAAAAAAAATTAATATGAAATTGTTAGATTTTGCTATGATTTGCATTTAATGTAAATTCTATAGTAATAGCCATTCTTTGGTAATCTATTTCAAGATTTGCATTGAGAATCACATTCAACATGAATCAAAACATAGTCAAAGGAACTATAAAGGGTGTCAAATGTCAAATTGTCATAAAAAACTAGAGAAATATATATTTTTTGTCATTTGAAACCATGGTAATCATGACATATTATTCTTTTTTAATACACATGAATATCAAGAAACTCAAATTAAAAATCCATTTCATCCAATTTTATGTTTAAATTTTTTGGTTTAATTAAATATTTTTGAAAGTGAAAATTTTTCTCAATAAAAAAGAATATTTTTACAAAGAAATTTTAAAGGATTTATAAAATAGAATTAAGTTGATGGTAAAAAATATGAGATGATAATAACCTATTGAACACACTATAAAAACATTCATGATTTCAAAATGTGAAATTTTAAAACTTTAAAAATTCAAAGATATACATTTGAAAATTCAAAATTTCAAAACTTTAAAAATTCAAAATATATACATTTGAAAATTCAAAATTTCAAAACTTCAAGAGTGTTTTATCACATATAAATGGGGTATAATGTACATGATGTATTGAACAAATTTTTTGTTTATATTACATCAAATTTTAATTTTTAAAAATAAACATTTTTTTGGTGTGATTTCAAATTATCATCATTTTTCAAGATGAAACATAAAATATACAAAGAATTTGTACATTTTTACAAATTCATATTTATTGAAAATGATTTTTTTTTTTGGGCTTATTGAAGAAATTTTAATCAATTTTCATAACAAGTTGCAAAAACAATCATTCAAAAAATCATTCACATGAAAAAATTATTTTGAAAAAAAAGATATGCAATACTAATGTAAACTAACACTTATAGCTCCTTTGGGTGCATTTGATTTAGATTAAACTTTTTTAATGTTTTTCCAAGTGTAAAAAATAATTTGATCCTAATTGTAACACCCAATGTAAATTAATTAAATAATTTAGTGTTCAACTAACCATTTCGACTTATTTTGGATGCCTAATGAGCAATTTCATTCCCTATCTAAGATACTTTACGAATAATTTTATTGGATTTTAATTTTACATTCTAATTTTGTAATAATATGAAATTTTGATTAATTGTGTGTCAAATATTGTTGTTCTATTTTAGTTTATGAAGAAAACCTCTATCTTGATTTCAAGTAACTTTTATAATTAAAAAAAAACCAATCCCAACCATTAGTTTTCAAGTTTTCATTCCGAAACTTTTGGTTTTCAATTCTTAAAAACAAGCTCAATTCAAAAAATTGATCTGGTTCCACATACCGACTTGTACAGACACAGCCTAAAATTTGAGATTGTGTACTTGCCGACATTGCAACACAGATAAAAAGTGATCACCTGAATATGAACTAAATAAAATAAATAAATAAAATTGATAATTATTTGACATTTTTTTGAAAATTACAGAAGTTGTACTTGCCTGCATATAAATTGAAAACAACATAGATAAGGCTGCAGTGTTACAATTACACACAATGTGTTGTGATCACAACAACCTAAGGAAAAGCCACTAACATGGGGCCTTGTTTCTTGCTGTCAAGAGAACTGCTTTTTA
>Ga0116231_10009200_pt1 | contig 16815 bp, 16 predicted proteins | sample S1TSphgellanicum_2_FD_89695 | JGI IMG/M metagenome (GOLD analysis project Ga0116231, IMG submission 89695) | Host-associated microbial communities from peat moss isolated from Minnesota, USA - S1T2_Fd - Sphagnum magellanicum MG | ecosystem: Host-associated > Plants > Peat moss > Unclassified...
AATTCGTTGCGCTTGGCGTGGCCGCCGACGTCGTCGTGGTTTTCCAGGATCAACACGCGCGCCTGCGGCCTGGCCTGGCGGTAGAAGCGCGCGGCGGACAGGCCGCCGATGCCACCGCCGACGATGATCAAATCATACTCGCCCTCGATCGGTTGCGGCGCTTCAGCATGGGCCCAAAAAGTGCCATCGCGCAGGGCGTGTGCGGCTTCGAAGGCGCCGGGGTGGCTGCCACGCATGCCGGTGAGCAGCGGCGGGTCATAGCCCGCGCGGTCCTGTGGGGCGACCGCCGGCATGGCCTGGGCGGAAAAGCCGGTGGCGAAGCCGGCGGCGGTCACCGCGGCGCCGTTGAGAAAATCGCGCCGCTCGATGGCGCGCCCCATGCCGAGCGCCTTATCCTCCGCTGACCATTTGCCGCCGCCCGCCATGTCTGCAATCCCGCCGCCGTTGCGCCCGCAAGTATCTTACATGGACTTCGGCGCAAGCTGGCAAGCGGCCGTGTTACCGGAACCGGCGCTTTCGTTGCCAATCGTTACGGAACCGGCGGCCCGCCCGGTGTTATGGCTGCATCGACATCGTGAAGGATGACCATCATGCGACGTGCGCTTGCTACTTTGTTGCTTCTGGCTTTGGCCGTTCCGCTGAGCGGCTGCATCGTCGAAGGCCCCGGGCGGCCGGGCTGGTGCTACTATCATCCATACCGGTGCCATTAGGGCGCCCGATTCGGCGTCGGATGGGTTGCCCGCGGGCAACCCATCCGACGTCTTGTGCGCTTAGCTCAGGCTGTCGAGCGTTTTGACCAGGCTGGCGGCCGCGGGATTAAACACGTCGTGGCGGATGACGATGTCCGACGAAGTCACGGACCGGCCATAGTAGCTGGCATCATCGCTGCGGTTCGGCTCGATCACCGAACCGTTGAGCGAAATGCCGGCGTAGGCGCCGGCCGACGAGGCCCAGACGATCAGGTCGGCCCCCGCGTTCGCCGTCGTGGCACCGCCGACTTCGGAGCCAAGTGTAGCGATGGCGAGGCCCGCGTCCGCGCCAACCTTGAAATGGTCGCGCATCATGGCCTGCAAAGCGCGCTCGCTCATGACGAAAATCACCATCTCGCTTTCCTGGGCGCCGATCTGGAGCCCAAAACTGGCCGAGGCGATGGTGTAGAAAGCCGGGTCGCTGAACCCGTGCGGGCCGCGCACCAGCAGCGTCGCCGCCCCGCCTTCGCCGCCGAAGAAGAAGCCGGCCTTGAAGATCCGCGGGGCGATGAGGACGGCGCGGGCGCGGTGCATCAGTTCGCGGGCGTTGCCGAATGCCTTGTCGTGGCGCAGGTCCTGCAGAGTGACGAGCGCATGGTCCACGGTGGCCTGCTCGTCGGTCGCGGCCTGGGCGCCGGTCGCGGACAGGATTCCGCCCACGAGAGCCGCGGCGGCGAGACGCTTGATTGAGGTCACGATGAAATCTCCTAAAGAGTGAGCAAAGTTTTACGGCCGGGATCAGCGTCCCGGTCACGTGTGCAGAACAGTGGCGAAGCAGGATCGTTCCCGCTAATTTGCGTTTTTTGGCGCGCGCGGCGCAGGGCTGCCTTGCGTGCATGAAACAGCCGAAGGGTAAGGTCACATGCCGGTATCGGGTCTTGGCGACTACGATAGTAACAACGTGTTCGCGCGCATCCTGCGCGGCGAAATCCCCTGCCGCGAGGTCTTGCGAAATAGATTCGCACTCGCGTTCCATGACATCGCGCCGCGGGCGCCGGTGCATGTGCTCGTCATACCCACCGGGCCATATGTCTCGCTGGCCGATTTTTCGGCGCATGCGGCGGAGGGCGAAATCGCCGGCTTCTGGCGCGCGGTGGGTGAGGTTGCCAAGTCCCTGAAGCTGGAGGCGCCTGGCTACCGCATCCTGGCCAACACGGGGTTCGATGCGCACCAGGAGGTGCCGCATTTCCATGTACATATTTTTGGCGGCCGGCCGCTGGGGCCGATGCTGGTCGAGGTGTAGGGCCGGCCGAAACCGCGTGTGAGCTGGTTCACACGCACAATCTGTTTTGGCCTGTTATCGGCCATGCATGTGCGGGAGGAGCAGCGATGGCGGTGGAGTTGAAATCGGCGATGGACAAGGGCGAGCTGCGCAAGCTGCTGCTCAAATCCAAGCAGGAGCCGGTCAATTGCGCGGTCGCCACCGGCGACGGAAGGAAATCCCAGCCAGTGCTGATCCTGCTCGACCGCAGGAAACCACCCAAAACCTTGATGAAGGAGCTGGAGAAGCAATTCTCCGAAGCCCGCAACCCGCGCTTCGGCACCGCACACGTCGATCCCGACGTGGATGCGAAGCTGGTCTTGCTGCGGCTCAACGCGGGCGCATCCGGCCTGGCGGAGAGGCTGGCCAAGTCCCTGAAGGGAACCGGCTTCAGCAAGGTGAAAATCATGCTGGGAGACGGGACTGTCGCCGAGCAGGTGGAGGAGCCCGAGGCCGGCCAGGCCCCCGCCACAGCCGCCGCGCCAGCCCCGCCGGCGGCTGAGGCGGCCGCGATCCCGCCTGCGGCTGAGGCGGCCACGGTCCCGCCGGCGGCTAAGGCAGCCGCAGCCCCGCCAGACGCCGCCGCGGCGGCACAGGCCGCAGCGCGCACGGCGACGAACGCGAAGGCGCGGGCGGTCTGGGTGGCGACGCGGCAGAAGGTTGAGCGCGACCTCGGCCAGTTGCACGGCGCGTTCACTAGCGCGTTCAAGGGCCATCAGTCCGAAGGCAAGCTGACCCAGGCGTTCCGCGCCCGGGTCGATACGGTGCTGGACACGCTGGGCGAAGAACTTGCGGATACGCTGGATGCGGTCAATGGCGCGGCCGATCCGGCGCAGCGGCAAAAGCTGGTAGAGCAGGCGCACGCGCATATTGCGCAGTACGCGAAGCATGTGGCGACCGATCCCACGATCGGCGCGCTCGACCGGAACCCGTTCGTTCCGCTCTCCATCGGCAAAACCATGTCGGCAACGCTTGCCGCCCTGAGCAAGACCATTCGCTGAAACACAGAACGCTGCAACCGGTGCCGCCGCAGGAGAGTTTTCATGGACGACCAGGCTGCCAACCCGGCGAGCTCTGCCCCGGCCGCCGCGGGGCTGACCGACGATCACCATGATTGGGCCAGCAGCTTCTGCGGCATCGACACGCGGGCCGCGGCCGGCAGCGGCGGCCTGTGGGGCGCGATCAAGGGTGCCGCCGGCGGCGTCATCAATACGGCGCAGAGCGTGGCGGGCGATGCCGGCCAAATCGTCAGCGATGCCGCAAGCGGCGTGGTCAATACCGTGACGGCAGCGGCCGGCGGTGTCGCAAAGACCGTTGCCGACGCCGGCAGCGGCATGCTCGACACCGCCGAAAAAGTTGCAGGCGATGTCGCTGTCGGCCATCTCGGCCAGGCGCTCGGCGACGCGGCGGACGGTGCCGTCACCACCGCCGGCCGCGTGGCGAGCGATGCCGCGCACGCGGTCATCGACACCGGCAGCGCCGCCCTGAATGCCACCGGCAAGCTGGTCACCGACGCGCAACAGACCGTCGCCGATGCCGCCACCGGCGCCATCAGCACCGCCGGCAAGCTGGCGGGCGATGTCGCACAGACGGTCAGCGAGGCGGCCGGCCGCGACTCGCTGATCGGCCGGGCCGCCGCCGCGGCAGGCCATGTCGCCACACAGGCTGCCGGCGCTGCCGTTCAGACCGTCAAGACCGTCGCTGATTTCGACAAGGGCGTGGTCGAAGGCGTGGTCGGCGGGGTTGAAGGCATGGCTCAAGGCGTCGTCACCATGGCTGATGGCGTGGGCAAGGAAGCCTATGCATTGGCCACCGACGGAAAGGCGCGCGAGCAGGCGCTGAACAAGGTCGAGGGTGGGCTGGAGGCGGTCGGGCGTTTCGAGGCAGAAGTGCTGACCGATCCGGGCCAGGCTGCCGCCGACGTCGGCGATGCGGTGGTCAGCGGCGCCACCGCGGCCGGCAAGATGGCCGCTCATGTCTATGACCAGTACGAGCAGGCCGCGGCTGCCGGGCACGGCGGGGAGTTTCTGGGCAAGGCGGTGGGACAGGGCGCGGTGCTGGTGGCCGGCGCGGTGCTGACCGACGGCGCCTCGGTCGCCGCTGAAGGCGGGGCAGTCGCGGCCGAGGGTGCCGTCGCGGTCGGCGAGCTTGCCGCCACGGCAACCGAAGGGGCGAGCCTGGCCGGCGAGGGCCTGGCGGTTGCCGGCGATACGGCGGCGGTTGCGACAGAGACAGCCGAGAGCACCGGGGCGCTGGGGGCGGCCGCCGAGGATACGCAGAATGTTGCGCCGGCGGTCGAAGAGGCGCCGCTCAGCGAAGCGCCGGCGAGCGAACCCCCGCTGAGTGAGGCGCCAGAGAGCGCGCCAGAGAGCGCACCGGAAAGCGCCCAAAACCTCGACGCCGATGCGCAGCGCCAGGCCGACATTCTGGAAGAGTTCGAGGAACGGCAGGTCCAGTATGGCGGCGAGCAGGCCGAGGCTGCGGACGCAGCCGCTGCGCCGGACCTTGAGGAGCCGGGCCGGATGGAGGAGCTGGACTCCGGCCATGACCGCACATGGGAGCGCGAGGATGCGCAGGAGCGGCTGGATCAAGGCAAGCGGGAAAACCCCTATACCCCGGCCGACCACCGCGGATCATGGCAGAGCGGCAACCCCGGCGACGGCCGCTGGGCCCCGAACAATCCCGCCGAATACGGGCTGGAGGAGGGCCAGACCGTGCCATTTCGCGAAGGCACCCCGGATTTCACCGAATACGCCACGGAAACCCCCGCCGGCCATCCGGGCACCATCGACGTCGAGGGGCTGACCGGCGACTCCGCTGCCGACCGCACAGCCACCATCAACAGCCTGGCTGAGCGCGAGGGCGTAACCCCGGAGGAAATGGAGCAGTGGCTGGCCGACAACAAGCAGCGGCTGCATCATTTCGGCGGCGATGAAATGCAGATCGTCCCCGAAAAACTGCACGCGCTGTTTCATGAAGGCGGCGCGTCGGAGTTGCGCGCCGGTGCCGCCGGCCGCGACATGGCCCAGGCGGCCGACGGGGCGCTGTCCGCCATGGCGGAGGCAGATCCGGAGGTCGCCGATGCCACGGCCGCGTTCGACCAGGCGGAGGCGCAACGTATGGCCGACCTAGATCCGCAAGCCGCCGCCGAGACCGAGGCGCCGCCAACGGGGGCCGAACCCTTGTCCACCAATGCCATGGAACCAGGCCAGACTGCTTCGGCGAGCGCCAGCTCGGAGCCGGAAATGGCCGAGGTCGGTGCGGAGAATGAGGCGACCGCGGGCTCCGGGGACGCGGCGGGTGGTGGAGAAGATGCCGCGCCGGTGGCCGAGGATGCACCGGCACCGGCCTCCGTGGAGCCGGAGGCCGGCCAGCCGCTGGTTTGGCCGCCAAAGCCGCCCGCCGACTTGCCCGAGAACATCTCAGCGCACTGGGAGAAGGCGGCGGAACAGGCGCGGCCGGTGTTCGAGAGGGCACAGGCTGCAGAACCCGCGCTCACCCGAAGTGTGCAGGGCGCGACGGAGGCGATGGGCGGCAAGATGGTGGGCCTGGAATACCGGCTAAAATCGGCGGAGTCGCTGACACGCAAGATCGCCACCAACATGGCCAACCAAGGCATTTCCGGGGAGCGGGCGGCTAGCCGGATCGTCGACGCCGTGCGCTACACCTCATCGTTTGAGCCGGACAAGCTCGTGGAGGGCACGCAGGCGACGTTGAAACAGCTGGAAGCCGATGGTAACAAGATCGTCAAGCTCAGGAATTTCTGGCTAGACGAAACCTCGTCCTACAAAGGGATCAACGCGCAGATACAGGCGCCGGACGGACAGGTCTTTGAAACTCAGTTCCATACCCCGGAAAGTTTTTGGGCCAAGGATAAAGGCACCCACGCGATCTACGAGCAGATGCGCAAGCTTCCCGAGAATTCGCCGGAATGGCAGGCGCTGAACGAACAGCAGAGAGAGATCACGCGCGGTTTGCGGGTCCCCAATGGCATCGACAGGATCAAATCTATGAAGAAGGAGTCGTGACGATGTGGACCTACTACAAGGAAGACTTTCCAAACGGCGACTGGTCGATGTTCCGCGAAGACGCGAATCGCCGCCAGGAAATATTCAACCACAAAACTGGATGGCAGCCCTCGAACGAGTTGACGGAGCGCCGGCGAGCCGGCGAGGTGGGCCGTGACGATATTATTAGTGCGGAGGAAGCCGAAGCCCTGATCCGTGCGCTCGGCACTGCCGGCTGATCGCGATGGTGTATCCGGCGTGAGCACCGGCGCGCAGAACACTGCCTCCCGATGGCCGGCGCAGCAGAATTCTTCCCCAGCCCCGAAGCGTCTTCCGCCAATCCGAACCATCCGCAAGACTCACGCTCGCGTGGCTTGGCCCAGCCGCTGAGATAGCGGAAGGCGCTTCGGTTTTCCGCCCTACGAACTGATGGTCGATCGGCCGATCAGAAATCGGCCCTACGTGTCGTCGATAACCGCGCCCTCGACCATTTCGGCGCGGCTATAAATTTCCTCAGGCCACGCCTCCTCCTCGACGTCGTCGTAGGGGGAGGTCAGGCGCTCGATGGTGCGGTCCATGACCGGGTCGCAGAGGAAGTCGCGCAGCCATTGCAGACCGTCGGCGTCTTCGATGAAGAAGCGGCCGAGCAGGTCGCTGTCGAGCATGGTGTGGCCGACGTCGAAAATCATTACCGCGGCGGCGCCGTCGGGGCCCAGGTGGCCGGGGCCGGCGCTGATGGCTGTGTCGGGGAAGCCGGGGACGTGCATCGGCTGGGGTCCACCAGAGTTTGGGGCTTGCTGCGGCTGGAAGCGGGCGCACTCTAGGCTACATTGGGGGACATGTCACCACGCGGTAAATTGACGGAGACGGACCGCGCGGTTTGGGCGGGATTTACCCAGGCAGTGCGGCCGCTGCCGGGGCGGACCCGGCCGGAGATGCCGCCGGCGCCTGCAGTTGTCGCCGCACCGGCAGCAGCACCGCTGCCGGCGGCTCCCCCGCGCGTGCGGGGGGCGGCGCCGCTGGTGACCGGGCACCATCCGGCGGGTTTGGATAAGGCAAGCTGGCGCCGGTTCAGCAGCGGCCGCGTGCCGGCAGCGCGGACGCTGGATTTGCACGGCAAGACGGCACAGGCGGCGTATCATGCGCTGGATCATTTTCTGCGGTCCGCGCATGCCGAGCATCTGCGGTGTGTGGAGGTGATTACCGGCCGCGGTTCGGGCGAACATGGCGGGGTGATACGGCGGGAGCTGCCGATGTGGCTGAATGCGCCGTCGCTACGGCCGCTGGTGCTGGCAGCAGCCCATCCGCACGCCGCCAATCCAGGCAGCACAAGGATTTTGCTGCGGCGGAAATCGTAGGATGGGTCTTGACCCATCACTGCAAGCCCCCATCACCGCGCGCACAGTGATGGGTCATCGACGCAATACCCGCACACGTCCTGCAAGCCCCCATCACCGCGCGCACAATGATGGGTCAAGACCCATCCTACGAATGCGCCTTGAGGCACTGAGCCACCAAGGCCCCCGCCTCCGGCCCCGTCTTGGCGTCGTGCCAGGTGACCGAGAGCTTGCAGCGTTTGGCGTCGCTATTGCTGGCGTGCACGGCCAGGCTCAGATCGACGCATTCGCGCCAGGCGACCATGGTGGGGTCGGTTTGGAGCACGAGCTGGCAGGTCTGCACCAGGGTTTTGGAGCCGGGCGGCTGGTCGGTGGCAAACATGTGGTGAAGCGCGTGGGCGGCGGCGACTTCGGCGCGCACGCAATCGCCTTTGCTGATGCTGCGGTCGTCGCAGGCGGTGTTGTAGGCGTCCCAGCCGGTGTCCACATCTGCGCCTTTGAGGGCGGAGAGGGCCGACATCAGATTGGGGTCTTTACGCAGGCCGGCGGCGCATTCATCGACGCCCTGGCGGACGGCCTGCTGGGCCAGCTCCTCCGGCGGGGCGGCGTCCAGCGACGGGTCGTGGTCTTTTTGAAGCTGCGCCTCGATGATCGACTCCATGATCGCCGGGGTGAAGGCGGGATTCGTGGCACAGAGCAGGCTCTGCGGGTCGGCGGCCTGGGCGTGAGCCAGGCCGGGCAGCAGCAGAAGGAGGAGAATTGGATGCAGTCTCATGACCGCCTGATAGCCTGGATTGGCGCGGCGATCACGACTCCTCTGGTGAAAAAACGGCCGCGTCGCGATCAGGCTTGCGTGGGCTCCGCCAAAAGTCCATGTTGACAACGTTCCTCAAATCCCTGGCGGGAGAGCAGCGGGTGCAGCGCCCGCCGCCGAAGGCGCAAACTGACTTTTTCTCGATGCGACCGGCAGGACGATCGACGATCTGCCCGGCCGTGCGGGCGCCGGCGCGGGCGGGCGTCGAAATTCTGGCCGCCGACGGCACCGTTGCGGTGACAATGACGTCGGGAAGCTTCTCGCCGAGCTTGGGTGTGCGCATCGCCATGGGCTAGGTTCGCCGCGATCTGGCAGCACCGGGAACACAGGTGGATCTGCTGATCAGGGGGCAGCGCCATCCGGCGGAGTTGATGGCGATGCCCTTCGTCCCCCACCGTTTCGCAAGATAGAGGGTCGCATGGCCGAGACACGCTACACCAAGGACCATGAATGGGTGCGCCTGGAGGATGACGGCACGCTCACCGTGGGCATTACCGACCACGCGCAGGATGCGCTGGGCGATATCGTGTTCATCGAATTGCCCGAAGTGGACCGTGAAGTGGTCGAGGGCGAATCCTGCGCCACCGTCGAGAGCACGAAGGCCGCCAACGACGTCTATGCGCCGCTCGCCGGCCGGATTGCCGAAATCAACGAGAGTATCATCGAGGATCCGGGCCTGATCAACCGCGACAGCGAAGGCGAGGGCTGGTTCTGGCGCATGGAGCCGGGCGACGAGGATATTTTCGAAACGCTCATGGACGCGGAAGCCTACGAGACTTTTCTGGAGAGCTTATGAGCCACGCCGAGGGAGTGGATTTGGCGGTTCTGACAGGGCTGGAGGGGAGGGATGCGTTCGTCTCCCGGCACATAGGTCCTGACGAGGCGGATATTGCGGCGATGTTGCGCGTAGGGTGGACGAAGTCCACCATTCTCGGGCAGCTCATCGCGGCTGTGTGGTGGACTGCGTTCAGCCTGCTTGCGGGAGCGACAAACGCCCACGCGAACTGCATCATGTCGCACGTTGCCGACATTCCCATCACGCTCTATCAAAATAAACTGTTTCTCCCGATCACCATGAACGGCACGGTGCAGAAACTCGCCATGGATACTGGCGCCGGCAGCACCGTGCTCTCCACCGCCACCGCCCGCCGGCTGAACATTCCTCGCGATTTCGATCATACCGTGGAAATGTTCGGCGTTGGCGGCACCGACAATCATCTCTATAGCGCGCGCGTCGAACGCATGGAATTCGCCGGCCTGCATTTCGATGACTGGCACCTGGCCATTGCCGATTTCAACATGCTGCTCGCCGATGGGGCGGACATGGGCGGGCTGCTCGGCGCCGATATTTTGAGCCAGTTCGACATCGATCTGGATATTCCGCGCCGCACCGCCGGCTTCTGGCGCGTCTCGGGCTGCATGCAGGTGACGCCGCCCTGGACCACCTCGACGTCGGAACTGAAATTGCAGCGCATCGGCCTCTATCATGTCGCCTTGCAGATCGGCGTGGATGGCGTGCCCGTGCAGGTGGTGCTCGATACCGGCGCGCCTGGCCTGGTTTTGACCGAACTCGAAGCGGCCCGCGCCGGCGCTTCACCGGAGTCGCTGCAGAACGGCCGGCCGATTACCGGCCGCGGCGTCAATGACGGGATCTATATCGGCCACATGCATGTTTTCCGTCACGTCAGCGTCGGCCGCGCCTTCTATGATGAGGTGATAACCCAGGTCGTGCCGCGGGCACGTTTCCAGAATTTCGGCGGGCTGCTGGGCGCGGCTTTTTTGTTGCAACATCGCGTTTGGTTGTCCTACGCTACCAATACGCTGTTCGTGCAGAATGCGCCTGCGGCACCCGGGCCATAGTCGCTCGTCTGCCAGGTTAGGAAGCAAGAACTTCTTTTTTGAAAAAAAGAAGCAAAAAACTTTTGAATCCTGGACTGTGTCTATCCGGAGAGTTCGAAGCCAAATTTGTAAAAGTTTTTTGGTTCTTTTTTTCAAAAAAGAACGTCTTCTCTTCAGCCTGCGACAGTGGGATATGAATATGCCAGCCTTTCATTTTGCGTCGTTCGGGCGCCTTCGAAGCGGTGGGCTGAAGCCCACCCTACGGCTACTGGCTCTTGTCTGCGCCTGGCATCCCGCGTGCGCACTGGCGGAATGCCGCGTGGCGCGTGTGGCGCAAATGCCTCTCACGGTCGATCACAACCGGCTGTTCGTGCCGGTGACGGTGAACGAAACCGCCGGCAAATTCATGGTCGATACGGGCGCGTTTCACTCCCTCATCGATGCCGGCTTTGCATCGCGCGCCGGTGTGCGGATGGATGCGCATCAGCCGCGCTACATTCTGGGCGGTTTCGGCGGTAACAGCCTGCCGGTGCAGGCCGGGCGGCTGCGCATGTTCGAATTCGCGGGTGCCAAAATCCCAGATCGCGAAATGCCGATCTATGATTTCAGCGGGGATTTTGCCAGTGTCGGTTTGCCGGTCGATGGGCTGCTCGGCGCCGATATGTTGAATTTGCTCGACGTGGAGCTGGATTTTCCCGGCAAGACGCTTTCATTGTGGCGTCTGTTCGATTGTCACGATATCGAGCCGCTGCACTGGTCCGGCGATTACGCCTCCATTCCCATGCCGCGCCAGAGCGACAAGCACGTCAAAATCCCGATCTGGCTCGACGGCGCCGACATGGATGCGCTGCTCGACACCGGCGCCGGCGGCCTGCATCTCAGCCACGAAGCCGCCCTGCGCGCCGGCGCCACGGAGGACCAGTTGGCGCATGATCCGGTGATGGAAGGTGCCGGCATCGGCGGCAAAGGCAAAAGCTTACGGCATCGTTTCCATGTGCTTCTGGTCGGCAAGGACGAGTATCACGACATCGATGCCGCCGTCAGCGACAAGCCCGCGCGCGCCAGCCCGATGTTCGACAAATACGATGCCATCATCGGCATGCGTTATCTCTTTCATCACCGCGTCTGGATATCCTACGGCACGGAAACGCTTTTCTTGCAGGATTTGCCAAAATGATTTGGCGTCCGGCCCTCAATGCGAAAGCAATCGCCACAACACACCGGCCAGCAGGGCAACGATGATGCCACCGATCGCCTGAACGACCCTGATATCGCCGGTTAGCCGCTCCAATTTCAGATCGATCGAGCCCAGCCGGCTTTCATAGCCGGCCAGCTCTTCGGCTGCCTTATCCGCTTTGACGGGATTGGCACCGGCGTCGATGAGCGCGTCCCGCAGGGCGCCGAGTTGCAGTGCCATGATCCTCGTCCTCTTCAGCCCTTACTTCGAAGGGTGGCTCGCCTTCCATGCCTCCACGGCCTTCATCGTGTTGCCGACATGGCCATCCGGGTCCATCGCCTCATAGGCGTAGATCACGTGGCCGTCGGGCGCGATGACGTAGCTGGTGCGGCTGGCGTAGCCGAGCATGCGGGTGAGCACCGCATCATACTCATGCATCACCGTGCCGTTGGCATCCGACGCCACCGGGAAGGCGCTACGGCATTCCAGCGTGGAAAATTTGTCGAGTTTCGCGATACCGTCTTCCGAGACGCCGATCACCGTCGCCCCGAGCGCCTTGAATTTGGGGGTGGCCTCGGCGAACTCGTGCGCTTCTACCGTGCAGCCCGAGGTGAAGGCGGCCGGGTAGAAGTAGAGAACGACAGGCCCCTGCTTGAGCGCATCGGCCAGGTGGAAGGAGAATTCATGGCCGCCGAGCGTGGCGAGCGTCGAGAAATCGGGCGCGACCGCGCCCGGTTTCAACGCGGCGAAGGCCGGGGTTGCGGCACACAGGGCAAGGGCGAGGACGGAGGCGCGCATGGGGATATCCTTGTTCGGTCTGCGTTAAGCTTTCTCTGACATATTCGGTTATCAGCTTTTGGGGAGTCCCGGCGATAGGCCGGGGCGGTCAAATGCCTCTCGCGCTGGACTCACTGTTGCTGTATCGTGATGAGCGGCGCGGCTTTCGGAGGCAATCAATGACGAGTTCGGTAAGAAATCGGCCCGAGGCTCTTGCGCCGGGGGCGGCGAAACCCCATGGTCGGGATATGGAAGCACGTATTGCTGTTCTGGAAGAGATCGCCGCCTCCACCCGGGCCACGCTCAAGGAGCTGCGCGAGGACGTGCGCTTTGTGCGGGACAAGCAGGAGGCGGATTTCCGGATTACGGTCGGCCTCCAGGCGACGTCGATTCTGGCGCTGGCCGGGCTCATGGCCCACGGGTTCCACTGGTTCTGACCAGACCCGCTCACGCGGTGTCAGGCCGACACCGCAGACCAAACCTGCCTCGCAACCGCCCGCAAAGCCTGAGCGCCTGGACTGTCAGGCGCCGAGAGCACGATCGGCGTGCCGGCATCGCCAGACATGCGCACATCCAGCAGCAGCGGCACTTCGCCCAGGAAGGGCACGCCAAGCTTCTCAGCCTCGGCCCGCGCGCCGCCGTGGCCGAATGGGGTCGAAACCTCGCCGCAGTGTGGACACGCAAAATAGCTCATATTCTCCACTACCCCGAGCACGCGCACGCCCACCTTCTCGAACATCGCCACCCCGCGGCGCGCGTCGATCAGCGCAATGTCCTGCGGCGTGGAGACGATCACCGCGCCGGACAAGGCGACTTTCTGCGACAGGGTGAGCTGCGCGTCGCCCGTGCCTGGCGGGAGATCCACCACCATGGCATCGAGCTCCCCCCAGTTCGTCTGACCCAGCATTTGCGTCAGCGCGCCCATGATCATCGGGCCGCGCCAGACCATTGCCTGATCCTCGGGCACCAGAAAGCCGATAGACATGCAGGAAAGCCCAAAAACCTCGATCGGCTGCATGATGGAGCCCACCACCTCCGGCTTGCGCGACACACCCACCATGCGCGGCAGGCTGGGGCCGTAAATGTCGGCGTCGATCAGCCCGGTGCGCAGCCCCATGGCGGCGAGCGAGGCGGCCAGGTTGACCGCAACCGTGGATTTGCCGACGCCGCCCTTGCCCGAGGCTACGGCAATGACGTGCTTGACGCCTTTGAGGAATTTTTCCGCGGCAGGCGCCGCAGGCGTCGGGTCAGGACGGTGCGAGGTCAGGATGACGCTGGCATTGAGCACGCCCGGCTGGCGTTTGAGCAGCGCCTCCGCCTCCCGCGCCAGCGCCTCCATGGCCGGCAGATGCGCGCGCTCGGCGCGCAGCACGAGCTGCACCAGCCCGTCGCGCAATTGCACATCATCCACCAGCCCGGCGCCGACGATGTCGCCGCCGCCTGGCGCGCGCAGCGCGCGGAGCACGCTCAGCAGCCTGTCCCTGTCCATTGCTAGGCAAACCTCCCGTACGGGACCATAGATAGCATACCGCCTCCGCCCGGGCATCAGCCCGCGCGGCACACCCCTGGTGTGGCCCGATCACCCGCAGGCATCCAGGAGCATCTGCCGCCACATGCCCACCGACAACCCCTGGAACCTCGGCGGTTCCAACGGCTCGCGCCGCCCGACCCCGCCCGGACAAGGCCCCTGGGGCGGGCCAGGCGGTCTGCCGCCCGAATTCGAACGCGCTTTTACGGACGCACGCGCCAACCTCCGCAGGCTGCTCGGCCGCGGTGGGAATGCCGGCGGGCGGGGGCTCATTCTGGCCGCAGTGGCACTCGCCGCCGTCTGGATCGCCTCGGGGATTTACCGAGTCGAGCCCGACGAGCTCGGCCTGGTGATGCGCTTCGGCGCCTTCGACCGCAGCACGCCGCCCGGCCTGAACTACCATCTGCCCTGGCCGATCGAGACGGTGCAGCTCCTCTCCGTCACCCGCATCAACCGTGTCGAAATCGGTTTCCGCAGCTCGGCGACCGACGATCAAGAACCCACGCCGCGCACGCCCGAAGGCGCGGTTGAACCAGCGCGCGGCATGCCGGCGCGGGATCTCGCCGAAGAAAGCCTGATGCTGACGGGCGACGAAAACATCGTCGATATCAACGCCTCTGTCTTCTGGCGCATCAGCAACGCGGCCGCCTTTGCCTTCAACACGCGCAACCCCGGCTACACGGTGAAATCGGTCGCCGAAAGCGTGCTGCGCCAGGTGATCGGCCATACCGACATACAGTCGGCCCTCACCGGCGGCCGCGCCGCCATCGAGCAGGCGGTCACCACCGGCGCCCAGACGATCCTGGACCAGTACGGCACCGGCGTGGAAATCACCCAGGTGCAGTTGCAAAAAGTCGATCCGCCGCCGGAGGTCGTCGAGAGCTTTCGCGATGTCCAGCGCGCCACGACGGACGCGGACACGGCGCGCAACGAGGCGCAATCCTATGCCAACGACGTGGTCCCCCGCGCCCGCGGCGATGCGGCGGCGATCATGGCACAGGCGCAGGGCGCGAAATCGGCCGCCATCGCCACGTCGCAAGGTGAATCGCAACGATTTCTCAGTGTCTATGCCGCATATGTGCAGGCCAAGGACGTGACGCTCAAACGCCTCTATATCGAGACAATGCAGGATATTTTGAGAAACTCCCCGTCGATCATCGTGGACGACAAGCTCCGTGGCCTGGTGCCGCTGTTGCAGCTCAACGGCGTCTCCGCCGCCGCCCAGCCGGGAGCCGCGCCCCAGCCTGGAGTCGCGCCATGAGCCGCCGTGTCATTGCCGGCCTGGTGGTGCTGGCGTTCGTCCTCTTCGTCAGCGATCTGTGTTTCTTCACCGTGTCGCAGACGGAGATCGTGCTCATCACCCAGTTCGGCCAGCCGGTGCGGGTGATCGATACGCCAGGCCTGCAGGCCAAGATCCCGCTGGTGCAGACGGCCATCTCCTTCGACCGGCGGCTGCTCGATTATGAGGCGCCGCAGGAGGAGGTCATTTTAGGGGACCAGCGCCGCCTGATCGTGGATAGTTTCACGCGCTACAAAATCACCTCGCCGCTGCAATATTACCAGAGCGTCGGGCCGACCGAGGACGGGATACGGGCGCGGCTGAATTCGGTGGTGACGTCCAGCCTGCGGCGGGTTCTGGGGTCGGAGACTTTGCTCAATGTGCTGTCGGCGCAGCGGGACCGGATCATGGGGGCCATTCGCCGCCAGGTAAATGACGAGATGAAGGGGTTTGGCGTCGATATCGTCGATGTCCGGATAAGGCGGGCGGATTTGCCGGAGGAGAACACCGAAGCGATCCTGGCGCGCATGCAGTCCGAGCGCAAACGGGTAGCGGCGCAGGCGCGTGCGGAGGGGGCGGAGGCGTCGGCGCGTATCAGGGCGGATGCGGACCGGCAGAAGACCGTGCTTCTGGCGCAGGCGCGGGCGGATGCGGACCGGTTGCGGGGCGAGGGCGAGGCTGCGGCGATTGCCATTTACGCCGCCGCGTTCCAGCGTGATCCGCAGTTTTTTGCGACCTGGCGGACCTTGCAGGCGTATAAGGATGCGTTCTCAGCCGGCAAGACCCGCCTGGTTTTATCGCCGGACAGCGACTTCCTGAAACTGTTGCAAGGCCTAAAGTAATGGGGTCTGGGGACTAGTCCCCAGCGGGGTCCAGGGGCAGAGCCCCTGGCCTTACTTCCTTTGGAGGTTTCTATGCGTCGTGTGCTTCTGGCCTTGGTATGTGTTTCAGTTCCGTCTGGTCTGCTTGCGCGCGGCACTCCTGACAGTTTTGCCGATCTTGCGGCCGGGCTGCTGCCTGCGGTGGTGAACATCAGCTCGACGCAGAATGTGGCGGCCAGCGCGGAGAAGGGGCCGGAGATGCCGGTGTTTCCGCCCGGCTCGCCGTTCGAGCAGTTTTTTCACGAGTTCATGAACCGGCATGGCGGCCATGGCGGTGGCGGCGGCTCCGATAACGGCGACAACGGCGACGACGACCAGGGCCAGGATGCGCCGCCGCCCGACGGGCACCCGCACAAGATGCAGAGCCTGGGGTCCGGCTTCATTGTCGATCCGGCCGGCATCATCGTCACCAACAACCATGTGATCGATGGCGCGGACGAAATCAGCGTCACCTTGCAGGACAACACCACGCTGAAAGCGACACTCATCGGCCACGACGACCGCACGGATCTCGCCGTGTTGCAGGTGCACCCCGACAAGCCGCTGCCCGCCGTGCATTTCGGCGACAGCGACAAGAGCCGGGTGGGCGACTGGGTGCTGGCCATCGGCAACCCGTTCGGCCTGGGCGGCACGGTCACGGCCGGCATCGTCTCCGCCAGGGGGCGCGACATCCAGCAGGGGCCTTACGACGATTTCATCCAGACCGACGCGGCGATCAACCGCGGCAACTCGGGCGGGCCGCTGTTCAACATGGATGGCGAGGTTGTCGGCATTAACACCGCCATCTACTCGCCCTCCGGCGGCTCGATCGGCATCGGCTTCTCCATCCCGAGCGACGAGGCGAAGAATGTGGTGGAGCAGTTGCGCCATTACGGCCGCCCGCGCCGCGGCTGGCTCGGCGTGCGCATCCAGCAGGTGACGCCCGACATTGCCGAAAGCCTGGGCTTGAAGGGCGACGATGGGGCGCTGATCGCAGGGGTGACCACGGGCGGGCCGGCCGATAAAGCGCACATCCAGAACGGCGACGTGATCCTGACGTTCAACGGCCAGAAACTGAAGGAAATGCGCACCCTGCCGCGCGTGGTGGCCGAGACGGCGGTGGACAAGCAGGTCCCTGTCGAAATCTGGCGCGGCGGTCATTTGCAGACGCTGCAAGTGACGGTCGC
>Ga0116231_10009201_pt1 | contig 16815 bp, 10 predicted proteins | sample S1TSphgellanicum_2_FD_89695 | JGI IMG/M metagenome (GOLD analysis project Ga0116231, IMG submission 89695) | Host-associated microbial communities from peat moss isolated from Minnesota, USA - S1T2_Fd - Sphagnum magellanicum MG | ecosystem: Host-associated > Plants > Peat moss > Unclassified...
ATGTTTTAATATGATAAAAAGAGAAAAAAAAAAAGAAACAGTTTGTATGGGTGTGGGGGGGGGGGGGCTGGAAAGTGGTATTTCTTTTTCTATCTTATTGATTCATCTTCTTCATTTCATCTTTATGAAGTATTCAAACTAGAAAATAAATTCTTTAGTTGTTTATTTTTTATTTCAAGTTACCTTTCCAAATTTTTCCTTTGTGTTCTACAATTCCTTAACACATGAATTTTTATTCCAATTCCATTTTCTTACTACTCAAAAATTTCCAATTGAAATTCATGTGCATGAATGTAGGGTATTATGTTCAAACTCTAACTTTCTCTATGTACATATTTTCCACATTATGATCATTTTTCTTCTATTTTTTTTGTAAAACGTAATTAAGTTATTCTTGCAACAAGTGAAAAAACTTCAAAACTTCCAACAATTTGCAATACATATATGTTTTTCACTTTGTAGAAAACATTATCATGTTCATAATGCAACATAACAATTCTCTAAGTATTATTGGTCCATATCTCCCAAAAAGAAGGAATGTCTAACCAAGATTTTTCAATTTGTTGCAAATGTGGTGGTGTTACTAGTTTTTGTTTGAGGAGATTTTGAAATTTGGTTAGACCATGAACCAAAAAGAAATGTAGATAGTTCTCCACATCGAAGCTTTTACTAGCTCACTATCTTCAAAAGGTTTTGGTTCTAAATTCCATTTTTCAACAACATATATCTAGAGAGTTTTGTCCCACGTGAAATGGTGGGGTTGATGTTGTGAAAGAAATTTTGGTGCAAGATGTTGTTGGATGCATCATGTGTCTTGTTAAATGTGAGTTTGTGACAATTGCATGGCTTATTATTGTATTCACCATTTTCAAGCTCTCTTCTAAGTACAAGGTTACATGGTAATTTCAATATCATAGGAAGGGCCCATGCATTAAAGGGTAGCTAAAACCATAAAGGTGCAATTTTTTTCTTGTGATGGGAAAGTTAGCCCTTTTGCATTTGAGTTAGTTTACATTATTCTCATTGAATTTCTATGTCTTGGCAAGCAAATAATTTGAAATAGTTGAAAAATGCCAATGTAGGAAGATGATTTTTGAAAAAGTAAAGAATGGTTATGTTGTTTTGTGGTTGATCAAGTATCAAGGTGACAACCCAAATGGTGGACTTGTAGTTGTTTTGCAAGTAGTTGTCGGTTCATTACCACTAAATGTCACCTACTATAGCCCACCTAGTCATAATAACTATAAAGTCAACCAATTACTCAGAAACCATGTAATTACATGGGTGCAAATCCTTTAGTCCTTTGGGGAGGCTTGGGCAATGACATTGTTCCTATAATGGTGGTTAGAAAGTTGATACCTTTGAAAACAAATAGTAGTTGTTTAGGGTGAGTTTTAAGGTGATGGGTTATTTAGGGATTTTCTTTGACTAGATAATTGTTCTAGTGGAGTGTTTGCTTAACAATTAATTTACATTTTAAAAGTGTGCACATGTGTTTAGTTTGTAGATGAATGGGGTAGAAACTTGTCAAAGACTTGTTGCATTTGAACCAAGTGATGACCTTTTTTAAACATCAATTATTGGGATTTAGTTTTCAACTCCTACCTAGAGTTGATGCCATGATGGCGACCATGTCATTAAATGTGTAAGACTTTACTAGAAGCAAACCAAAATGTGGATCTTATCAAGGCAATAATTTATTCCATTACTAATAAAACTACACAAAGTTTCTTCAAAGGTGTTAAATTGCCCATTCCCAAGTAAAGAGGCATGGAATCGTGTCTTTTTGAATTCTTTTTTCCAACACCATATTCAAAAGCAAGTTTTTAATACCTTTTCCATCAATTTGCATCCTATTTCTTTTCAATTCAATGTAAATTCAATTCAATTAAATCTTAATCCAATTGTTGAATTGAATTTAGTTGATTTGGAATTGAATTTATTTTTTAATTCAATTAATTATATTCAACATATTCAAATTCAATTCATTTAAATCTAAATGTAAATTCAAATTCTATCCAACTTGCATGCAATGTCATTCAATATTTTTATTTAATATGGAACTTAAGTTTTCACATTGAAATCAATTCAAATTTTCATTAATTGATTAGTTGATCATCACTAATAGTGCACAAGAATGCAAAGCCCAAGTTAATTATGGAATCAAGCTATTTTTCATTTTAAAGTTTGCATTTGGTTTTTATGTGTTGAAAAGGTGATACTTGGTAAAGTAATTATTCATATTTGTCATCCAAACTTTCCAAATGTATGTATAATTTTTTTGATATTGTTTCTTGTAGTCAATTGATGATTATTATCTATGTATTATCCTTCATGCTCTTTTCAAAAACTCGTTTACATGTTTATAGATGATTCTAATCATGCATTTTTTCACAAGTTGCAAATGCTTCTTACAACCATACCTATTATTTTAGTTTTATTGAAATAATTGCAATGAGACATTAGAGATAATAATGCATGACAAAAGTTAAGGGATGATGTAAACATCAATAATTCATTGCTAGATTTTAACAAAGTACATTATTATTATTTGACAATGATGTGAAAATGAAATAAATCTCTATTAGTTAGATGTCTAGATTTAGAAAGTTACATTTGAAGGGTTATATTTGGGAATATTGATATTTTAAATATTACAAAAAACACAACATTTAAGTGGGAACATATAATTATTTATGAAATTTGTGTGAATATAAAACAATGTGATTTTCAACATAAAAATAAAGAGTAAAAAAGGACATTCAAATATACAAACTTCTATTTATCAATTGTATTGAATATTCAAGTGGTTAAATGTATGAATAGTAGATAATCCAACATGGTAATAAACTACATGATAGTTTATCCCGCAAAAGAGGAAACGATTCCAATGATAATGGTGCGTCGAACTTAGTTTAGGGGGAACAATTTGAAGTTCCATTACTAATAGTCGTTTTGGAATATGACAATTCCACCTTGTCAATTTCATTTCAAAACCCTTTCACATTTGCCTTTCCACATCATCACCTTTCAATCGTCACATGCAACAATTGAATGTTTTGTCTTCTCATGCAAGACCAACACAATTTGAATTCAATTTAGGTCACATCACATCACATTGTTCATAAAAGGCTAAATCCTCTTTCAATCTTTTCTTTGAAATTGACATGGTTTCATGTGTTTCTTTCATATTTTAAAATATCTTTGCAACGTATGTTAATTTTTATAAATGTTACTAACATCATAAAATAATATTTTAAAAAAAGATATTACATTAAAACAAACACATCTTCATAATATCAAATAATTTATATTTTTAAAAAACGCATTTGGTGATTCTTGTCCCTTATGCACAAATATGACCTATTATAATAAAACAACCAATCTAGCCTCTTAGATGTCATTAATTTTCAACTTATTTATTACCATATCGCCAACTTCACACTAGTAATGATTATTATTTTTAAAATTCCTACAAATAAATTGAATCTTGTGTGTTTTCTTACATCCCATAAATATGTTGTAGGTATTGCAACTTTCTAAATCAATATGTGTAACTATTTAAATTTAATACAAAAAATGATGAATGATTTGCCACCATATAAATTTTACAATAAAATCAAATGATAACAAACAAATTCATGGAAAAATAAATTTTGATAAATAAAACTTGATATATATGTATTGAAATTGCCCATGTATAATAAAAAAATCAATTTATTTAAACAATCTTTAAAATTCTATGGTTTATATGGGGTTATTTGCAATAACAAATTCGTATGTCACTTCTACACGACCATTTTGGTCATATGGTCATTCGTGGACAATTCTATTTAAAATGTAATTAATAATTACAACCATTTATTGACGACTTTTTGACAATTTCTACGGTCTTTTTGAACATGCAGAAAGAACATCTATGCTTGCTCTTACAATTTTATCCTTTATTTGTGTTTTTCCACAATTTTTGTTTCTAGCTGGAAGGAGCGAACAATAAGGAAGGGCATCCTTGAAGGAGGTTGGCCCTTCTTTACCTTCTTTTTCTTCTTTGTGGGTTTCTTTTTTTCTCATTTTTTAATGTTTTTCCATGTTTCAAATGATCTTTGTGGATTCACATTTACATTGAAGAAACATAACAAGATCTAACAACCCATATTATTTTCATCATTGATATATTTTTATTTTTTCAATTTCTCTTCTTTCTTTTCCTTCGAACCCTAAAACTGCAATGCAAGCCAACTACTCATCTATAAAAAAAAACTTTTCACACAACAATGTCATCTTTATATGTGGATTTTGACAATGTTTCTATTCTTGTTATACTTGTTATTCTTGAATGTGAAATTTTTAATAAATTGCTCATAGGAAAGTTATTAAATGTTGGGGCTTGACAAGTATATGAATATTTGTAAAAGTCTCTTCTATTACACATAGGGAACAATCAAAGGTATTTGTAACAAAAAGGGCAATTGAATGATTCTCCTAGTGGCAGCAATAATCACATCCTCAATAGACATAGGTGGTGATTTTTTTCCTTCTTTTGTTAAGGTTCAATCTTTACTCTTTTTTTCCACAAATGAATGGCTATAAGAGTTTGTTTTGATTATGTTTTTATTGGCTGCCAAAATCTAAAACTAGCCAATATTGAGCTTTTTTGGAGGAGATGAAACTTGAAAAGATGTTAAACTTTCTTGAAAATTATAAAAAGTTGGACTCAAGATGAGGAAAAAGATGTTGATATTGAATCTACAAAAAAATAAAAATAAAATTAGTGGTCCAATTTGTATGGATTCAATTAAATCAGAGACTTCAACTCTTTGTGGTCATATCTTTTATGAAGTTTGTATTTTAGGTGTTATTAATGTACAAAACATGTCTTATATGTCGGGTGAAACTTAAGTTATTAAAGATGTCCATCATATCTAAACCCTAAACCCTAAACACCAAATATCACAGTGTCCAGTGTTAAGATAGAGCCTTGATTATAAGTTGTTTCCCTTCAAAAAAAATTTCAAATATTTCAAAGTCAATTTCAATCTTATGTTCAATATTCATTTTTTAATGTAATTTTTAAAAATTAATTTAGTTGTAGCTAGAACCAAATTCAACATGAAATCTAACATTATTATACCACTAATTAAAAGGTGAAAAATACAAAAGTTACAAATTCCAAATGGATTGTTGGTAGCCAAGAATCATCAAGGTCTCAATTACAATCCAAAACCACCCATCCAATAATCATTAATTAGCATAATTTGTGTCGATTCCACTTTTTGCATTATTTGTCACAACTCTTAACGTCTTTCCAATCTGAATCAAAGAAAGGGTTTGATTATGGGTTGTAAATATTTTCAAAGAATCCCATAAAATGGATCCAATGAAAATTAGGTTGTTGTTTGACGTGGGGAACTTAGGAATACAACCCTTGTTGCCATGCCCTCAAACAACATACCACTCATTAAACTTGCCCTGCTATTACACATATGAACTTGTTGAGAAGTTTTTTTCACAATTGATAATGATTGGTCATATACATGTATTGAATTAGATAAAACTATGACACAGTCAGTCATGTCTATCGCCATCTTGTTCAAGCAATTCATAATTTTTGTAGTGTATATGGAGTTGCCTTACCCCCACTAAAATTTGTGCCAAACTAGAACATTGGGTTCAAACCCACTAGTGTGCAAAACTCTACTAGTTTTTTATGTCAAGTAAGGATATTCAAAAAGGCTATTATAAAACTACAAGTGCTCCAACTCAGTTCCCACCTTATTCATGGGCCCCTTGTAACCAAAACAATCTTATTCTAAGGTCCTTACTAAGTACATGTCAATTCACCAATTTCTTTCTTTTGATTAGTTCTAGTTTTAATTCATGTTTTAATTGCCAATTGCCCCAAACTAGTGGTTTAAAATTGTGAGAAAAAAATAAATTTAACATGACACAGTTCAAAAACATCAAAATTGGAACAAAAAATTTGACATCCAAAATTTATTTCCAACTAAAACTAGACCCCAAAACCTGGTTTACATGCAATGCAGTTCTTCATGTTAAACAATTCTTTTAAAATTTTGAATTATTTCAAAATAGCAATGACTATTATTTTTGGCGAATTTTCCCACTATGGCCTCAAAAAATAAAGTCAAAATTTTAGAAATTTTCTCTTTTTTGGGGTGCAAAATCAAAAAAAATAAATCCTAGAAAATAGAAAAATTCGCTAAATTTTCAAACTACAAATTTGACAAAAGAAAAAAAAGAGAATTTAAAATAAAAATTATTTTGGTCTTTAAACATGTACACTAGAAACAATTAGTTTTGAGAAAAAACATTCGAGTAGACCTTTTTTTTAAATAATAAATTTGAGAATGGGATGTCAAATATTTTATTTATTTTTGGTATTTTTTCTTTGTTTAGGCATGTAATTGATATAGGTGATCACTTTTGTTCATTGTATATTACTTGCAGTTAGAAAAAAATATATTTTTGAACCATGCATAGGTTGATAAAATTGTATCCAATTTGGCACTAGAACCACTTAAGAAATTTTTTGGAGATTATACATTATTACAATTTTTTAGAGAATTGGGACTTGGGGGCCTTGAAATGTGAAGAAGCAAGTTTATAAATTTGATATAGCCACTTTGACTATATTGATTGATTTTTTTTCCAGAATTAAATGTACCATAAAATGAAAGTCTAATTAGGCATACTTGTTAGGATTAGAAAGAACCATACATAACTCTAGTGTATTAAGGTTCTTATCCTTTGGGGTGCCACTTACCCATTGCTAGATGGGAAATATCCCCCAAAATAAAGATTGAAAAATTTGCAACCATAATTATTTGAAACAACAACTACCAAAAAACAAAAAAAATATCCTGTCAAAAAAATAAAAATCGCATTTGTCCATTGAATAAAATCTTACAAACACAAACATAAATGAGGACACCTTCCTTGTCATTGAATTAGCACCCAAAAATGAACTTAGATCCAAAATAGAACATAATAAATAATTGATGTGATATGCAAATATTAAGAATTCTATAGAGAATTTTATAATTCTATTATCTTTACTAACCATAAAAATATTACCAACCTAATTTTTAATTTCTTTTTTGCCTTTGCAGTGCTTATTTTAAAAGTTCATTTGGGATTAAGTGTTTAGATATCCACCTTAAATTACAACCTAGGATTTTTACAATGCAAACACACAAACACATATATACCCATATTCCATAATGAAAAATTTTAATTTTGGTTTTTCTTATATATTTTTTCATGTTAAAGTACTTAAATCAATCTCGTTTTCCTAAACTTTGATACCAAAGCCAACCCCACTAGTTGGTTTATTCAAACTTGCTCTCATTCACACTACTATCATTGTTATTTCGAATGATGAAATATAATTGGAATCAAGTGCACTATAAGTCAACTACACTTGAGTTAAGTAGTAAGGACACAAGCATAAAGCAAAAAATGAATTGAATGAATATACTCACAACACCAACCTAATTTTTAATTTTTTTCTTGCCTATGCATATATATGTCTATATATATATATACCCGTATTCCATAATGGAAATTTTCAATTTTGATCTTCCTTATGTACGGATTCATGTTGAAGTACTTACATTAGACTCATTTTCCTAAACTTTGATACCAAAACCAAATCCATGTGAACTACCAACTATTGTGCACTATTCACAAAAGTGAACATAGTTGTATTTAATTTACTCAAATTTTAATTTGTTTCCTCATTTCCTTGAGCAAAATTTTCCCCTCTTTGTTCATTATATGATTTTGATTAAGACTTGAATTACGTACATCCTAGATCAAATACTCATTCAAAGATTAAAAAATTAACACGTGGCTAATGATTATAAAAGAATGAAGTTGAAGTTTAAAAGGCTTTTAAAAGAAAAAAAAATGTTCAACCTAAGCTTCAACATGCATTTGCATTCTTCTATATGTATACATCTAGATTATGTAACTCATAAGGGTTAATTAACTTAAAACATATCTAAATATATTTAGATTATGTTTATAAACAATTACATACATATATATTTATTACCTTAATACATTATATATACCTTTGATATATTGAAAGTTGTATTTATTTTTAAAAAAACAACTTGAACAACCATTCCACACAAATTAATACATTTAAGTTTTACACATTATGAATGAATTGTTGCATGAAGCTTCACATTAGAGTGACATTGCTTTTGATCTCATTCTGTTGTCCTTGAATCTAACTTTGCCTCCACTAGTTGGTTTACTCAAACTTGCTTTCATTCACACCACTATGATTGTCCCTTTGAATGATGAAATATAATTGGAGACTAGAGTTAAGTGCACTATAAGTCAACTGCACTTGAACTAAGACATAATAAGAACACAATCATAAAGCAAAAAAAATTTAAAGCATAATTCTCAGAGGGAAGAAATTGGCATATGAATTGAATGAATATAATCAAACAATGATCCGAAATCAGTATTTCAAATTTCATACCTATTTAATGTCTTTTGATATTGGTAGATTTGAAGCTATTGGTTACCATTTTAAGATGTTTCCACATTGAATTGAATCTAAACAAAAGTGTTTCAAAAGCCAAAAGACATTCAATTTGTGGTTGAATTAATCAAAACTTATTTCTCTTTCTAAAAATCTTTTTGTGGATTAACTCCTATTACTACTCATGTTTTGTATTTTAATACCTTGGCCATTTTAACACATCTATAAATAATTAATGAATTTTGAAATTTTCATTTCAACAAATAGAATATTTTTAAAAACCCAATATATTCCTTCACGATATTTTGTGATTTGGAAGAAATATTTTTTGAGAATTCCAACATTTCTAAAAAACATAATTAATGTCAAAGTGGCTAAGGTACTAGGGTATGGTGTTCATCATTTATTGGCCATGCTTTGGCAAGCAGGGATATTGTGACAAGAACAATTATAAAATATACTAAAATAACCTTGGCCATTTCAACACATGTTGATCATAAAGATTCAACAATTTCCATCACAATATGTGGAGGAAAATCTAGATCACATACATCCTTGCACCACAAGGCCCCTTGATATTGAAGATACAAACCTTTCCAAAATTATTCCAAAATGACATTTATAATTGATGAACACATGCAATTGACATGTGTGTAATTCAACATGTTATAAAATGGATGGAAATGCATAAAAAAAGTTATGTTGATATGGTTCCTTCAACCCTTAATCAATGAAACACATTTCAATAATTAAACCGGATTATTACGTATAAAAAGGATTGATAAATGCTTGAATAATGCAAATCCATGGATATCATCAGCAACAAAATGTAATCGTTATTTAAAATTTATAATAACTGTCAAAAAAGATAATAAATCATTAATTTATTATATCACAAAATCATCCATTTACATCACACATGTACTCTCTTTTATAAATTGTATAACATAAAATTAAAATGATAAATGAAAACTGAAATTGTTATAATCACAATTCAATTGATATTAATCAATGTTTACTTATACATTATTTAAACACTATAAGAAGTCAACATGAAATATTAGCAACCAAAGCAATTAGTTCCTTATTGAATTTACGAAACCACTTAACTAATTATAATTTCATGAACATACCTTGGTATAGTTTATTAATATGATCACATGAGCAAGAAAATAATTACAATATCCATAATGAAAAAGATATAAAAACCAATGAAAATTATGAAATGTTCACAATTGACTGAAACTCATGAAATCTACAATATAACATACATAATTTTAGGGTTGACTACTTGCAAAGATTGAAATTAATTTTTTTTTTGTACTTATGAATTTTTCAACAAAATCAATAAAATCAACAACATCCATTGCCATAGATTGCAAGACAAACACCCTCAATTCAACACCCATAGTTTTTACGAATACAAAAAACCAAAAATATCAGTTTTACAAAGTTACACAATACTAACATAAAGAAATAATCTAGAAAGTTACACTCAAGATATTTGCATTTTATTTATGGTGTGGTGTACAATTTTCGACATAAAAATAGATCTTACTAATATCTTGGGAAATGACATTAAACAACTTGTACCTAACATTTTTTTAAATTTATTAAAAAAGAAAAAAACATAAACATCTTGCACGAATGCAAAGAATGAAGAGATGTAGATAGATTATTCATAATGGAATCAAATCAAACAAAATTTGACATAGAAAATCAAGAAAAAAAACCAATAATGCACCTTTTATACGAAGATGAGATTAAAAATGAGCCTAACCAAAACATCCATGACATTAAAAAACAAAACAATGACATGCAAACCAACATTAGCCCTAAACAAATAAAGATTGAATATCTACTATGTAACACAAACACTAAAACATATGTCACTAAAATAACAACAAACTTAGAGATAATGGAAAAAGACAAAAAAAAAAATTAAACATCAAAATTCAAGACAATTTTTTTATCATTGAACCTCAAAAACTTATCAAATAATGGAACCAAACACTAAGACATCCACAAATACCAAACATTGATACAACAACACCAAAATATTTATGTCCATATTATGATAAAAATAGAACAAATATGATTAAAAAACATCCTAAGTTACATATTTTGCCATTTAATGACATGGAATCGTATGATATCAAAAATGATACATAAAACATAAGTTTTGTTGATGAGATAAATGTTCATATGACATTGTTGATTTAAAAACGATAAAGGGAAAATATCAATTGAATAATCTACAAATTATTTCATTCAAAAATTTCATTGAAAACACACAAAATAAACAATTATTACAATACATTGGAGGAGCCATGAACATTGGAAAAACTCAGATAATCAAAATAGTCCAAAATTAATTTTTAAGTACAAGAAATAAACAAAAACTAAATGTTGCGGCATGTACATAAAATGCAACCTTATTCATAAATAGAACAAAAATCCATGCTTTATTAGGATTATCAATCAACAAACATGCCAATGTAAACAAACCAACTTCAATAATAGACATATGGCCAAAAATTTAATTAATCATAATTGATGAAATATCAATGGTAGGTTGTACCTTATTTGCCACGTTGCATCTAAAACTACATAAATTAAAATATAACATTTTACCATTTGGAGGAATCAACATAATGTTCATGGGAGATTTTTTGTAATTTCCACCAATAAATGACACACCATTACATTCAACAAACATCCAACCAATTTTTGCTTTCACAAAATCAACTCAAAAAAAGGTCATAGAAAAAAACCTTTGGAAAAATTACATTTGGTTGAACAACATCATACTCACAAAACAAATGTGACAAAATGAAAACATACAATATGTTAAACTTCTAAAGAACTTAAGAATTGAAAATTTTATGAAATCAAAAATTGACTTATTAAAAACATGTTTTCAATTTAATTAAATCTCAACTAATTTGATGATCCATGGAAGGCAATAACCTTCATAATACCTTGCAACGAATTACAAAATGTCAGAAACCATTACATGATAAATATCCATTTGAAAATGTGAAAACAAAAATGTTATGTTATCGTTGCAACTAACACATACAGAAAAGGGCCAATACGAAAGGACATCAAATACATTATAAGACATACGTTATTCATGAGTAAAACTCAATATTTAACACCTTTCCTTAAAATCTATAAAAGAATGAAAGTAATTGTAATGAAAAATTTGTATCCAAATCTAGGAATTGTCAACGGAATCCACATACCAAAATCAAACACATTCAAGAATTTCACAATCAATAGATATCAACTACCACTGGCCTCGACTTTTTGTTTCATATACTTCAAAATGCAAGGACAAACATTTGACCATTAGATCATAGACCTTTACCAACCACCCGACAATGTCCGACTTAATATGCACAACATATATGTAACGTTATCACATCTACATTCAATAAATGGATTAATAATCCTATAAGATATCATTGTACAAAACATAAACACAACTGAATTCAAAACATGATTGATAGATAGGTAACACATATTTCAAAACATGATATAACTAAAGAAAAACATAAACATTGCACATTGAAATTTGACAACAAAAAAAAATCATGATAGAAGAAGATTTAAACAACATAATTAATGATGATGTTATCAACTACTAGCACAAAGATCTCCAATTAATTATAAATGATGAAAACATCTTTCTAAATCCCTACGGATTGTTGAATGACCAACATATGGCAATAGCAATGCAAATGTTATATGTTCAAAAACTAGAAATGTTAGGATACCAACAACACACATACATAATTATACATAGATACTTATCCAAATGTTCACAACACATTTTCATAAATAATAACCATTGGATCTTAGTCTAGATACACACAACCACACCAGACTTACATTGTATAATATATGATTCAAACACACCAAGAACAAAAATATTACTAGATGATACTATACAATTATTAACTAAAATAATTAATGTTGAACATTTGCTATATACATATGCAAATGTCATGCAATAACCAAATGGTTCATCTTGCGGGCTTTTTTACAATAGCATATTCAACTAATATAACATTTGGATTCAACTTAGAACAATCTATTTACATTGTTCTAGAAATGCAATTGCATTTCCACAACAATTTCGACAATAAAAACACATTTCCATTCCCCAAACACATAACCATGTAGTTGAATGTCACTAGCAATGCGGAGCCCAAGTATTATGAATCCACTAAATTATGTGTGTTTTCAACATCCTACAAATAGGTTGTAGGGGTTGCAATTTTTTTTCAATGTGTGTCATTAATTAAATTAAATGCATATGAAGATGAATGATTTGTTACCACAAAAACTTTACAAGAAGAAAAAAGGAAAGCATAGAAAGTGACCCAAAAATAAAACTGATAAAATGCTTCCAAATTGATTTAAAAAAATAATGTAATTAAGTTTTTTTCAAAGTCTTCTTCTTGATTTCAAATTTTACATTCCTCAATATTTAAATATGTTAGTTAAATCAATTGCATGTCAATCATAATTCGTAAGTTTTTCAACCTACAATCATTATGTATTACACAAAGGCTGTGAAAAACGCAATATGATGAAACCTTGCCAAACTTTATTAAAAAAAAGCACCCACTAAAGGGAAAGAAAAAGAAACAAGGGGTAAAGACCAAAGTCAAGGCAAACACCTTTTGTGTGTGTTATTATTTAAGAATCCATCATTCACAATCAAGTGCATTTGTGGTTAAGATTTTCATTAAACAACTACAATTTTAAGTTTAATAGCTTATTCAATAATACATTACATATGATTTGAAACATTCTTACTGAAATCCATGATTACAAATCATAAAAAATCTTAAATCTCAAGATTTGGTTTGATACAAAACAAAACATGTTTTGGTGTATTTTAAATTAATAAATCACATTCTATATCCATATGTTCTTTCATGTATTTATTCATTTGTAATTCCAATTTTTTATACAAATCAACAAATTTTAATCTTGAAAGCACAATAAAAATAAAACCATTATACAACTATTTTTTAATAAATTAACCTTTTAACATATATATATAATGGATTATTTTATTATATTTGTATTTTTAGAATTTCAGATTAAATTGTTGGCAATTTTTTTATCAAATTCTGTCCTAGTGATTGAGATAATAATGAAAATTATATTTCCTAAGATTATCCATCATGCAACTTTGATAAAGAAAAGATATCAAACTCAAAAAAATAAATCAAAATTCCTTGAAATATTCATTATGAGAACATCGACAAATCATGGAAAAAAAATACTAAATAACACAATGAAATAATCGACATTTTGTCTAACAAATTAAAAAAATATCAAAAATATGAATGAAACAAAATGACATATAATCAAATCTGGACAATTTTATCTTTTGAAAAGATATAAATCTGATGAACATTCAAAATTAACCCTAGCATATTATTCATAAAGACAAAATTAATTACAATAAAATTATTATGTCCACAAAATCATTTAATTGTTGTCACTTGGTAGTGCGAAGCAGCACGAAACCCAAGTTGAAAATGAAAACAGCATGTCCCTTGGAAATGGCAACAGTTTTTTAAATGAAAATTCCTTAAAAATCAAATAAAGATAAATTCGACTGATTTCAGCAATTTTTTAAATAAAAATTTCTTAGAAGTCAAAATAACATAAATTCGAGTGATTTCAGCAAATTTTTGAATTAAAATTTCTTAGAAATCAAAATAAGATAAATTCGAGTGATTTCAGGATGTAAAATCTCTGAATCTAAACCCTAACCCTAACCCTAACCCTAATCTTTGAGTTCGTGCGTGGCATGCAGAACGAACGAGCTTTGAGCTCACGTACGAGAGAGCTCGGGAGCGAGAGACCATGGGAGGAACAGAGAGAATCAGGCAACTCCTGAGGAATCGATCGAGCGCGAAGGAAGGATTCAAAAAGAAAATTTGAGTTTGTATGTGTTTGTGTGTGTGTGTGTGTGTGTGTTTTTTTTGGCTTTCTGAAGCTGGTGATAGTGTTGTTGCGGTTATGAGGGAACGAGGAGGAGAGTGAAACAGGGAGGGGAGAGTGAAGGAAGAAGAAGAAAGAAAACATGGCAATGGGTGCGATGCGTATGAGTATCAACGAGAAGCAATTCATCGAAGCAGCGCTGCGGGAAAATCAACGCATCGATGGTCGAACGCCGTTCGATTTCCGTCGCCTGGTTATCAATTTCTCCAAGTATGTATGTATGTATGTTTTTGTTTCCGTTGTTCTATCTTCCAGGAGCAGCTGTCTGAACCCTTGTTTAAAAAATTCTCTTCAAGCAACGAAGAAAGAATGGAAAGAATCCGTTGCTTCCACGCACTTTGCAGTTTTTTTTCTCTGTATCATCAACAACAACAACAGTAGAAATTATTACTTTGTTTTTTTAGTTTCCAAACCTTCCTTCTTGTTTCTGCTCTAAAAGAAAGCCAGAAAAAATATTATTATTTGCAGAGGAGATGATTCAGCTGAGGTGCAGTTAGGGCAGACAAGGGTGCTTGCGGTGGTGAGTGCCCAGCTGGTGCAACCCTATCCAGACCGCCCCAATGAAGGAACCCTTGCCATTTTCACAGAGTTTTCGCCCATGGCTGACCCAGGGTTTGAGCCCGGTCGGCCTGGAGAGATGGCTGTGGAGCTCGGCCGCATTATTGACCGAGGCTTGAGGTAGGTATCTATCAGTCAGCTAAAATGCTTTCAAAATTTCACAACCTTCTCTATTCTCTCCTCCAGAATGGGTTTTCAAGGTATTGTTGTCTAGGTTATAACTTGACAGTGGAAATTGCCAACTGCTCATTCTTCCATCTTTGACTATGGCAAGGTAGTGTTGTCTAGGTTACAACTTGGCAGTGGAAATTACTGACTGCTCATTCTTCCATCTCTCACTATGGCAAGTAGATTATGGTCTGAGAACTTGTCTGTTCATTGAAGCTTCATCTTATTTGACACGGGAGTGCAGGGAGAGCAAAGCAGTGGATACAGAGTCACTGTGTGTACTGGCAGGCAGGTCTGTCTGGGCAATTCGGCTAGACATCCATATCCTTGATAATGGCGGGTATATGATCATCTCTACTCCCGAATCTAGAACCCAGAATGCACTCTGTTTACCAGAATGGTTTAAGGAAGAAGCCATAATGCTCCTTTGGAGAACTTTAAGTTCAAAATCTTTGGATCAGATATCATGGGTTTTTTGAGGTTTCTAGACATGGAGATGTTTTGACAAAGGAGCAAACCGGATTGCAAGGTTGGTTTTGCAACTTTTTTCTAAGTTGAGCTGAGGATTGGGAGGTCAGGAATCTGATTGATGCAGCAAATCTGGCGGCACTTGCAGCACTGCTTTCTTTCCGAAGGCCAGAGTGCACATTAGGGGGGCCAGATGGCCAAGACATCATTGTGCACCCTCCTGAGGTTTGGCTCCAATGTCTTCCTGACTTGTCATCCATGTATTCTTCTGTCACTTTAATCTATTTAGGTGGGCCAGTGATGGATATGACCTTGTCACAACAGTCTGTGTTTCAGTGGTAATTGCTCATAAAATCTGCAAACTTAAGTTGTATGTCAACATTGACTCCAGTGAGCAGATATGATTAACATCTGTTCTGTGTTAAGTTTCAACAATTGACTAGTGTTTTTGCAGGTACGTGAGCCATTGGCATTGAGTATTCATCATCTGCCAATTGCAGTCACATTCGCTTTTCTGGGTGATGGAGATCTCCTGGTGAGTCTTTTGGCATTGTTCCAATTGCTGCTTGGTGTGAAAGATTAAGAAACTTTGTTAATTTCTGCATGTTGCTCACAGGACAAGCATTTGTACAGGTACTGGATCCGAGCTTGAAAGAAGAATTGGTGATGGGGGGCCGGTTGACAATTACCACAAATACACATGGCGAAGTTTGTGCAGTGCAGAAAGGGGGTGGTGTGGGGGTGTCTGCCAGTGATCTTATGCGCTGCCTTAGGCTTGCATCAACAAAGGCTGCTGTTTTAACTGAAACTCTTAAGAAAGTGGTATCTTTCTGCCATCCCAGTCTTTCCAACTCTGTCTGCAATAAGCATTTTCCACTGTTGAGATTATTTTGCTGAACTAGATGGATGCTGATGAAAGGTGAACATAACGGATTTTTTCCTGCAGTGTCCTTGAAGATAAACACTAAGTGAGACCAATACCATGGGATTGTGTATCAGGTGGAAGTTCATGAAACAGAAAGGGCACAAAGGAAGATACGAAGACATCATAACTTCACAGCCTTGTC